>JAEEGG010013245.1_pt1 | contig 17673 bp, 18 predicted proteins | sample 9134161 | NCBI WGS metagenome assembly JAEEGG01 (sample SAMN16246543, study PRJNA631951) | gut metagenome | biome: gut microbiome; feature: rumen; material: CR-attached | host: Bos | place: Iran: Karaj | collected 2018-10 | reverse complement strand
CAGTGGGATACATGGGAATATTCTCAGGATTTCCGTCCGCCTTGATGCTGCGGCGGAGAATTTTGCCGCTCGCAGTCGCAACGATCCCGCCGTATGATTTTGGAACGGAGATCCTCAGTACAGGGTGTTCCTCGTCAATAATCTCAGCACGGATGGAAACGGGAGGAATCGTATTATTCGCAATGTAGGCACTCAGGGTTATCGGGTTGGCATGGCTTTGATGGACGCCGGTCACGCTGCCGTCGTCTTCGACGCCGAGAAACAGTTCGCCGCCTTCCGTATTTGCAAACGCAACTACCGCATCGAAAATATCCGAATCGGGCAGTTTCTTGGTATCGCTTTTGAACTCTACCAAAAGTGATTCGTGCTCGGGAATCGATCGCATCACATAACACCCCCAACGCATTATAACACGCAAGTGCGTTGAATTGCAACAGTCTAACGCAAGTTGTTGTTGGACGCTTCATAAAGAATGTCGGCAAGATTACAGATGCCGAAGGGAGCGCGGACGTTAGCCGTAGGTTTATTCTTCAATTCATATAGTTACCCACCATCTCCCGCAGCCCCCGGGGTGAGACTGCGTTGGGTAGAGTTGTGTTGTATTGGCCGCTGTTTCCATATGGCAGAGAAAGCGCTATGTTAAACCGGCCTGATTTCCTCACAGCATCAATAAAGCATCAAAACCGGACCCGGTGCCGGGCGGAACGCTGGAAACCGCTCAACACCGGGACCCTTTATTTGCGTGGGACCGGCCCAACAGCCACTCCAAAACCGAGTGCCGAGGGTTCAAGTCCTTCTGCCCCTGCCAAAACACAGGCCCGACCACCCGGTCGGGCCTGTGTTTTGCTGATATGATAAACAGAAGGACTTGAAAGGCGGCTCTTGGCAGCGTGCCGGGGGCACGCTGCAACCGCCGTGGCTTTTCCGCAGAAAAGCAAGTCCTTCTGCCCCTGCCAAAGCAAAAAGCCGCCCAATAGGGCGGTTTTTTGTTTTGGGGCGACTTGGACCCGAGGCACTCGGAGAGTGCCGGGCGGCGTCGCCGAGCGCCGCCGGGGGCGGATACAGCGAGGCGGGGCCGGCGCAGCGGTTTTTCATAATGGATACCGAAGTCTTAAGATGGAAAAACGAATAATCGTTGCGAAAACGGCAGCTTTCTGATATTCTTTTTTTGCCGATGCCGCAAAAGGGATCATCCCGGGTTATACTTCCGCCGACTTCGGCGCCCGCGGCGTGAAGCAGCGCCGTTTTCCTGTAAATTATTCGAATAAACTCAGAGGAATGGTGTTATATGGGCAAATTCAAATGCCCTCACTGCGGTCATCTGCAAAACAAAGACGGGATTTGCGAGGGCTGTGATTTAAGCAAGGTCCTGCCGCTGAACAATAAGCCCGCTTTCATAAAGGGCGTTCGGTATAAGTGCGATTCCTGTAATCGCCGTTTCAGGACCTACTTTGAAATTTGTCCCAAATGCGGCACGGGGAAGCTTATGCCGCAATATAAAAATCATAAGCGGCTGAAAAAATCTTCAAGATTTGCAAGGTTCGTTATTTCGATTTTTGCTGCAGCCGCGATCCTGTTCGGTGCGCTTTTTGTACTGCACAACCACTTCCCCGACACCGAAGAGCTCATTTTCCGTACTGCTGCCGTAAAGATATCGGAATTTAAAGACCTGCTTGATTCTTATATCGGCAATTTCGCTCACCGGGGGATCATTACCGACGCGGGCGCGAACGATCGGCAGAACAATCCTCTGCAGGTCACCGTGCTGCCCCCGATGCTTTCACCGGGGGATACGGCGGCGGCAGGCGGTCTGGAGTTCACGGTAAAGCGAATGGAGTTCGCCGACTACCCCGGCGGTATGGAAGGCTACGGGAGGAAAGACAGCGATTACAAATATTGCATCGTCTTTCTTGATGCGTATAATCCCTCAACCGATACGGTACGGATCAGAGCCGAGGAAATAATCGATTCGACCGCGCTCTGCTATTTTGAAGCTGCGCTCCTTTTTGACGGGGAAGTAAGCTACGCCCATTCATTCGGGGCTCACAGCGATTTCTTCTTTGAAAATACCGACGTGCTGCCGAAAACGACCCTTACCGATAAAATCATCAGCTTCAAAGTCCCCGCAGGCATCGTCGATTCCGACGCTCCGCTTGTTATCTCGATCGGAGTTCCGGGCAGCGAAACCGCTTATTGGAAACTGAGATGAGCGTAAGCCGGCGCCCGCCCGCATAAAGGCTTTCAAAAGGGCCTCCCCTCTTCCCGCAGTCTGCCCGCGTTACGATCAACGCCTTTTCCCGAAAGCGCCCGTAATATCCCCGCCGCGGGCCGCAGCGCCGTTCAAAAAGGAAGTAATTCCGGTCCGTACCGGAACCGGATATGCGCAAATCGATTTTCCCCGTTTTTTTCACGGTTTTTTTCCGATCGCCGTTTGCATTTTGCGTTCCGTCTGTTATAATCTTTAAGAAAAAATCAACTCTACAGGGAGATGACGACCATGAATATGGACCTCTGGATACGCGAGCAGATCGCGACCCAGGACAAAAAAGCCATGCCGCTTTTATCTTATCCGGCAGTACAGCAGCTGTTCATCACGGTGGATAAGCTCGTCAACTCTTCCACCGAAATGGCGCTCGGCGTCCGTCTTATAGCGGACAGATACAATATGCCTTTCGCGACCACCTATATGGACCTGTCCGTGGAGGCCGAGGCCTTCGGCGCGAAATGCACCTATCATACCGACGATATCCCCACCATCACGGGTCAGCTCATTTCCGATCAGGAGCAGGCCGACGCTCTGCAGATCCCCGAGCTCGGCGCGGGCCGCACGGGCAAGGTCCTCAGGGCGCTGGGCAAGACCCTCACGCTCGTAAACGACCGCCCCGTATTCGCCAACTGCACCGGCCCCTTCTCCATGGCTGGCCGCCTGATGGACGTGAACGAGATCCTTCTGCTGACCTACGAGGAGCCCGAGCTCGTACACGCCGTGCTGGAAAAATGCACACAGTTCCTCATAAAATACATCCGCGCCATGAAGACCATCGGCGCCAACGGCGTTATCATGGCGGAGCCTCTCGCGGGCCTCATGTCCGTGGGCCCGATGCAGGAATTTTCCTCCAATTACGTGCGCAGGATCATCGACGAGCTCCAGGACCGCGATTTCGTCTTCTGCTATCATAACTGCTCCAACGCGATAGAAAAGAAGGTCGACGCGGTCATCGCAACCGGCGCGAAGATGTTCCATTTCGGCGACAAGGCCGATATGTGGGAGCTGCTCCACGCTCTGCCCAACGACGTTATCGTCATGGGCAACATAAGCCCCTCCGCGGTCTTCATGTGCGACAGCACCGACAAGATGGCCTTGGATACGCAGGCCCTGCTGCGCCAGTGCATGGTCTGTGAGAATTTCATGATCTCCTCCGGCTGCGATATCCCCGCCGCCACTCCCCTGGCGAATATCGACAAGTTCTTCGAGGTCATAAATCTCGGCTATCACAAGGCGAAGCTGTGGGGACAGATACACCGCTGGTACCCGATACCCACCGAATAAAGCTCAACCACACTTATAACGGAGCCGCTGCCGGTCATCTTTAGCAGCGGCTCCGTTTCGATATGCCGCGGGCGGCCGGTTGACATTTCCACCCGATCTCTGCGATAATGAAAAAAAGAATAATTATCGGCCGCAAGGAGAATGACTATGGACGCAGGCAAGAAATATTCAAATATACTGAAGCCTCTTCGGATAGGCGGCACGGTATTCAGAAACCGCATCTTTTCCGCCCCGACGGGCCTGTACGACCTCACCCCCGACAGAGCGCCGACGGACGACTATATCGCCTACTTTGAAAGAAAGGCGAAGGGCGGCTGCGCCTCGGTGAACATCGGGGAATGCTATATCGACGAAGTCGGCGTCGGCTCCCCGAACAGCTACGAGGTAATACACCTTGCCGAGCGCAAGCTCAACCGCGCTCAGCTCGGCAAGCTGGCCGACGCGATCACCCGAAACGGCGCCGTGGCGACGATAGAGCTCGAAAAGACCGGCAGGATACGGAGCGACTCCCCCGAATACCGTATGCTGCTCAGTCCGAGCGACGGCCTTCACCCCTACGACGACCGCGTAAGGTGCCGGGCAATGACGGAGGAGGAGATACTCGCCACCATCGACGCCTACGCCTCCGCCGCGGTCTATGCCAAGGATCGGGGCTTCGGCATGGTCATGGTCCACGCCGGCCACGGCTGGCTGCTGCATCAGTTCCACTCTCCCCTTTCCAACCGCCGCACGGACAAATGGGGCGGCAGCGCGGAAAACCGCACCCGCTTCACCGTGGCGGTCATTGATGAGATACACAAACGCTGCGGGCGGGATTTCCCGGTGGAGGTCCGCATAAGCGGCAGCGAGGCCTTTGAGGGCGGCTACGGCATAGACGAGGGCATAGCTATAGCGAAGCAGCTGGACGGACACGCGGACATCATCCACGTATCCTGCGGCAATCTTTTCGCGCCGGGGACCGATTTCCACACGCATCCCGGCATTTTCCAGGACGAGGGCATGAACGTGAAATACGCCGCCGCGATCAAAAAGCACGTGCGCTGCGCCGTGGCGACCATAGGCGGCCTGTCCGATCCGGACGTACTCGAGGAGATCGTCGCCTCGGGAAAAGCGGATATTGTGGAAATGGCCCGCGGACTGATATGCGATCCCGATCTTCCCGCGAAGATAAGCTCGGGCAGAGAAAAGGAAGTGCGCAGATGCCTGCGCTGCTTCAAATGCGTCGGCCGGGATTATCAGGACGGGAGGCTGTTCTGCGCCATAAATCCCGCCTCCGGCAAGGAACGCGAGGCCGCGAGGCTCCCCCGTCCGTCGGGCCGCAAAAAGGTGCTGGTCGCCGGAGGCGGCATAGCCGGCATGCAGGCCGCCATAACGGCCCGCGAGCTGGGCCACGAGGTGATACTCTGCGAAAAGGGCTCTGAGCTCGGCGGAGTGCTGCTGTGCGAAAGGGACGTTCCCTTCAAAAAGCGCATAGGCGAGTATATAGAGCGGCAGAAGCACGTGCTGACAAAGCTCGGCACGGACGTGCGCCTCAACACCGAGGTCACCGCCGGGCTGTGCCGCGAGCTCCGCCCCGACGCGATAGTCGCCGCGCTCGGCGCGGACGCCGCGCGCCCGCCCATACCCGGCATAAGGGGCGAAAACGTCATTACCGCCGTCGAGGCCTTCTCGGACGCCTCTCTCGCAGACGGGAATTGCGTGATACTCGGCGCGGGCACGACCGGGCTCGAGCTGGCGATATACCTCGCTTCCCTCGGAAAACAGGTGCGTATCCTCGAAAAGCGCGGCGCGGACGAGGCGGCGTCCGCCGCGGCGACCTACGCCGGTCAGCTCGCGAAATACGGCCTTACGGTCGAGTACGGCTCCGAGGCCGTCGAAATACTCCCGGACTCCGTCAGGGTCCGCGCGGAGGGCCGGGAGGAAACGCTCCCCTGCTCCCGGGTCGTCCTCGCCCTCGGCCTGAAGCCCCTTTGGGACGAAGCGGACGCCCTGCGCGGCTGCGCCGCGGAATTTTATCAGATAGGCGACTGCCTCAGGCCGGGAAATCTCATGGCCGCGACCGGCGCCGCGTGGACGGCGGCGCGGAACATCGGCTGTTTCTGAGCGGATAATAATTTTTCAAATAAAGGAACTCAACCGAAAATGAAAAGCATCACAAGCGTATACAAGATCGGCAACGGCCCGTCGAGCTCGCATACCGTCGGCCCGTACCGCGCCGCGCAGATATTCGCGGACCGTTACCCGGACGCGGACCGCTACCGGGTCACCCTTTACGGCTCCCTCGCCTTCACCGGAGAGGGCCACGGGACCGGAAAAGCCGTTTTATCCGTCCTCCCGAACACGGAGGTGGTCTTTGACCGCGATACGGTCGACCTTCCGCACCCCAACACCATGCTGTTCACGGCCCTGAAGGACGGGCGCGAGCTCGGCTCCGCGCGCATTTTCAGCATCGGCGGCGGCTCGATACGCATAGAAAACGAGCCTTCGGACGAGGATCGGGACGTATACCCGCAAAAGAATTTCACGGAAATGCTGGACCTTTGCAGCCGGGAGCACATGGACCTGCTTGAAATGATCTATTCTCTTGAGGATCCCTCTCTGCGCGGGTACCTCAAAACGGTCTGGCGCGCCATGCAGGACGCCGTTGAGCGGGGCCTCGCGGCCGAAGGCATACTCCCCGGCGGCCTCAACGTACAGCGCAGGGCGAGATCCCTCTATGAGACGCGCTGCTACAACGAAAGCGCCGACGTGGCCATGAACAGGCTCATCGCGGCTTACGCCTTTGCCGTAAGCGAGGAAAACGCCTCCGAGCACGTAGTCGTCACCGCGCCGACCTGCGGCAGCTGCGGCGTTATCCCCTCCATCCTGTATTACATGCAGCACGACCGGGGCTTCCCCGAAAACGAGATACTCGACGCGCTCGCCGTCGCCGGACTCGTGGGGAACGTGATACGCACCAATTCGAGCATTTCCGGGGCGGAATGCGGCTGCCAGGCGGAGATAGGCAGCGCCTGCTCCATGGCCGCGGCCGCGGCGGCGACGCTGTTCAGGCTGAACATGGATCAGGTGGAGTACGCCGCGGAGATCGCCATGGAACACAACCTCGGCCTCACCTGCGATCCCGTGGGCGGCCTGGTGCAGATACCGTGCATAGAGCGGAACGCCGTAGCGGCGATGCGCGCGCTGAGCTCGGTGAATATTTCCCGCTTTCTCTACACCACGCGCAAGATATCCTTCGACGAGGTCATAACCACCATGTACCGCACGGGCCTGGACATGAACGAAAAGTACCGCGAGACTTCCCACGGCGGTCTGGCGCAGATATACCGGGAGAAATAAAAGACCCGGACGGAAAAAGAAAAACCGGCAGCGGAATAATCCGTTGCCGGAAATCTTTAAAATCGGCCTTTACAGCCTCTCGCTCTTTTCTATATCGAGGAAGTATTTGTACGTATCCACCGTGAGCTCGCCGCAGGCGGCCTCGTCGCAGGCGATCATCGCCGCGTTGTGCAGCTGCAGGGCGCTGCAGGTCCATTTCTGGCTCACGCCGCCCTCCACGCAGGCGGCGAGGGCGCGGGCCTTGTTATGGCCGCTTATGAGGATGAGCACCTCTTTCGCGTCCGTCACGGTGCCTATGCCCACGGAAAGCGCACTGGAGGGCACCTTCTCGGGATCGTTGCCGAAGAAGCGGGAATTGACTATCCTCGTATCGGTGGTCAGCATGCGCACGCCGGTGCGCGACGAAAGCGAAGTATAGGGCTCGTTGAACGCCAGATGCCCATCCACGCCTATGCCGCCCATGAAAAGGTCTATGCCGCCGTACGAGGCTATTTTTTCCTCATATCTCGCGCATTCGCCCTCGGGATCGTCGGTCATCCCGTCGAGGATATTCACGTTTTCCCGGGGAATGTCGATATGATCGAAGAAATTGCTCCACATAAAGTACCAGTAGCTCTGATCGTGCTCCTTCGGCAGGCCGACGTACTCGTCCATGTTGAAGGTCACCACGTTTTTGAAGCTTATCTCACCGGCCTTGTTTTTCTTTATGAGCTCGGCGTACACGCCCAGCGGAGACGAGCCGGTGGGCAGGCCCAGAACCAGCGGCCGCTTTTCCTTATGGGCTTTGATCTTCGCGGCAATGTAATTTGCCGCCCATTGACACATTTTGTCGTAGTTATCCTGAATTATCACGCGCATGCGGTCCATCTCCTTTACTTGATTGCCTGTATTATAATCCCGGTCGTATGAATTGTTCAACAGAAAACTCGAAAGCTCCGTTCATTCATACCCGTCGGGATTGTTTTTCTGCCAGTTCCAGCTGTCGCGGCACATCTCCTCTATGCCGAGCTCCGCCCTCCAGCCCAGCTCCCGCAGGGCCTTTGAGGGGTCGGAATAGTACTCCGCCAGGTCTCCGGGGCGTCTGGGATCGATCACGTACGGGATCGAAACGCCGTTGACCTTTTCAAAGGTCTTTATTATTTCCATCACGCTGCAGCCTCTGCCCGTGCCGAGATTGTATACCGAAACGCCGGACCGTTCCTCTGTCGCCCGGAGCGCCTTCACGTGCCCCTTCGCCAGATCGACCACGTGGATATAATCTCTCACGCCGGTACCGTCCGGGGTATCGTAGTCGTTTCCGAAAACGTGGAGCTTTTCCAGCTTTCCGACGGCGACCTGCGTGATATAGGGCATGAGGTTGTTCGGGATCCCGCCGGGCGCCTCTCCGATAAGCCCCGAGGGGTGCGCGCCTATGGGGTTGAAATAGCGCAGCAGCACCGCGTTCCAGGGCCGGGGGTCTCCGTTTTCGATATCGGCGCGGTAAAGATCGGAAAGTATGTCCTCCAGCATGGATTTGGTCCTGCCGTACGGATGTGCGCATATCCCCTTGCGGCAGTCCTCGGTCACGGGGATCCTCTCCGGCTCTCCGTAGACCGTGGCCGTGGAGCTGAAAATAATGTTTTTGCAGCCGTGACGGCGCATAACGTCCAGCAGCACCAGCGTCCCGCCCACGTTGTTTTCGTAGTATTCCCAAGGTTTTTTCACGCTCTCGCCCACTGCCTTCAGTCCGGCGAAATGGATGCAGCAGTCGAAATGCTCCGAGGAGAACACTTTTTCCAGCGCCTCGCGGTCCCTTATGTCCGCTTCCCGGAACGGCACGCTCCTGCCCGTGATCCTTTCGATGCGCCCGAGGACCTTCCTGCTGGAATTGCTCAGATTGTCCAGCGCGGTGACGCCGTGTCCGGCGGCGATGAGCTCCACTATCGTATGCGAGCCTATGAATCCGGCGCCCCCGGTAACGAGAATATTCATACGGCATTCCCCTTTTTTTCTCCGAAATAGTATTTCAATCTCTCCGTTATCCCTTCCATGACGTACCACAGGGTCTCATAGTGCATGAAGTCCAGCGCGTTCGCGTCAAAAAGGAACTTCAGCCGTGCCGGGAACTCGTCGTCGCCGTCCCAGAACTGCAGGGCGGCGGAAAAATCCCGGAACACGGGGATAACGTAGCCGACGTCCGATTTTCCGAAGGGCAGCCCGTTCATGCGCCGGCAGGCCTCCGCCAGAGCGTCGGCGGCGCCGGAAAAAAACGCGGCGTCTCTATCGTGACCCAGCAGTCTGTCGTGGCCGGCGCCGATCACTCCGCCGAGCATGCTTATCGACGCCCACTCCCCCTTGAGCTTCGGTCTCTCCGACGGACGAGTGAGCAGATCGAACACGATCATGGAGTCGTTTACGGGGTTTATCGGCGGCATGTCCTCTCCGCCCGCGGCGCCGAGCCGCGCGGTTTTCCTGTCCAGCGTCATCGGGCGGGAAAAAAGCTCGAACCGGATACTCTCGCCGTCGTGCTCCAGCCCCCATATGCGGATCATTTCCTCCTGATCCCGCCGCAGGAACAGCTCTTTTGCCCCCAGCAGCATTTTTTCGTAATTTGACGCCATTTCCTTACCTTTCCATAGCTATTCTCCGACGATGCGCAAAAAATACGTCGGGGTGATAATGAATGAACGAAAAACGCACCGATCTTGCCGCAGAGGCAAGAGACCTGTGGCGCGAAAGCGCGGGCGCCGGCGTGCTTCCCGACGGCGTTGCGGCCGATACGGAAACGGTCGGCGGCTATACCGTGGAAACTCTCCGCGTGCTCGACGAACGCGGCGCCGAGGCTCTCGGAAAACCCGTGGGGACTTATATCACCGTCGAGCTCGGCGAGCTCCTCGCAAAAGAGGAAGGCGCCTTCGCCCGCGGGGCGGAGCTGCTGGCCTCCCGGCTGCGCTCTCTTCTCGGCCCGGACCGAAACGCGGACGTGCTGGTGGCCGGCCTCGGCAACAGCGCGATCACGCCCGACGATCTCGGCCCGAGAAGCGCGGACTACGTGCTGGCAACGCGCCATCTTACAGAGTCCCTGCCCGAGCATTTCGGATTTCTGCGGCGCGTTTCGGTGGTAAAGACCGGCGTTTGCGGCGTGACCGGAGTGGAAAGCGCGGAAATGGTGCGCGCCCTCGTCTCGGCCCTTCGGCCCTCGGCCGTTATCGCAGTCGACGCTCTCGCCTCCCGCCGCCTTGGCCGCGTATGCCGCACGGTACAGCTTTCCGACGCCGGCATAATCCCCGGCTCCGGCGTGGGCAACAGCAGGGCCGAGCTGAGCCTGCGCACCCTGTCGGTGCCCGTGATCGCCGTCGGCGTTCCCACGGTGGTGGACGCCGCCACTCTCGCGGCCGATCTTGCCGAAATGGCAAATATTGGAAAATTCGACTCCGAGGACTTCGGCTCCTTCGGCCGGTCCATGATCGTAACGCCGCGGGAGATAGACGCGCGGATCGAGGATATTTCAAAGCTGATAGGCTATGCGCTCAATCTCGCTCTTCAGGATGAGCTGAGCGTCGCCGACATAACCCAGCTTCTCAGTTGATGAACCTGACGCGGTTTTCCTTTCTCGGCCTTTCGGCTGTCTCCCTGTCCTTGCGGCCTATCGCCACGCCGAGGGTGAAGATATCGTTTTCCGTCATGCCGAAGCGTTCTCTCCATCCCTGCGCCGCGTCGGAGCGCATAAAATCGCGGATGCAGCCGATGAGCACCGTTCCGAGGCCCAGGCTCTCCGCCGCGAGCGCCATGTTCTCGGCGACGATGCCGCTGTCCATCTCGGTATAGGGGAAATCGCGGGGGCCGTAAAGGAAGAGGAACACCGGGGCGTTGTAATCGAAATTGTCGAAGCGCGCGCCTCTCTGATTGTTCTTTTTGAAATCCTCCTTGAAGGCGGCCATCACTTCCCCTCCGCGTACCACGGCGACGGATATCTCCTGCTCGTTGCGCGCCGTGGGCGCCCAGAGGCCCGCCTCGAGGATCGCGCCCAGCTCTTCGTCGCTTATCATGTCCTTAAGATAGCTGCGCGTGCTTCTTCTTGCTCTTATCACCTTCAGCGTTTCATTCTGCATGACCGTTTCTCCTTTGCTCATTTTCGGCGGGAGCCTCCTCGCTCATCGAGGCTGTCCCGCCCTTCCCGGGACCGCCGTTCTCCGCGGCCCCGGCGTTATTATACACTTTTTCCCCGTTCCGTGTAAATGTTTCACGTGAAACATTTCGCGGGCAGCCTCTGAGACCGTTTCGCCGGACGCGCTTCAGACGCGCCCCGCCGACGCCTTTCGCCCGCCTTGCCTGTCTATAAAAACGGAAGTTATATATGTTTCACGTGAAACATTTGTCATGATTACTGTTGAAAATCCCGCTCATCGTGGTATAATCAACCTATTATGGGCAAGGTGATAGCTTTATTCAATCAAAAAGGCGGCGTGGGCAAAACAACTACCTGCGTCAATCTGTGCGCGTCCTTCAGCGCGCTGGGTCTGCGCTGCCTTATCGTGGATACCGACCCCCAGGGGCACAGCACCTCGGGCATGGGAATAGACAAGAACACGGTCTTTCCGAGCACATACAACGTGCTCGTCGAAGAGATACCCGCCGAAAAAGCGATAATCCGCACCCGCTACGGCGACGTTATCCCCTGCAACAAGGACCTTTTCGGCACCGGCATACTTCTCACCGACGCCGAGGACCGCGAGTTCGTGCTGAAAAAAGCTCTCGAGCCCGTAAAAAAAGATTATGACTGCATACTTATAGACTGCCCCGCTCTGCTGGAGCTGCTCACGCTGAACGCTCTCTGCGCCGCGGATTCCATCCTTATCCCGGTGCAGTGCGAATATCTCGCCCTTGAAGGGCTGAGCGATCTTATGTCCTCCGTGAAAATGATCCGGCGCTCGCACAATCCCTCGCTCGAGGTCGAGGGCGTGCTGCTTACGATGTTCGACGGCCGCACGAACCTCTCCCTGCAGGTGGCGAACGAGGTGAAAAAGCACCTTAAAGGCGCGGTTTTCAAAACAGTGATACCGCGCAACGTCCGGCTCAGCGAGGCGCCCAGCCACGGGCGGCCGGTGACGGCGTACGACAAGGGCTCCAGGGGCGCTCTGGCATATATGGAGCTTGCCGGAGAAATAATGAAAAAGAACGGATGGGAGGTCAAAAAGTGAAAAAAGGTCTCGGAAGCGGTCTTGAAGCACTTTTCGGCGCGGAGTCCGTATCCGATGAACAGCTCGACTGCTCTTTTCTGCCGATATCGAAGGTCGAGTCGGCCGAAAAGCAGCCGCGGACCCGCTTTGACGGGGAAAGCCTCGCGGCTTTGTCGGAGTCCATCGCCGAGCACGGCGTTATTCAGCCCATAACGGTACGGAGGCTCAGCACGGGCTATTATCAAATAATCGCCGGGGAACGCCGCTGGAGAGCGGCGAAAATGGCGGGGCTGAAGGAAATACCCGCCCGAATCGTCGACGCCGACGACCGCGACGCCGCAGTGCTCGCCCTCGTTGAAAACCTTCAGCGGGAGGACCTCAACCCCATAGAGGAAGCTAAGGGCATACGCTCTCTGATTGACGAGTTCGGCTTCACCCAGGAGGCGGCCGCCTCCCAGATAAACAGATCCCGCTCCGCGGTGACGAACTCCCTGCGCCTGCTTTCCCTGCCGGAGGATGTCTGCGCCATGCTCGAGGACGGGCGCCTTTCCGCGGGCCACGCGCGCGCGCTGCTCCCCCTCGAAAAGAAGGAGCTTATTACTGCCGTCGCCGAAGCGGTACTGCGGCAGGGCCTCAGCGTGAGGCAGACGGAGCTGCTGGTAAAGCAGCAGCTGTCGTCCGGAAAGCGCCGGCAGAAAAAGCCGGACCCGGCGGGCGTGTACGCCGCCGAGCTCGAGGAAAGGCTGCTTGCCCGCCTCGGACGGCGCGTCAAAATAAAAAGCGGAACAAAAAAAGGCAAAATAGAGATAGAATATTACGGCAACGAGGACCTTGACAGGGTGATAACCGCCCTGGACGCCCTGGCCGTTGACAATGGAGGAGAGCCGAAATGATCGACATCAAGCTTATAAGGGACGATCCCGAGGGCATCAAACAGCGTTATCTCGACAAGGGCGCGGATTTTTCAAAGGAGATCGACCGCATCCTCGAGCTGGACGTTTCCCGAAGAGAGCTGATATTCAAGACCGAGACACTTAAGGCGGAGCAGAACAAGGTGTCCAAGCAGGTGCCGCAGATGAAGAAGGCCGGCGAGGATACCGCCCCCGTATTCGCCCGCATGAAGGAGCTGTCCGACAATATCAAGGAGATCGACGCCGCGATCAAGGATATCGACGGCGAATACAGGGAGCTCATGTTCGGCCTGTACAACCTTCCCGACCCGGACCTCAAGCCCGGCGGCAAGGAAAACAACGAGCCCCTGCGCTATTTCGGCGAGCCCAAGGTCTTTGATTTCGAGCCGAAAAATCACGTGGATCTCTGCACGGACCTCGGCCTCATCGACTACGCGCGCGGCGTGAAGCTCTCCGGAAACGGATTCTGGATATACCGCGGCATGGGCGCGAGGCTGGAATGGGCCCTGCTGAATTATTTTATCGACACTCACCTGGCCGACGGCTACGAGCTGGTGCTGGTGCCCCATATGCTGGGCTACGAATGCGGCCTGACCGCGGGACAGTTCCCCAAGTTCAGAAACGACGTGTACTGGCTGGAAAACGCCGAGGACATGCGCCGTCACTTCATGCTGCCCACCGCGGAAACGGCTCTGGTCAGCCTCCACCGCGACGAAATACTCGACGAAAGCGAGCTGCCGAGAAAATATATCTCCTATACCCCCTGCTTCCGCCGCGAAGCCGGCAGCTACCGCGCCGACGAAAGAGGCATGGTGCGCGGACATCAGTTCAACAAGGTCGAAATGGTGCAGTACACGCTGCCCGAGCGTTCCGACGAGGCCTTTGAGGAGCTGGTCGGCAAGGCCGAGGCTCTCGTAAAGGGCCTGGGCTTCCACTTCCGCACCGTCAAGCTGGCCGCGGGCGACTGCTCTGCGTCCATGGCCCGCACCTATGATATAGAGATACACATTCCGTCGATGAACGGCTACAAGGAGGTCTCCTCCGTTTCCAACGCGCGCGACTATCAGGCCCGCCGCGGCTCCATACGCTTCCGCCGCGAGGCCACGGGCAAGACCGAGTTCGTCCACACTCTCAACGGCTCCGGTCTGGCCACCTCCCGCATAATGCCCGCCATCGTCGAGCAGAACCAGCTGCGCGACGGCAGCATAGTGGTCCCCGAGGTGCTCAGAAAGTACCTCGGCAATATAGAGATCATAAAAAAGAACGAAAAGTAAAGAAAGGAACGGTCGAAAAATGAAGAAGTTTTTCGGAGAATTCAAGGCCTTCATAATGCGCGGCAACGTGCTGGACATGGCGGTCGGCGTTATCATCGCCACGGCGTTCGGCAAGATAACCACCTCTCTGGTCAACGATGTGCTGATGCCCGTGATCGGCTATATCTTCGGCGGCTCCGACGCTACCGACGCTCTTAACGTCACCCTCAGGGCAGCCGTGCTTGACGCCGAGGGCAACGTCGTCACTCCCGCCTCCGTTCTCGGTTTCGGCACCTTCCTGAGCACCGTGATAGACTTTATCATCGTAGCGTTCATCATCTTCTGCATCGTCAAGGCATTCAACAAGGCCCGCACCGCTGCGGAGCGCAAAAAGAAGGAAGAGGAACAGCCCGAGGAAGAGGCCGCGCCGCCCGAGCCCAGCAAGGAAGAGCTGCTGCTCACCGAGATACGCGACCTGCTCAGCAAAAAGTGAGCCGTGAAGCCCGTCCTTAAAGCGGCCGCCTCCATAGCCGCCGCTTTGGCCCTGGCTTTCGCGATAAGATATCTTTACCTGCTCGTGTTTCCCGGCGGCGGCATTGCCGTGGGCTCCCTGTACGAGGACCGTCTTGTCTGCGCCCGGGATATGTTTCTCGAAAAAAGCACGGATTTTCAGGCCGCGGCGGAGGCTCTTGCCTCCGCCCCCGGCCGGGATATCCTGCGCTCGGCGGACGGAAAACTGCTTGAGATAAGCGAAGACGCGCCCCCCTCTCCCCCGTTCCCGGACGATGAAACCGCCGCGAGAGCCCTTGAGGCGCTTGAGGCGCCCTTCGAGAACGGCGGCTGCGTCTTCAATATCCACGCCTCCGACTCCGCCGTGCTGTTCTACACCTTTTATTACGACGGAGGCTGCGCGGGAATAGCCCGCCTGCTTTCCGACGAGCCCCCCGAGGGCTTTGAATATCTCGATCTTGCGGAAAACTGGAAGCTGTTTTTCGACATGTCTGACAAATGAGCAAATTCGACGAACTGATCCTGTCCGAGGCCGCGGCTCTCGGCCTGTCCGTTTCCGGGGAGGCGCTGGCCGCCTTCGGGAAATACCGCGATATGCTGCTGGAGGCGAACCGCAGCGTCAATCTCACGGCCGTAAAGGATCCCGACGAGATAGCGGTCCGGCATTTTGCCGACAGTCTTGCCCTGCTCGCCTGCCGGGACCTCTCCTCGAGCCGCGTCATAGACGTAGGCAGCGGCGCGGGTTTTCCCGGCCTCCCCGCCCGCATCTGCGCTCCGTCCATGGAGCTGACGATGGCGGACAGCCTCGCAAAGCGCGTGGATTTCCTCACGCGGCTGTGCGCGGAGCTTGATATCCCGGCCGAATGCGTCCACGCGAGAGCCGAGGAGCTGTCGCGTCAGCCCGGCCGGCGCGACGGCTACGACGCCGCCGTAAGCCGCGCGGTGGCGCGGCTCAACGAGCTGTGCGAGCTGTGCATGCCGTTCGTAAAGCCCGGCGGCGTGTTCCTGGCCATGAAGGCCGCCGACGCGGACGCGGAGCTTGCCGAGGCGGAAAACGCCGTAAGGCGGCTCGGCGGAGAGACGGAAACGGTGTTTTATTACACCGTGGGCGGCATAAAGCGCAGCATCATAGTGATAAGAAAGATCAAGGCAACTCCGGCGGCTTATCCCCGCCGTTATGCAAAAATACAAAAAGAACCTCTTTAATTTTTATTTTTCAAAAGGGTGTGCATCATGAAAGTCCAATTCACCGAAACCGTACTCAGAGACGCCAACCAGTCGCTCATCGCAACGCGCATGCCGTTCGCGGTCTTCGAGCCCGTACTCGAGCAGCTCAACAAGGCCGGGTACTACTCCCTGGAGTGCTGGGGCGGCGCGACCTTCGATTCCTGCCTCCGCTACCTCAACGAGGATCCCTGGGAAAGGCTGCGCAGGATCAAGGAAAAATGCCCCGACACCAAGCTGCAGATGCTGCTTCGCGGACAGAACCTGCTGGGCTACAAGCATTATCCCGACGACGTGGTCAGAATGTTCGTAAGGCGCAGCGTTGCCAACGGCATAGACATAATACGCATTTTCGACGCCCTCAACGATCTGCGGAACCTCCGGGTCGCCGTGGAGGAAACGCTGAAATGCGGAGCCATCGCCTCCGGCGCCATTTCATATACCACCAGCCCCGTCCACACGCTGAAAAAATACGTGGAGATCTGCGCGGAAATGAAGACCATGGGCTTTGAGACCATATGCATCAAGGACATGGCCGGCGTAATGAGCCCCAGCGAGTGCTACGATCTCGTCAGCGCCATCAAGGACGCCGTCGACATCCCCGTGGTGGTCCACACCCACTGCACCACCGGCCTTGCCTACATGACGCTGCTCAAGGCCGTGGAGGCCGGCGCCGACGTTATAGACACCGCGCTTTCCAGCTTTTCCGGCGGCACCTCTCAGCCCGCCACCGAAACTCTCGCCTACGCCCTGCGCCAGCTCGGCCACACCGTGGAGCTCAACGACGCGGCGGTGAAGAGCTGCAACGATCATTTCAAGAAATATCAGGCCGAGTGCCTCGCCTCGGGGCTGCTCAACCCCGTTTCCATGCGTACCGATACCGACGCGCTCAATTACAAGATCCCCGGCGGCATGCTCTCCAACCTCATTGCCCAGCTCAAGCAGGCCAACGCTCTTGACAGGCTCAACGAGGTGCTCGAGGAGACCCCCCGCGTGCGCGAGGACATGGGCTATCCCCCGCTGGTCACTCCGATGAGCCAGATGGTGGGCGTGCAGGCCGTTTCGAACGTGCTGCAGGGCCGCTACAAGAATATAAGCAAGGAGATCAAGGCCTATATCCGCGGCGAATACGGCAAGGCCCCCGGCGAGATCGATCCCGCCCTCGTAAAGCAGGTGCTCGGCGACGAGCAGCCCATAACCGGACGCTTCGCCGACACTCTCGCCCCTCAGTTCGAGCAGACGAAAAAAGAGCTCGGCGCAAGAGCCAAAAACGACGAGGACGTGCTCTCCTACATCGCGTTCCCCTCCGTCGCGGAGAAATTCTTTGACGAGCGCGAGGAGCGCGAGCGCAACACGGCGAGCTACCGCATAGAGCGGATATGACGGAGGAAGAAGCATGAGCGCAAGGATAATTCCCGGGGAAATACGTCCCCACTCCCCCGGCCGCAAACCGGCGGAATATTCCGCGGGCGAGGTAGCCCGCTTCGATGTGGACGACCGCACGGCCGTCATGCTCATGGCGATAGTCGCCGACGAAACGCAGATCCCGGTCAACGAGCTGCGCTTTATATCCATCAAAGAGGTAAAATGACCATGAAATACAAGATCACACTCAACGACAAAACCTACGAGGTAGAGGTCGAGCGCGGCGTCGCTCAGATAGTGGATGAATACGCCTACGTGGCTGCGGCTCCCGCCGCCGCCCCCGCGCCCGCCGCTTCGGCCGC
>JAEEGG010013241.1_pt1 | contig 17675 bp, 15 predicted proteins | sample 9134161 | NCBI WGS metagenome assembly JAEEGG01 (sample SAMN16246543, study PRJNA631951) | gut metagenome | biome: gut microbiome; feature: rumen; material: CR-attached | host: Bos | place: Iran: Karaj | collected 2018-10 | reverse complement strand
ACCGTAAAAGTGACTCTGGACCGTAAGTTCGGAGTGAGCGAAAAGCCTGAACGTCGTCCGCGCCGTGACGATGACCGCGAAGAACGCGGAGGCCGTGAAGGTCGTTCTTTCGACGATCGTAGGGGCGACCGCAAGAATTTTGGCGACAGGAAGCCGTTTGATCGCGAACGTCGCTTTAACCGTGATGGTGAAGGCGAAGGCCGCTTTGACCGTGAACGCCGTCCGCGTCGCGACGGTGATGACCGTGGCTCCTTTGGTCGCCGCGAAGGTCGCCGTCCGTTCGGAGACAAGGGTCGCTTTGGTGGCGACCGTCGCCCGCGCCGCGAATTTGCTGCAGGCGCTCCGATTTACCGCCAGCGTCCTGAAGAACAGAAGGAAGAAGTCGAAGAAGTATTGGACGAAGCCGCACTCGAAGCCCGCGTGGCCGAAGTGGAATCCAGCGAAGATTCCAACTTCAACCCGCCTTGGTTCAAGCGCATGCTCGCCCTCACGACCGAAAAGGGCCGCGAACGCGAAGGCCGTTTCCTTGGCGAAGGCGTGCATGTGGTGCAGGAACTGGTGTCTCACCATCGCGAACTCGTGATCGGCGTGTACATGACCGAAAGCTTTAATGACGAAGCCTTGATCGAACAGATTAACGAAGCCGAAATCAAGCTGAACATTCTCACCGACGAACAGATGAAGAAGATTTCTTCGACGGTGACGACGCAGGGCATTGTTGCCGTGGCTCGCATTGCAAGCAAGAAGCCGGTGTATGAATCCAGCCGCAGCGTGATTACGCTCGTGGACGCCGTGCAGGATCCGGGTAACCTCGGTACGCTTTTCCGCACGAGCCTCGGTTTCGGTTCTGACGGTATGATTCTTGGCCGCGGTACCGTGAGCCCGTTCAACCCGAAGGTGGTGCGTGGTTCCTCGGGTACCTTCCTCCGCGTGCCTTTCGAATTCGATGTCGATCTCGTTGACCAGATCAACTTCTTGCGCAGCAAGGGTTACACCATTATCGCAACCGATTTGCATGCCAAGCAGTCCCTGCGCCAGATTCCGCAGAACAAGCTTCGCAAGATGGCGTTCCTCGTGGGTAACGAAGGCGCCGGCACCAACCCGTACTTCATTGAACTCGCCGACGAAACGGTGAAGATCCCGATGAGCAGCGAACTCGAATCTCTGAACGTCGCTGTCGCTCACGGTATCCTTAGCTACGAAGCCGCCCAGATTCAAGAGGATTTGAAGTAATGAACTTTCAGGCTCGCTTAGAAGAACGTATCGCCAAGTGCGGTAACCCGATTTGCCTCGGCATGGATCCGGTCATGAAGTTGATCGATCCGTGCTGCCCCGAAGGCAGTGCCGAAGACAAGATCAAGCGTTTCTATTCCGAAATTCTGGAATGCTGCCTCAAGCGCAACGTGACACCCGCCGTGGTGAAGCCGAACAGCGCTTACTACGAATGCGTGAGCGTGCAGGCCATGCTCGTGCTGCAGCAGCTGATTGCCGACTATCGCAGTGCCGGTATTCCCGTGATTCTGGATGCCAAGCGCGGTGACATCGGTAAGTCGAGCGCTGCTTATGCAACCGCTGCTTACGATGTGTACAAGGCCGATGCCGTGACGGTTTCCCCGTGGATGGGTGCCGATTCCGTGGGTCCGTTCATTCGTGAAAATTCCGAAAACGGTGCCTACGTCTTGCTCCGCACGAGCAACAAGGGCGCCCACGACTTCCAGGATTTGCCGGTGTCCCGTAGCGATGACCCGCGCGACGTTGCCGAAGCTTTCTATTCCGTAGCTGACAAGATTATGGAATGGGACGCCAACCTCGGTTACCTCGGTGCCGTGGTCGGTGCAACGCATCCTGAAGAACTCGAAAAGATTACCGCTTACATGGTGGCTCACAAGCACGAAATTCCGTTCCTGATTCCGGGCGTGTCTATTCCTGGTGTTCCGGGCGGTCAGGGCGGTGATGCCAAGACCGTGCTTACGGCTATCGCCAACGGCGGTGGCAAGCGCAAGTTCCACGTGCTCAACAGCTCGAGCGGTTTGAACTTTGCTTACCAGCGCAGCGGTCATCCTGAAAACTTCGCAAGCGATTGCGTAGACGCTCTCGAAAAACTCGCTGAGGCCTGCCAGATCTAATTATGCGTTTTCTTGCGGTCATCTTATTCGCTATCGCAGTTATCGCGGCGGCTTTCCATTTCGCAAAGCCGCTTCCCGGTACAAACTTCGACGAGTCGTTCTTGCCGAAGGCTTCGACAGTGCATTATGTGGCCGCTGGTCATGACGCTTCGGTGGCAGGGCTCTTTTGGATCAAGGGCCTGACGGAACTGGGCGAAAGCTACCTGACCGGTAAGGAATATGCCTACCTCGGTCACGTGGCCGAACTTTCCACCAGCCTCGATTCCCTGTTCTACACGCCGTATTACTTTGTCGGTGGCGTGACTCCGATCGATGCTCCTGATACTTCGGACTTCTCGGTACTCCGCCGCGCGAGCCGCGTGTATCCCGAGAACTGGCGCCTGTCGCTTTACTATGCACTCCGCCTTGGTCGTGGCCCTTACCCGAACAGGGCCGAAGCCGCTAACGTGATGCGCAAGTATTTCGATAGTCCGGACACGACGATTCCCGACCACATCCGCACGATTTACCGCAGCTTTGAAATTGACGAAATGCAGACGGAAACGGCGCTTGAAACGGTGCTGAATGACGTGATGCAGCCGCGCTTCAAGAAGTTCCGTGCGAGTTTCTATTCGAAGATTTTAAGGTTGATCGGCTACAAGGGCTTGATTAGCGATGTGGAAAAAGATGACCATTACCAGAAGGTAAAGACTCTCGTCGACGGCATGGCCGATGGCAAGATTCATCCGGCAATCGTTTTCCGCGAACTTCTTGCCATGAAGAAGATTCGTGACGACGAGCTCGCGGAAATCAAGGCGAAAGAAGCCGCTGCGGATTCTGCCGCGGTAATGGATACGACTGCCACGACAGATACAACCGCGGTCGATACGGTTGCAACGGTCGATAGTTCAGCAAATTAAGTTGAAATTATTCTGCGCAACGCTTGGCGTTGTTCGGAAGCCCCATCAATTCAAAAGCATTCTTGCAGCGGGCTTTCAGGTCCGCTGCTTCGTTTTTAGGAGTGCTTTTCAATTTAGAGCGGTAATAAAGAATGGTTGCCGTGTTGTAGGGCTTGTTGGCCTTGATTGCTTTTTCTTCGGCGACGCGGTAAAGGGAATCGGCTTCGCTGCTTCCGGAAAGGTCTGCCATGCGGGCAGCGGTAAAGGCGTAGAATCCGCCCTTCTTGTCGGAACGCTTGCCGGCCATTTTTAAAGCATCTTCGGCGCGGTCGCTACGAACGGCCGCATAAGCAATGGCGCATTCTCCGTAGAAAGCTGCCTGCGCCGTTTCTTCTGCTTTTTTCAAGGACTTTTCGTCGTAGGCATTGCAAGTCTTTGCCGCTTCCTTGTATTTCTCTTGGGCGTTCAGAAGGCTGATTTTCACCTTCGTGTACTGCAAGAGGGTGCTCTGGTCCAAAACTTCCTTGCGGACGACCGAAAGCAAGGAGTCTGCGAAATTCAGGTCGAGGCTCATGGTACGGATCTGTGCCATGGCGACCAGCACGCGGCCTTCGGAAAGCAAGTCGGCTTCTTTGCGGCTTGCGAGCAGGGCGCGTTCGAGCTGGTTGTAACCCTTCGCGAATTTACCGTTGTCCAAGGACCTTTGGGCACGGAAAGAGTAAACGCCGGAATCGGAAGCGCTTGCAATGGAGCCTGCGGCAAGGAGGGCGACGATGGCGGTCTTAAGCTTTACCATAACGTCTCCACCATGAAGGGCACGGAATCCTTGTTAGGCATGGAACGCTTCACGATCCACATGTTCGAAACGCCTGACATCAAGTCGTCTGCATTCTGGAGCGTCTGCTCCGTCGCTTCCATAAAGTCCGAAAGTCCAGAGGTAACGAGGCTAACCTCGTTCAGCAAACCGTCGACGCGGCCGAATGTCTTGTCCACCTGGCCCATCAAGCCGTCGACACGGCCCATCACGTTGTCCACCTTTTGCGGCAGGGGCCTGACCTCGACCATCATTTCAGAGACAGTCGTTGCAATGGTATCCACCTTTTCAAGCAAGACCGGAACGTGATATTGGATAGTATCGAACAAACCGGAAGCCTGGTGCAAAACTTTTGTGCCTTGGTAAGTAATGTCGTCGAGACGCACAAGCTGGCGGTTCAGGTTGTCATACAATAGTCTGGAACCGAACAGGGCGCCGATGGTTGTTCCCGTGTCTTTGGCCATGCCGAGAATGGTGTCGGCGGCATCGATCAATCCGTTCACGCGGCCCAAAACCATGTCCACTTTTTCCAAGACAGTTTCGATATCCTGCGACTCTTCTGGCGGCAAAAAACCGCCATCTTTCAATACGGTGCCCTTGCCGCGGCGAATGTCGATGTTGATAACGCGCGCCGCAATCATGTTCTGGTCGCGCATGGCGAACACCTTGGCACTATCTGTAATCAGGTTCTGAAATTTTTTCTCGATAATAAACTGAATCTTGACGCCGTCGCCTTCGACAGACATACTGTCTACGCGGCCCACCTTTACGCCGCTAATCAGGACTTGGGTGCCCGGGCGAATGCCGAATGCCTTTTCAAAGCGGCTATGCAGATGGTATTCTTCCACACCGATCATGCCGGAAGAGAAAAGCTTTGCATAAAGCACGATGCCAAAAACCATCACAGCGACGGCAGAGAAGATACCGACCAGGAGGCCGGAAATTTCCATCCAGTTAATGCGAGGTTTAAAAGCCATGTCAAGAATATAGATTAAAGACTTGTCAATAAATTCATTAGGTAAAAAAAAGTATGCGAAATAGTTGTAAATCATTGTAATATCTATTTTTAGGGTATGGAATACTTTGAATTTTTGAACAAATCGGTAACTCCGTACCATACGGTGGAGGCGTTAAAAGTTCTTTTTGACGCAAAATGTGAAAAAAACACCCGTTTTTTTGAACGCGGTGGCGCCTTGATTGCGGTGCGGACTCCAAAACAAATTTGTTCGGACTCCCAGTTTAGGATTGCCCTGGCCCATACGGACTTCCCGACTTTGAAAATTACGCCGAACCCGGATGGGGCGGCGGCAGGCGTGCGCACTTTGCACCCCGAAATTTACGGCAGCCCGCTTTTTACGAGTTGGCTGGACCGCGACTTGGGCTATGCCGGATTGCTGGCCTATGAACTGGGTGGAAAATTACAGACCAAGTTGATTCGCGGCGATAAGTTGTTCCGCATTCCGCAACTGGCGGTTCACTTGAATCGCGGCGTGAACCAGGATGGCCTCAAGGTGAACCCGCAGACCGATTTGAATGCTCTGTGGACTGCCGTGGGTGGCAAAGAAAAATTTGTAGAAGCCTTGCAGATGGAGCTTCCTGCGGGCGCGAAGCTGCTTGATTTTGACGTGCAACTTTTTGATGCACAGCCGGCGCAGTTTGGCGGTTTTGAAAACGAGTGGATTTATTCGGGCCGCCTTGACAACCTGAGCAGCTGCCATGCGATTGCCGAAGCGTTTGCCGCGGCAGGCGAATTGGAGAAGGATTTCCAGGTGGCGGCGTTTTTCAATAACGAAGAGGTGGGTTCCGAAACCCGCGAAGGTGCCGGTAGCAATTTCTTGAGAAGCGTGCTGGAATCGTCGTTGCGGGACGTTGCCGGAGCAGGCGATTTGGATTCCATGCTTGCGGCAAGCCTTGCGCTTTCTATCGATATGGCGCATGCCGAACACCCGAACTTTGTGCAAAAGCATGAAAGCAACCATGCGCCTGTTTTGGGCGGTGGTGTGGTGCTGAAGATGAATTCGCAAAAGCGCTATGCAAGCGATGTTTTCTCAAATGCCCGTTTCAAGCTTCTTTGCGAACAAAATAACATTTCGTACCAGACGTTCGTGATGCGTAATGACATGCCTTGCGGCTCTACGGTTGGCCCGACGATTTCGGCCTCGCTCGGAATCCCGACGGTCGATATTGGCGAGCCTATGCTCAGCATGCACAGCATTCGCGAGATGACCGCGGTCAAGGATCACGAGAGCATGATTCGATTAGTCACGGCGTTCTTCGGTTAAGTCTGTACCATACATTGTTGCGATTGGACCCTTATCCCTCTAAGAAGGATAAGGGTTTTTATATGCTACAGTCTGTAGTATATAGAATTCAATTTTTTTATTATTGAATGAATATGCTTAAATTTGCTTAAATAATTGTATTTTGTAGCACAGAATAATTGCGGCAGAATCAAGAAAAACATATATTTAAGAGCATGAAGCCGATATTTGAGTACTACGATTATCGAGAATATATGCGGGCGTTTTATGAGGAACGCAAGCGTATTTCTGCATTTTCGTGGCGCGAATTTTCGAAGATTGCCGGGTTTACTTCTCCAAACTATATGAAGGTTGTTTGCGATGGTAAAAGTAGGCTGAGTAAGATTGGCGTTGCCCGTGTTGCAAATGCGATGGGACTTGCCGACCACGAAAAACTGTATTTTGAAAAGTTGGTCGCATTAAGTGATGCAACCGATGAGTCCAGGAAGCGAAAGATTTTGTCTGAAATTCAGGAGATGGCGAAAGTCTACAAAATCAAGATGCTTGATGGTGATGCGTTTGCTTATTTTGAATCGTGGTTGAATCCGGTGCTCCGTGAGCTTGCTCCAATGAACCCTGGTAAAAAGCCCCTTGCGCTTTCCAAGATGTGCTATCCGCAGGTGAGTGCCACTGAAGTCCGCCGCTCGCTTGACTTTATGGTGCACGCAGGAATCCTCAAGAATGTGGGCGAAGATCGTTATGAACAGACGGAAAAAATTGTTTCGGGGGCGACAGAAATTATGCCCTTGGCGATTCGCTCCATGCATCGGCAAATGGCGAAAAACGCCGTGGATTCCATTGACTCCGTCCCTGTATCCAAGCGTAACTTTAACGGAGTGACGCTTTCGGTGACGCAGAAGGAATATGATTTGATTGTCGCGGAAATGGAAATCTTTAGACAGAGAATTTTATCTATTGCAAGCGGTGTGGAATCTGGTGATCAGGTTTATCGTTTGAACTTGCAATTTTTCCCCTTAACAAAATCCAAGGAGAATGACCATGAATAAGTTTTTGTTTTTCGTAGCTGTTGCGATGGCTGCGGTTTGGGTTGGATGCTCTGATTCCGATTCCAAGGATATTGCGGGCGCAACGACAGAGCAGAACGGGATTGCCTTGAATTCGTCGAGCTCTGCAGAGTTGTCTAGTTCGTCAGATCTTTCAATCTCTTCTGCAGTGTTGGCCGGAGACACCTTGAAGGAACTTTCGTCTTCTAGTTCTTTTGAATCTGTGCTGCCGGAAGATACGACTTGCTGCAAACAAGACGATACCTTGTCTGGCTTTGATTCGAAGCATTTGCGTGACAGCGTGCTTGCAAGATTCGAAGCAGGCGCGGGAACCCCTGGCTACGGACAAAGCCATGATTCCTCCGTGGTTGATCCCATGCCGACCACATCGTCGTCACGGACGGAATATATATTCAAAACGGAACAGGAAGTGTTCTATGAAGCAGCCGATTGTTATGTGAGCATTTTTGAACAAGAATCGGGTGTTAGAATTATTTATAGCGGTAAGGAATTGAAGGGTAGTTTTGCAAGAATTTCGTTGTACTATCCAGAAGACGGCGTGTTGCTGCGCTTGGTAAACAACACTTATTGGGGCGGCGCCTGCGAAGAGGATTTGGCTGCTTTCAAGAGCGAATGCGAAAACGAACTGGGCATTTTTAGGGACTACAAAAATGGCGTAGGCTGCACCCAAAATGGAAAGATGGAAGCCGCATGCGCTACACTTGCCGATGCGGGATCTCCGCGGGCAATGCTCCAGAGGGAGGCGAATCTTTACAAGCGGATTTGTGATTCAAACCCAACTCCGGCGGCACGCGAATGTAGTGTCTATTGCCGGATAGAAAACAATGTGAGCGTTTGCGATACAACTTGTAGCGAATAGCCGGATAAAAGCTGCATTTTTGCATGTTGACGCTCACACGGATTCCGCGAGGGCGTTCATGTATCGGTCTGAATTTATATTAATAACTATATTTCCTCTATGCGTATTTTTTCGAAGCTTAAGGTCCATTTTTCTAGGGATTCTTTTGCCCTTTGGGGGCTACTGGTCATTCTGCTCAATTTCGTGATGTTGCACGGAATCGGGTTTGCATCGGATTTGACGTTCTGGCGCCATTGGGTAACGGACTTGCAGCAGGGGGTCGGGAACTTTACCGGCAACTATCCGCCGCTTTACGTGTTGTGGCTCCGCGTGGTCGGATTCATTTACCAGATTACCGGCCTCAATATGGATTTGGAATATGAACTCAAGCAGTTCTGCCTTTTCCCGGTGATTTTGGCCCACATTTCGCTGGCGCATTTTGTGTGGTTGCGCATTCATAAAAAGAGCTGGCTGCCCGAAGTCAAAACCATCGTGATGCTCCTGGTGGTGGCTAACCCGGCATTTTACCTGGACGGCCCCATTTGGGGACAGGTAGATGTTTTGCCGGTGACGTTCTGCGTGTGGGGACTTTGGTATGCCTCTCGCCCCAAGACGTACGGCCTAGGCATGGCTCTGTTTATGCTTGGACTTTTGACGAAGTTCCAGATGATTATGTTCTTGCCGGTGTTCGGAGCTCTTTCCTTGCGTTACCGCAAGGTGATGTGGAAAGGTCTCCTCTCAATGGCGGGCGTGTTCCTGCTGGTGTTCTTGCCGTTTATTATTGCGGGGAACTTTAGCAAGGAATTTGCTCAAGCCTATTTGAGTACGATTGACGAATACCCTTACGCCTCGATGAATGCGGGGAACTTGTGGATGGTATTCTCGGGGAACATGACGCCGCAATCGAGACCGATTTTTGAATGGGCTCCGGCATTCATGAACCCGGGCCTGCTCGGAAAGATTTTCTTTGTGGTTGTCTCGGTCGCAATCATGGCGCTTACCTTCTTTAAGCGCTTGCCGGTGTCGCGTATAATGACCTTGGCCGCCTTGAATGCGTTTGCCTTCTTTATGATTTTGCCCTGCATGCATGAGCGCTACGTGCTTGCGGCAGCTGTTGTTGCCATTGCGGGCGTTGCTTGCAAGGATCGCCCCGTTGTGATTTGGGCGGTGCTCCTTTCGATGGTCGCTTTCTTGAACATTTCGATGATGACGTCGGTTCGCGGAAGCGCTCTCTGGTTCTGGATTGCGATGGCGGGCATTGTGGTGATGTTTGCGTACATGGTGCATACCTTTGCCCCGGCGGTACTTGACAAGGCCTTGCTGGTATGTAACAAGGTGAAATTGCCCGCGCTTGTGCCGTATGCGCTGTTTGCCTTGATTTATTTGGTGGATGTGGGTGGTAGCTATTTGCAGCAGGCAAGGACTGCTTACCACCTTAAGAAGGGCGAAAGCTTTGTTTATGACTTGAAATTGCTGCACCAGTCTCAGGGCTACGGCAATACCAATATCGGTAAGACGGTCGACAACAATCCGCTGCATTTGAAGGGTGTTCTTTACCTGAACGGAATCGGGTCGCACGCGCCGTCGAAACATGTTTATGCACTTCCGGAAAATGCTTCTCGCTTTACCGTGATTTGCGGTGTTGACGACGAATCGGGCAATGGCGTGGTAGAATTTATCATCAAGCTCGACAATAAGGAAATTTGGCGTAGTGGACGCATGGAAGGCCGCCAGACGGCGACGGCCGATTTGGATATTCGCGGCGGAAAAAAAATATCTCTTGAAACCGACGAAATGGGTTCCAAGAATTTTGACCATGTCGACTGGGTAAATCCGGTGATATATACGGAATAATAAAGGCGCCTTGAACCCTACCGATTGTAATGTCTGGTCATTGGTCAGGCATTTTTGTATATTCTAGCTAACTCAATGTGAAGGCTTGAAAATGCGATTGTTTGTGATATTGTTGTGCATGCTGTCGGCGGCCCTGTGGGCACGCCCCATTAATGACGGCAATAAATTGTTTAAGAATGGCGACTATGCCGGTGCGCTCGAAAAGTACATGAAGGCCCGTGAAGCGGAGCCTGCTAACCCGCTTTTGTTTTATAATATCGGAACTTGCCAGTACAAGCTCGGCAACTATGAAGAAGCCAAGAAAGAGCTTGAAAGCGCCGTGCGCATGCCCGACAAGAAAATGGCGGCAAAGGCTGCCTACAACTTGGCGAATACGCATTTCCGCATGGGCGAAAAAGCCGCCGAAGGCAGTGAACGCATTGCCGCTTGGCGTGAATCGGTTGCTTATTTGAAGAAGGCGATTGACCTAGACAACAGTTTTGAAAATGCGAAGAAGAACGTGGAAATCGTTCAGCGCAAACTGAAAGAAGAACTTGACAAGCAAAAGCAGAATCAGGATCAGAACCAGGACCAAAATAACGACCAGAAGCAGCCGCCTTTGAGCGACAAGGCCAAGGAAGTTCTGGCCCGAGCCTTGCAGCTTTGCAAAGACGGCAAGTACGCCGAAGCAAAGGAAATGCTTGAGAACCTGATTGCCGAAGACGAAACGGCAGGCCAGCTCAGCGGACATGTGCAGCGCATTGACGACGTCATTGAAATTAAGGCCGGTCGCAAGCCCAAGGCAAAGATTGACGCCAGCAACACCGATAACGACTTGGAGGTAATCTAATGAAAAAGATTATGTCTATGGTCGCGGTCTTGTTCCTTGCGGTGGCTGCATTTGCGGCACCGAAGTCTGCTAGCGCTTATTACAGCGATGCGGCATTCCAGTATATCGAAAACCGCTTGCCCTCGGCAGAAATTACTTGTAACGAAGGTCTGCAATATTATCCGAACGACCAGAAACTGCAAATGCTCTTGGACCGTATTCACGAGGCCAAGGACGAGCAGAAGAACGAAAACAAGAAGAACGACAAGAATCAGGATAATAATCAAGACCAAAACAAGGACCAGAACCAAGATCAAAATCAGGACCAGCAAAACCAAGATCAGAACAAAGATCAGCAAGATCAAGATAAGGACCAGCAGAATCAGGACCAGAATCAAGATCAAAATGGCGAAAATGGTCAGTCCAGCGATTCAAAGGCCGAAAGCTCTGACAGCAACGAAGGCGGTGCAGGCCAACAGCCCGAGCAGCAGCCTGAAGGTGAATCTAGCGACAGCAATGGCGGCGAAGAACCGCAGGAACAGCCGGTGCAGATGGGTGAAATGAGCCCTGAAGACGCTGCCCAGCTCCTCAAAGATTTCGACGAGCAGAACGGCGAACGCAAACCCTGGAAACCTATCCGCGGCCAAGCCAGACCGGCTAAGGATTGGTAATATAAACCATTGTTAAGATATACACTTGTCACCCCGGCCACAGTGCCGGGGTCTTCTTTTATGTAGCTGCCGGAAAAACGTAAGATTGGATGTCGAAAAAAAATTAAATTGTGGCAAAATTCAATGGAGGAGCTTTTGTTTCAGACTGCTTGTAAAAAGGCCAATACTGTGGCTTTGTGCCTTGCTTTGCTCGCGTTTTCGTTGATTGTGGGCTGTGGAACCGATGTTTCGTTTGAAATGGAAAATCTCCCGGAATCTGTTGCCGGCGTAGATAAGGTGCCTGATTGCACTAGCGCCTATGAGGGCGAAGAAATCTTTGTAGAAGATATCTCGAAAAAATTGCGGTGCGAAGACGGCTTATGGGAAGATGTGACGAAAGAACCTTCCAAGAAGACTTCTAGCTCGTCAAAGAAGTCGGACAAAAACAGTTCGTCATCGAATACCAAATCATCAAAATCCAGTTCGTCAACAGGTTCTAGCCAAGGCCCGTCTTGCGACAAATGTTATGTCGATGGCGACATTCTGGAAGACAAGCGTGATGGAACCAAGTACAAAACGGTCATTATTAACGGTAGACGCTGGATGGCGGAGAACCTGCGCTATGTTCCGGATGACCTGCAGGATTCCGTTCGCTGCTACATGGATTCTGCAAAGTTCTGTGACAAGTACGGTCCCATGTATCCGTATTCTGCGACTGGACTTCCTTCATCCGTGAAAGTTGATCACGTGTTTAATCAACATCCTTTCCCGTTCAAGTGGAGTGTTTGCCCCGAAGGCTGGAACGTGCCGAATGGCGAAGATTGGGACGCCTTGTTTGAATACGCCCAGGAAGTCGAAGCCTTGGATTCCACCACGAAGTTGCATTGGAGAAATCTGTCGCTCATGGATACTTCGTGGCATTATATAATAAATGAAAAAGAAGAATATCGAGGGAATAATGCTTTGGGATTCAGTATTCTGGACGAAAGCAAATTGGAGACTTCGTGGGAAGAGAGTCTCACGTACGCGTGGCCAGTTTTCTGGATTGCTCTAAGAGGGCCTTCAAATTTCGGGAAGGCGAGTAATATGAAGTCTTATATGATGCTTGAGATTAGCTCGTGGGGCTGGGTGGAATATAAAACTGAGGATGAAAATAAACGTGCGTTTATCCGTTGCGTAGAAAACATCCCGGAGGAACCTCCCGAAATAGTCTTTGATTCTATTGTAGATCAGCGTTATGGCGACAAGTACAAGGTTGTAAAGATTGGATCCCAGTGGTGGATGGCGGAAAACCTCCGCTTTAGGGAAAATCCGGATTTATGTCACCCTTATTCCGATAACAAGTATATCAAAGATGAATGTCATTATCCTGTTTTTATTCCGGAAGGATATTCTGAGGATATTTGCCCCGAAGGATGGCTTATCCCTACGATGGGAGATTGGTACAACCTGCTGTATTATGTCGCAACCCATAATGGGGATGAGCCTTTATTGGCTAGCCTAATCGATACGGCTTATTGGGATTTTGTGCCAGACAGCTTGAAACGTTCCAACTATAACTTTGGAATGAATATAAGGGCAACAGGAGCGTATGAATATCATCCTTATCGGGGGAGAGATGATCCTTACTTGGTGGGGATGGAAACGTCTTTTCGGACGCGAACAGGGGTGTCTAAGCGTGATGGACTTGGTTCGGGAGGAACATCAATAACCCTAGATATTTATAATACCAGTTCTGGTAATAGCATCTCTCTCGGTTCAACTTTTCAAAGGACGTATGATGAGATGGGGTTTTCCGTGCGTTGCATTAAGGAAGGTACAGGAGAAGAATAAGTATGAAAAACGTTTTGAGAATTTTCCCATTGTTCCTCCTGCCGATGCTTGTGGCTTGTGACGAAGAAGTGAAAACGGTTTCGCCGGAATACGCGCACGATGATGTTGAATCTGTAGAAAATTTACCTAAGTGCAAAGAGTCTATACGCGGTACGACATACTATGTCCAAGACGAGAATATGAAATATGAGTGTGATGGTTCGAAATGGATCAAGGAAATCGTGGTCGACACGAAGCCTTCAGTCCAAAGTAGTTCCAGCTCGTTGAAAGAGAATTCCGAGGATTCTTCAGACAGTGAAAAGAAATCCAGTTCAAGCAAGGCTAAATCATCTAGCAGCATCGAATCTTCTAGCAGTGTCGAGTCCTCTGATACCGCAGAATTATCTAGCAGCGTTGAATCGTCTAGCAGCGGCTATTTTGCCGTCAAGCTTTGGGGCGCATGCACCGCGGAGCGAGAAGGAGAAAGGCGTGTACAGAATGACTCTTTGGAATTGTACTTTGAAAATGAGTTCATTTGCGAACTTTCCCGCTGGAGGAGAATGGTGGCGTACGATTATCCTCTCGAGGAGTTGTTCAATCCGGATGTCGATTACGGAACGCTGACGGATTCTCGCGATGGGAATACCTACAGGACGGTCGTTATCGGTGATATGGAATGGATGGCCGAAAATCTCCGCTACAAGATTCCGGGTGATACCGTGTTCGATACGGGTGCGAACTGCTTCCGTGGTCAGTTGAGGTATTGCAAGACGGGCGGATACCTATATAGCGTTAATGACATGACGGAGGCTTGTCCTGAAGGCTTTCTCATACCTAATGGGACTGCTGTCGGTAAGCTGGCCGAATTGGCTCCCTATGAAACGGCGGGAATTTCGAAGGCGTGGTATAATAGCTTGAATGATGTCGTGGTGCTCTATACGAACTCTTCGGGGCTTACCGTATTGCCGGAGGGCTGGTATGATAAACCTACTTATTGGATGCTTGGCTATTCGTACTTTACCAAGGATGGTTATACCTTTAGAGATGTACATACATATTTCTCCATAGGTCGCCGTACGACGGAAGGTGAACCTTATTGCGATGACGACCAAAAATGTCACTATATTCGCTGCTACAGGCCCCTTGGTAATCAAGAAGAGTGATATAATGGTTCCATTAAGCCTCAGTTGAGACTGTTTTTGGTATATTCCCTCGTATGAGATCACATGTACTAGCCTTTGTAGCTTTTTCTGCTGCGCTTCTTGTTGCCTGCGGTGACGATTCTTCGTCGGCGAATGCCGCTGATACACCTTCAAGCGAAAGCTCGCTCTTGTCTAGTTCTTCGGCGGATGATTCTGCCGGAGCAAAGTCTTCGAGCTCGGAAAATACTTCTTCGGAATCAAAGCTTTCGTCTAGTACAGAACCGGGTTCTTCGGAGGATGTCGCGAAATCTTCTGAATCGGCTCCGGAGTCTTCTTCATCTGTGGCGTCGGAGGTTTCTTCGTCGAGTGTGGCGCCGGCTTCTTCTGATTCTGCACCTGCATCGTCTGACGATGGCAAGTGTACGAATTGCGATAGCTTTACTGCGGCAGACCCCGAACTCACCGAAAATGGCGGCAAGGGTTCCGTGACCACCTACGGAAGCATTACGGCGAAAGAAACGAGCTTGGGTGGCGCTTGCAATTACGGCCAGACCAACATTCAATACTATGCGGCAATCCATGTGAATGTTTCTCCGGGCGATGAAAAGGGCCCGTGGAATGGCGGCGCCGCTTGCGGCGGTTGCGTACATGTGAAGGCGAGGACGCCGGACGGTTGGAAAGAAGTCACGGTGCGCATTACCGACCGTTGCCCCGATGCGAACTGCGGCGTGGACTTGGGCGGCGCCCCTGCTAGCGACATCATGGGAATTCAAGTAGGCCGTTACTCCGGCGAATGGGAATTCGTGAGCTGCGAAGGCGTCGAAGGCGTATGGGGCGATTCCACCTCGATTTGGGTCAAGGAAGGCGCCAGCGAATTCTGGAGCATCATCCAGGTACGCAACCCCAAAGACATGGTCAAGTCCATCTCGATTTACGGCGTTGACACACGCGACTTTTATGAGCTTGAAATGGTCGTGGGCACTGAAAACTTTTGGACTGTTCCGAAAGCAGTGCTGCAGACCGACAACCGCTATCGTGTGGTGGTCAAGTACCGCACCGGAACCGATGACGAATGGAAAATTAAAGGCTCCGAACTTGCGGAGCCTGAAGCGAATCTGTATTTGTACGAACACCGCGATTAACGGTATTCGAGTTTAGCGACAAACAGGTGCTTGCAATTGTTGTAGTCGTCGCCCCAATGGCTTGTTGAGCCTGCAAAGACTTTGATTCCGAGGTCGGCGGCGCCTGCGACTACGCGGTCCATGCCGGAGATTCTCCAGATACCGCGGAGAATATCGTCGCATTCTTCACGAGTGAGGTCTGCGCCGGTGATGGTGCCCTTGTACATGTAAAGACCGTCGTGAATAAACGGTGCGGAGTTGTAGACGTCGTTGCCCTTCTTGATGTCGGGGACGATCCATTGTGCGAATTTCGGGGCGGATGCGCCGTCGGTCATGAAACCCTTCTTGAAAAGGCATGTCAGCAAGAAATCGCGGGTTTTACCGTCGGCCTTGGTGTAGCGGGAACCCTTGACGTATACATAGCGGTCAAGCTTGAAGAAATACATTTTGCCGTTGCCTTCGAAGACGAGCGGGAAATCGATGGTCACATCGTCCACGGTAATGGAATTGCGGTCTTTTTGCAGGTATTTACGGCTCTGCAGCTTGTCGATATACTTTTTTAAGATGGACATAGACTCCTTTTGGCGCATCGCTAGTGATGCACTCACCTTAAAAGATAATATTTATGTAATTAATTTATTGATAATTGCGAGATTATTTGATAATCTTTTTAAATTATTTATGAAAAGAGTAAAAGAATGCCGTGGGAGGGCAAACTTGTATGGATTTTGATAAGATTCTATCGCATTATAAGGCGAAAGCCTGCGTGATGTCTGTGGAACTGTACCCGGATGGATCTTATGGGAATATCCGCGTTGTGGCGGGGAACAAGGCTCATTGCGAAGAAATGGAATCGACTCAGGGACGCCCGTTTGTGCCAGATTCGCCGTATGAACTGTGCTTTCCGAAGAATCTGAATTTCGAGGACCACTGTTTCCGCTGCGTGCAGTCGGGCAAGCCTCTCCATGCTTACGTTGACCTGTACATGATGGGTCTTTGGCTGAACATGTTCTTGATGCCGCTGGACTCTGACCGCGAAAATGTCGGTTATTGCATTTACTGTTACGATGTGGCTCCCAAGGCAGATTTTTCGGCCATGGCAGACCTTTCTGCAGAAACCGCCACGAATGTCCTCATGGCCTGTATCAAACTGCGCGGCGCAGAAAATGTCAAGCAGACTTTTCAGGAAGTGGTCGAAGATATCCGCAAATCTTGCGGTTCCGACCATTGCTGCATTTTGCTCACCGATGCCGAAAATCGCGAGTGCTCGATTTTTGCGGAATCGATTCGCGATGACCTAAAAATAAAGCCGATGTCGCGGTATGTGGAAGGCTTTTACGCGATTGCAGAAACATGGCCCGAAACACTTGCCGGCAGTACTTGCATTATCGCGAAAGACGAACGCGATATGGAAAAGCTTCGCTTGGCCAATCCGATTTGGGGCTCGATGCTTGACCTTTCCGGCGTAAAGACGATTGTACTTTTCCCGCTGCGCCATGGCGGCGAATTGCTCGGCTACTTGTGGGCAGTTAATTTTAATGTCAACGATACTCTGAAGATTAAGGAAACGCTTGAAGTCACGACGTTCCTTATCGCGTCCGAGATTTCGAGCTACCTGCTCTTGAACAAGCTTCAAACGATGAGCACGATTGATTCGCTGACGGGCGTGAAAAATCGTAATGTGATGAACCACAGCATCGACCAAATTGTAGCAGGGCGCAAGCCGACACCTAAAGCCGTTATATTTGCCGACCTGAACGGGTTGAAGCATACAAACGACGAACAGGGACATATCTCTGGCGATAAGGTACTGCGCTCGGCAGCAGAAATTTTGCAATACGTTTTCCCGGAAGAAGACGTGTACCGTGCCGGTGGCGACGAATTCATGGTACTCGCTTCTAACATTACGGAAGACGAGTTGAATACCCGTGTTGCCAAAATCCGCACGATGGCAAAGCTGTCCGAAAATGTGCGATTCTCCATTGGCACCTGTTATGGCGATCCTGATGTTCGTAGGGCAATGCATATTGCAGACGAACGAATGTACGTCGATAAAAACTTTTTCTACGCCGAACACCCTGAATTAAAATACAGGTAAAATCGTGGGACGCACTTACGCGGCCATTGACCTGAAGTCGTTCTTTGCCTCGGTGGAATGTATTCTCCGGGGACTTGATCCGCTTAAGGCAAAACTTGTAGTGGCCGACGAAAGCCGTACCGAAAAGACGATTTGCTTGGCGGTAACGCCGGCGCTTAAGGCTTACGGAATTCCAGGGCGCGCGCGACTTTTCGAAGTGAACCAGAAGG
>JAEEGG010013233.1_pt1 | contig 17680 bp, 18 predicted proteins | sample 9134161 | NCBI WGS metagenome assembly JAEEGG01 (sample SAMN16246543, study PRJNA631951) | gut metagenome | biome: gut microbiome; feature: rumen; material: CR-attached | host: Bos | place: Iran: Karaj | collected 2018-10 | reverse complement strand
AATCTCATGAAAAAACTCCTTCTTTTTGCCCTTATCATAGTGGCATCTATGCAACTCTTTGCCCAAGATATGATAGTGGGCTCCTACAATATCCGTTACAAGAATTGGAACGATAGCGTGCAAGGTGAAATATGGCAGAAACGCTGTCAAGTCATCTGCGACCAAGTGAACTTCATGGCTCCTGAGATTTTCGGGACCCAGGAAGTGCTGTATGTCCAACTTCAAGATATGAAGAAGGCTTTGGATGGCTATGATTATATCGGCATCGGTCGCGATGACGGTCAGCACGGTGGCGAACATGAGGCTATCTTCTACAAAACGGACAAACTTCAACTTCTCGACCATGGCGATTTTTGGCTGAGCGAGACACCTGACAAGCCTGGCTTAGGCTGGGATGCGGTCTGTATCCGCATTTGCACTTGGGGCAAATTTGCTGTAAAGGAAGCGGAGCAGCGCTACGGTTTGTTCAACCGAAGAAAAGCTGCAAAAGTATTCTATTTCTTCAACCTCCACATGGACCATGTGGGTGTGGTGGCGCGGCGCGAAGCGGCCAAGCTGGTTGTGGCTAAGGTCCGTGAGATTGCCCAAGGTGCGCCTGTGTTCATCACTGGCGACTTCAATGTGGACCAGAACGATGAGATATATACGATTTTCACAAAATCAGGTTTGTTGAAGGACTCTTATGATACTGCTCGTATCCGTTTTGCGGAAAACGGCACATTCAATGCCTTCAAAACGAATTATTTCACCAATAGCCGTATCGACCATGTGTTTGTGTCGCCCAGTACAACGGTGGAGGCCTACGGCGTTTTCACCAACAGTTATTGGACACCTGATGATGATCCCGATGACAACCTGAAGGCCAACGATGCACCGCAACAGATTTCGTTTGACACCTATATCCGGCACAATCCCTCGGACCATTATCCAGTGTTTGTGAAGGTTAGGCTTTGAAAATAGTGCCGCTTTGCGTCATTGCGAGGAACGAAGCAATCCATAAAAGAAACTATCGAATTGCTTCATTATCGTTCACGATGACTGCTGTTGCTTTCTTCCGTTTTCTTATTTCGCTCCAGGTCTGCAACACAACTGAAACAATAATCAGCGCGATACCAATGCAAAACGAGAAATTCAACTCCTTGTATTCTTTGAAGATGAACATGGAGAGAATGATGCTGTACACCGGTTCCAGATTGTAGGTCAGGTTGACGGTGAAAGCTGGAATCTTTTGCAGCACAATGATTTGCAGCAGGCAGAGGCCGATGGTGCACACCACGACCATGAAAGCCAAATAAGGATAGTCCATGCCGACAGGATAGAGCCGCCCGACAGGGATGAACATATTATATAAAGGTATAAGGCAGGTCAGGCCGATGAGGCCTCCGACCATTTCCCAAAGCAGCATGTTTTTGGCATCGTAGTGTTTGCCCACCCTTTGGTTGGCGATGGCAAACAAGGCATAAAGCGCCGAGGAGACCACACCTAAAGCGATGCCCAAACGGTAACGTGAATCGAACTGGAAGATGAGGTAGATGCCAAGAATAGTAAGCAGACTAAATAGGAACTCGCGCCCCGAAAAACGATGCTTATTGATGATAGGTTCCAGTAAGGCCGTGAAAAACCCGACCAACGAAAAACATACCACGCCGATGCTGACATTGGACGCCTTGATGCTGGCATAGAAAAACACCCAGTGCAGGCAAAGCAGCATGCCCACGCCGCCCATTTGCAGGATGTCCTTGATCTGGTATCGGTTCAAATTCTTTTTAATCGCCAAAAACGCCAACATAATAATCGCCGCCGCAGCCATGCGCCACCACACCAGAATGGCGGAGTCCAAGGTGATGAGTCGACCCAACACACCTGTGAAGCCCGCAATGAAGACGGAAAGATGTAGCAGCAAGTAGTCCTTTTTCATGGTTTTCTCCTTTGGCGAATGGCCTCAAAGGTGACAATGGCGGTGGTGACCGACACATTGAGCGAGTCGGCGATGCCGTTCATTGGGATGATGATATTTTGGTCGGCGGCCTCGACCCAAGCATCGGAGATGCCCGTGGCCTCGGTACCCATCACGAGGGCGGAAGCTTTACGGAAGTCGGCATCGAGGTAATCGATGGAGGCCTTAAGGTAGGTGCAATAGATGGTGATGCCATTCTTTTTCAGCCATTGGATGCATTCTTCTGTGGAGCATGCATAGACTGGCACGCTGAAAATGCACCCAATGCTGGCACGGATGGCGTTGGGGTTATACAAATCGGTGGCAGGGTCGGCTACGATGACGGCATCCACGCCGGCAGCATCGGCGGTGCGCATTACGGCGCCGAGGTTGCCAGGTTTCTCTACCGTTTCCAAAACGATAATCAAAGCATCTTTTCTCGGCTTGAACTCGCTGAGACTCTTGTATTTGGGTATGGCAACCGCCAAAAGTCCATCGCTGCCTTCGCGGTAGGCGATTTTGTCGAATACCTCTTCCGTCACAGTTTCGATAAAGTTGGCGTTAACCTTAACGGGTTCTCGTAGTAGTGACTCGCAGACATAGAGTTGCTCAATCTCAAAGCCACAGGCTTGTGCGCGTTCGATCTCGCGCTGTCCCTCGATGAGGATGCGGTTCTGCTCACGACGCTCAGCAGCTTTCTGCAGTTTGACGAGGTTCTTTATCTTGGGGTTGGTTTTGCTGGTAATCATTGTCAGTTGGGTTTTGTAGGGCTGTCACACCATGGCAACCGATTTGGGTTTTATTTGCGATAGTACCAATCCGACCACAACCACCAAGATGCCTATGATTTTGAATGCCGTCATCTCTTCGATGGCGAGAAGATAACTGAAGATAGCCGTGAAGACAGGGATGAGGTTGGAGTAAACATTAGCCTTTGATGCACCTAACTTGCTGAAAGCAAAAGCCCATAGGGCGTAGGCGCCAGCGCTACAAAAGATACCTAAACAGACTAACGGGACGATGTAAGCGCCCACATTGGCAAAGTTTGAAGGCTCGAAGCGCTCCATGATGAAAACCATAGGAATGAAGTAAATCATTCCGAGGATGTTCTGTATCCATGTGATGGTCAATGGCTTATAGAGTTTGGTGAGACGAATCAAAGCGATGGAATAGCCTACGGCCACAATCACCGACCCGCAGAGGAAGAGGATGCCTTTGGGTGAGGCAGTGAGCTCGAGGTTTTTGTTAAGTAGCATAACAATGACGCCTACAAAGGAGATGATAAAGCCCACGATGTTCATTGGGGTGAGTCGCTCCTTGAGGAAAATACGTGCCGCAATAGGGGTGACTAAAGGAATCAGGGCGATGATGCCGGCCCCGATGACGGGGGAGGAGTTCTTCAGCCCGTAGCCCTCAAAAATGAAGTATAGGAAAGGCTCGAACAAGGCTGCTATGGCGAACAGACCGAGGTGTTTCCGCTGGATTTTCTCGTTGAGACGGAAGACAAACAAAATTGTCGTTAGGAAAACGGTGGCGATAACAAGGCGTAGGAAGATGGTTGCGGTAGGGTTGAGGTTCTGGTAGACCTGCGTCGACCAAACGAATGACATCCCCCAAAAAACCATAGCGATTACGCCTGCAATGTGAACAATAAATCCTCTGTTTTTCATGCCGCAAAAATACAAAATCTGCCAAAATTTCCGACCTTTGCCCGCGGAATGATTCTTGAACGGCCTCAAAATCATGGATAACAAAGCAGATAGACGGAAATTCTTGGGTAGCCTCATCGTGCCATTGCTCATCGTGGCGGTGATGTGGGCAGTGAAGATTATTGAAGTGTCGTTGAATGCTGACTTCGGCCGTTATGGTGTCACGCCGCATACTGCGCAAGGTCTTATTGGCATTTTCACCTTGCCTTTCTTGCACGGCAGTTGGGAACATCTGCTTTCCAATTCTGTTCCCATTCTTGTTTTAGGCACTGCTTTGTATTATTGTTATCCTACCTTAGCCAATCGAGTATTGCTCATCACCTATTTGGCCAGCGGCTTGATTACCTGGTGCATCGGCAATCCAGAGTCCACCCATATTGGTGCGAGTGCGCTCGTGTATGGCTTGAATCTTTTCCTGATCGCGAGCGGTTTCATTCGTGGCAACCGCATGCTAATCGTCATTTCGCTTATCATGGTGTTCCTTTACGGCAGTTTCATCTGGGGCATGATTCCGTCTTTGGCCATTCCGCAAAACATCTCGTGGGAAGGACATCTTAGTGGAGCCATCATTGGGGTACTGTTGGCCATTTTCCTAAGAAAAGAAGGCCCGCAAAAAGAGGTGTATCATTGGGAGGAGGATGATGAGGATGCTACCTCATCACCGACAGATAATGCTGAAGAAAATGGTGAGAAACCGTATTGGGATGTGCCAACTCCCTCGAACGATGAGTTAACGGTACGATATCGGATTAGACGTTAAAGTCGGATTCAAGCACTTCCAATACTTGACGGACGATATCTTCTTGCCCCTCCGCATCAGGATGACTCCAAGATTTGTGGATGTCGTATAGTTTGATGCAGTCGATGTTATATCGGTGTGCGATTTCGAGTGCATCCTCGACAAAGGTTCGCGCTACAGAGTCATAGTCGCAAAGCCCCATGTCAATCATAAAATAGAGTTTGGCCTTGGGATAGAGGCGTTTCATGCTGTCGAACATGTAAGCCAATGCCGGCCTATAGCATTCGAGATCCCCTTCGGTCCAGTCAGAATAAACGAATTCACCATGATACGCACCGTTCCAAACATCGTTAGTGCCACCAAGAATGAAAATCACATCGGGGTCACCAAGATTGTCCATTCGATTGATGAAAGAATGCGGTTTGTAGTATGGCCCGGCATTGAAGCCCCAAAAGTTGCATATCAAGGAGCCGGAGAACGAGTTGTTTTTGTCGAGTGTCCACTCCATCTCCGTGGCCATCTTGTGCCACCACATCTGCTCGACACTTGTCACACCAATTCTTTCGTAATACCAAACGTCGTTGCTATCAGGGGTCACGTAGCCTTCAAAAGTGGAAAAACTGTCGCCCAAAATAGAAAAACTGAGAGGAGATTCCTCTCCCGGTTCTGGCGTTTTCGTGCATGAGGAAAGTAAGAGGATTGATGCAAGTGCAATTATCAACAACTTGATCTTCATATGCTTGTATTCTTATTATCTGTCATCTGTTTCATTTTACAACCATTTCAGTCCTGCGGTTCATTGCACGGTGTTCTTCACTGTCATTGGGAACCAATGGCCGGGTGGCTCCATAGCCTTGGGCTGTCAGTCGGGTTGCGTCAATTCCTTTGTTAACCAAGGCTTGTCTGACAACTTCGGCCCGTTCGGAAGAGAGTTTCAGATTGTAGCTGTCGCTTCCGACATTGTCGGTATGGCCCGCCAATTCAACCTTCAGAAGGGGATTACGTTGCAAAAACTCGGTCAACATCTGTATGCCGGCTTCAGAGCTTTCGGTCAAAGCTGCGCTATTGTACTCAAACTGAATGTTTTGTAGGATTACCGCATCGCCTGGTGCCAGTTCCACTATATCCACAGTGGCCAAATAGTTGGCCGAGTCTGAGCGGATTTCCTCAGGAAGTTCGAAAGTGTACATATCGTAGCCGCCTTGGCCCCCCTCACGCTGCGAGGAAATGAAAGCTGTCTTGCCGTCGGCAGCGACGAAGAAATTGATTTCATCGCCGTTGGTATTGATGGGGAAACCGAGATTGACAGGTTCCTGCCACAGCCCGTCATCACCTCTGCGGCTCATAAAAAGGTCAAAGCCGCCCATGCCGACATGCATGTCTGAAGAGAAGTAGAGCGTATACCCGTCAGGATGCAGGAAAGGTGCCATTTCTGTGCCTTTCGTGTTGATGGGCTTCCCCAAGTTTTGTGGTTCGCCCCATGTACCGTCAGCATTACGCTTACAACAATAAATATCGGCTTGACCCGAGCGACGCGACACAAAATAGAGTTCCTTGCCATCGCTGCTCACGCAGGGCTGCGACTCCCAACTCCTCGTGTTGATGCCTTCCGACAGGGGTTTAGGCATGGCCCATCGGCTGTCCTTCCATTCCGAGACATAGATGTCACAGCTGCTGTCACGGCTCCAGCCACAGCCCGTTAGGTAGAGTTTTTTGCCGTCGGCAGAGATGAAGGCTGCGCCTGGGTCGACATCTTGAGGGAAGTCGGAAAAGGCAAGCGGTTGCGGTTCAGACCATTGGTTATCTATAAGATGGGAAACGAAAAGGAACTCCTTCTGGTAATCGTTATCCAAGGGCATCTTGCGCGTAAATAAGAGTTGTGTGCCGTCGAACGATAGCATATTCACATATTCGTCATTGGATGAATTGATGGTTGATCCCAAGTTTTCAGGCTCGAAGGCGACAGGATGACTTGCTGCCCAGTCGCGGAAAGATGCTTTGGCCAGCAGTTCTTTGGCCGTAACGTCATTGGCGGTATAACCGAAATCTTTTGACAGATACCATCGCAGTAATGCAATTTCGCGCTTGTAGTTGCTTCGCTTGTCATAGAGGCGTGCCAAAGTGATGGCTGCTGGAGGAAACAGCAGTGAATCGGTTGACAAGGCGTTTTCGTAACCCAGCATGGCCAAGTCGTAGTCTTCCATTTCCATTCCGATTTCACCCTCCAAAAGCCAGGCTTCGGCATAGTTTGGGTCGGCCAGCACGGCTTTCAGCAGCTCTCGATGAGCTTTCTGGTAATCGAGTTTCTGGAAGGCTTTTTCCGCTGACTCGTAAGCTTTCACCGCTTTCTTTGGGTGCTGGGCAAATGCCGTAGCGCTCAGCGCGATAAACAACAAGAAGATGGCGATGCGTTTCATTCCTCCTCGTTTTTAAGCGTTTTTTCTATCCATTTGCGGAAATCTACCACAAAGACCCTTGACGTAATGGTCGGGGAAGTCTCAGCAGTGACGTAGCATCGTCCTTCCTCGAAGAAGCAAATACCTTCGGTTTGCGCACCAGTCAGTTGTGGCATTTCAATACGGCGGTTCGAGAGCTTCACACCTGCCTCATCGAAGTCAAAGATAATGTACATAAAAGGCTTCCAAAGGGTCTTCACATAGCCTACAACGACTAATATGCGATGCTCTCTGTCGTAGTCAGCACCCGTGATTAGACCTTGTGAGTCAAAACCGTTGACCACCTCGGCCACATGGTTTCCTGGTGTTTTTGCGAGTCGGTATAGCCGTGTCGTGCCTGTTGCCCAGCCTTTGCTGAAAAGATAAAGATAGTCCTCCGTTGCAAACATAGCCTCACAATCGAAGTCGTGCTCGTGTTTTACATAGTTGAAGTCTGTCTGGTCGCCAAAACGGAATCTGATGGAGTCCACAACAAGAGTAGTGTCGCCTTCCTTAGGAATGCTTGTCAATGGGAAAGTAAAGATTCTCAAGTTCTTGCGGCTGCCTTTGTTGTTGCCAAAGTCGCCGACGAAAACCGTTTCGCCATCGGTGCAGACATCCTCCCAGTCCTTGTTCTTCGCATTGGAAAACGTAATCTTCTGCACCACTTCAAAAGTCGTCGTGTCGAGTGCGTACAAAATCGGTTTGCCGCCACTGTCGTTGTGGGTCCAAAGGCGACCGTTGTGGAAGAAAAGCCCAGAGGCTTCGTTCACTTCTTTGGGCAGTTCAGCCTTGAGTTGTGGGAAGAACAGAGGCGAGAAGTCCGCCTTGCCTTCCTCCTGTGCTTTCGCCCATGTGGCAAGCGACAACAACAATAGTGTGATGAACCATCTTTTTTTCATGTTTCCTTAATACTTATATAATGTGCAAAACTAAGGAAAATTCTTGGAATATCAGCAATAAAAAAAACGGGACGACCTATAAAAGGAGATCCCGTTACCATAAAAACCATGAAAACTTATTTCGGATAAACATCGCCTTTGGCTGCTTTCAGCGTGTTTTGCAGCAGCGAGACGATGGTCATGGGTCCTACACCACCCGGAACAGGGGTGATTTTGGAGGCCACTTTGTAAACTTCATCATAGTCCACATCGCCCATGATTTTGTAACCCTTCGGATTGGTTGGGTCTTCGATGCGGTGGATGCCTACGTCAATGACCACTGCACCGGGCTTCACCATGTCGGCGGTCACGAAGCCTTGCTTGCCTATGGCAGCGACGAGGATGTCGGCATTGCGGCAGATTTCAGGCAGGTTTTTGGTGCGGCTGTGGCATAAGGTGACAGTGGAGTCGATGCCCTTGCGTGACATCAGGATGGCCATGGGCGTACCCACAATGTTGGAACGACCCAATACAACCACATTCTTGCCCACAGTCTCAATGCCAGAACGTTTGATGAGTTCCATGATGCCGTTCGGCGTGGCGGGAATGTAGCAAGGCAAACCCAACATCATACGACCCGCGTTGATGCTGGTGAAGCCGTCCACATCCTTCTCAGGCTTGATGGCGGCGATGACCTTGTTCTCGTCAATGTGCTTGGGCAAGGGCAGCTGAATGATGTAGCCGTTGATTTCGGGGTCGTTGTTGAGGAACTCGACCATGTCAAGTATCTCCTTTTCCGTCGTGCTGATGGGCAGGCGATACACCGAAGAGGTCATGCCCACCGAGTGGCAGGCTTTTTCTTTTGAGGCCACGTAGGTCTTGCTGGCGCCGTCATCGCCCACAATGACTGCTGCGAGATGCGGAGCTGCAATGCTTTTGTCAATCATGCTAGCCACTTCAGCGGCGATTTCTTTCTTGATTTGTTCGGAAATCAGTTTTCCGTCTATAATTTTGTTATCCATAGATTAAATATTTCAAGATTTCAAGATTTCTTATTTCAAGATTTGGGTTGATCAGATTTCTTATATTTCAAGCCTTTTATATCAGTATTTTGCAGATAATCAATAAAGTTACTGATTGATTGAGAAATCTCAACTGATTGGTTTTTCAGTTCTTCAAATGTGTTTTCATCAAGAAATCCATAATCGTATGCACGATAGATCTGACTTCTCGTTTCGCCACAAGAGCCTTTAGCAATAAACAAATACTGTTTAAACTCTCCGTTTCCATCTCGTTCAAAGCCTTCGGCAATGTTATCCATTATCGAACCTGATGATGCGTGAATCTGGCTACACAGCCTATATTCTTTAGCAAACTCGCCTTGTTTTGAGACTTCAAAAATCCTTTTTGAGAAAACTCTTGCCTCTTGCCAAATCGGCAAATCTTCAAATCTTTTGTATGTAGCCATATCAATTGTTTTGCTCTAATCTTGAAATTTTGAAATCCCAAATCTTGAAATCACTTTACCGACGTTTCATAGCACCAGCCATTCTCATCAGCTTCTTGCCACCGCCGGTGGTCATCATGCGCATCATCTTCGAGGTTTCTTCGAACTGCTTCACAAGGCGGTTCACTTCCACGATGGATGTGCCGCTACCGTCGGCAATGCGCTTGCGGCGTGTGCCGTTGAGCAGCTTGGGATTTTCGCGTTCGGCTGGTGTCATCGAATAGATGATGGCCTCGATGCTCTTGAAGGCATCGTCGTCGATTTCCTCACCCTTCATGGCCTTGTCCATGCCGGGAATCATGCTGGCGAGGTCTTTCAGATTACCCATCTTCTTGATCTGCTGGATTTGCTTCAGGAAGTCGTTATAGTTGAACTCGTTCTTGGCGAGTTTTTTCTGCAACTTGCGGGCTTCTTCCTCGTCGAACTGCTCTTGGGCGCGTTCCACGAGAGAGACGATGTCGCCCATGCCGAGGATACGGTCGGCCATGCGCTTGGGGTGGAACACATCCAAGGCGTCCATCTTCTCACCAATACCGACGAACTTGATAGGTTTCTCGACCACCGTGCGGATGGTGAGGGCCGCACCGCCACGAGTGTCGCCGTCCAACTTGGTCAGCACCACTCCGTCGAAGTCCAAACGGTCATTGAAAGCCTTGGCCGTGTTGACAGCATCCTGACCTGTCATCGAATCCACCACAAACAAGGTCTCGTGTGGCTTCACAGCTTCTTTGATGTTGGCGATTTCGTTCATCATTTCCTCATCGACGGCCAGACGACCGGCGGTATCGATGATGACCACGTTCTTGCCTTGGCTCTGAGCATGCTTGATGGCGTTCTGTGCAATCTGCACAGGGTTCTTGTTGCCTTCTTCGCTATATACTTCAACCTCGACCTGTTGCCCCAACACCTTCAACTGCTCAATGGCAGCAGGACGGTACACATCGCCCGCCACGAGAAGCACTTGCTTGCTGCGCTTGCGCTTCAGATAGGAGGCCAACTTGGCTGAGAAAGTGGTCTTACCGGAACCTTGCAGACCTGCAATCAAGATGATGCTTGGCTGTCCTTTTAGGTTGATGTCAACAGCATCACCGCCCATCAGTTCGGCCAACTCGTCATGCACGATTTTGACCATCATTTCGCCTGGCTTCACCGAGGAGAGAATCTCCTGGCCGAGGGCTTTTTCCTTGATGTTGTTGGTGACATCCTTGGCAATCTTATAGCTGACGTCGGCATCCAAGAGGGCGCGACGGATTTCCTTCATCGTGTCGGCAATATTCACCTCAGTGATATAAGCCTGTCCCTTAAGGACTTTGAACGAACGTTCTAGTTTTTCGCTTAAACCTTCAAACATAATTCTTCCAAATTTGGGCGCAAAGGTAAGAAAATTTCAGCGATTTGTAGCAAAACCCGAGAAACCTTAGTAATTTTGCACGATTTTTAATTCTTGGAATCATGATTAAAGAAAACCTTGAAAAAATCAGGGCGACGCTGCCCGAGTCAGTGACTTTGGTAGCTGTCAGCAAAACCAAGCCCGTCAGCGATTTGCAGGAAGCCTACGACGCAGGCCAACGCATTTTTGGCGAAAACCACGCCCTTGAGATGCGTGATAAGCATGAGGCGCTTCCGCAAGACATCCAGTGGCACTTCATCGGCCATTTGCAAACCAACAAAATCAAATACATCATCCCTTTTGTTACGCTCATCCATAGTATAGACTCGGCTAACCTGTTGGAAGCCGTCAACAAGGAAGCCAAGAAGCACGACCGTGTGGTTGATTGCCTGCTACAATTCCACATTGCGCAGGAAGAGACAAAATTTGGCCTCGACATGGATGAAGCCCGCCAATTGCTTGACTCAGAAGCGTTCAAACAGATGCAGAACATACGCATTTGTGGTGTGATGGGTATGGCCACCTTCACAGATGATGAGGCGGAGATCCGCAAGGAATTCAAACATCTGAAAGAAATATTTGACACCCTTAAAACAGAATATTTTGCCAATCAGCCACAATTCAAGGAGATTTCGATGGGCATGTCGGATGACTATCCGATTGCCGTTGAGGAAGGCGCAACAATGGTTCGAGTAGGCAGCAAGATATTTGGAGCGAGACATTATAACGTTTAATATATGAATCGGCCCTTCGACAGGCTCAGGGACCTCGCCAAAAAGCGAAGGTCGTTGAGCCTGTCGAAACGCCAACCACAACTATATGACCTCTTTAATACCATTATTATTATTGATTGTCGGCTTCGTTGCCCTAATTCTAGGTGCCAATTGGCTTGTCAACGGAGCAACCAGTGTGGGCATCCGCGCCAAACTTTCGCCGCTCATTATAGGTTTGACCATCGTGGCCTTCGGCACATCGCTGCCTGAGATGATTGTCAACGTGTTTTCGTGCATCAAAGGTAGTCCCGGCTTGGCCATCGGCAACATCATCGGAAGCAATACGATGAACATTTTGCTCATCTTGGGTGTGAGTTCGATTATCTGGCCTATCGATGTTAGCCGTGTCTCCATCCGCCGTGACATTCCTGTGGGCTTTGTAGCAACCCTTGCCATTACATTGATGGCTAACTACTTTTTCTCGGGTCAGGCGCGTACCATCAATTGGATTGAAGGCATCGTCCTCCTGTTGATGGGTTTCGCTTATCTGTTGCTGACCATGCTGAAAAACGACCCGAAAGAAGAAACTGAAGATGTGCAAGAAGCCATGCCTTGGGGCAAGACCATCCTAGCATTGGTTTTTGGTATTGCTGGGTTATACGTTGGTGGCGAACTTGTTTCAAATAATGCGCAAATCTTGGCTAAGAACTGGGGTATGGATGAAGGCACCATCGGCTTGACCGTAGTAGCTACTGCCACATCGTTGCCCGAGCTTATTACATCCATTGTTGCTGCCTTAAAGAAGAATTCCGGCATCGCCATCGGCAATGTTTTGGGCTCTAATATCCTTAACATTTTCATGGTGTTAGGCGTCAGTTCCATCATCACTCCCTTGCCTTTCGAGCCGATGATGAACAAGCAGTTGATGATTCTCTTTGCTGCCAACATCCTCATGCTGCTGTTTGTCTTCACTGGCAAAGGGCGAAAGATTTCTCGTTGGGAAGGAGCTTTGTTGACATTGGGCTATGTGGGTTTTATGTGGTTCTCGTTGGTGATGCAATAAAAAACAGTAGAGACGCGCCGCGGCACGTCTCTACTGAATTATCCTATCAAATTATTCTCAATCAATCGTCAGCCAACTGGAAGGCAGTCTTCACGGCATCGTAGTTGCTGTAGTCAACATCGCTGCGGGCACTGTAGACGGCAGCCTCGATGGCCACGACCTTGAAGTCGTGCGTCTGGGGACGCATCTCATCGTAGAAGTCGCTCTCCGTCCAGAAGAGGCGCACGCCACCGTCGCTCAAGGTAGCCACCTCGATGGAGGCTTCGCAGTTGATCGTATTGCCCTGGTTGTCGACATCTTGATAATAATAGGTCAGCGGCACTTGAGACCAAGCTCCGTCCACGTCCATGTAGACGAGTACTGCGCCATAGTTGTATACGTTGTTGTTAATGGCAGGATAATCGATTTCAACCATCCATTGGCAGTCGTTTACCCATTGCCAGTCTCTTGAATAAATCGTTACGGTTGACGAAGCCACGTTGGCGTTTCCGTCTTGTCCAGCCGGACCTTCAGGGCCCATTGGACCACGGCAGGAAGCAAAGAACGAAATGGCTAAAACCGTCATACAAATTACACTTAACTTTTTCATTTTGATAGTTTTTTAATTATTAGACTTTATTCTACTTTCTTTTTACGCTGCAAAACTACAAAAATCCTGCCAAAAAAACCAGCCGTCCTCGATTTTTCGGGGACGGCTGAAAACAAATCTGTTTCTTTCCAAATACTTATGGCAGGAATGGCATCTTTACCACAATGGCTTTGATGAGCTTGTTGCGGATCTTGATGAAGATTTCAGTGTCCTTCTTGCTGAAGGCCTTCTTCACCAATGCGGTGCCGATGTTCTTGCCAGTCGAAGGTGACGGGCTGCCAGAGCGCACCATGCCGATGCAGTTGCCTTCGGCATCGCACACTTCGTAACCGTTACGCGGAATGCCGCGGTCAATCATCTCGAAGCCGACAATCTTCTGGCTTACGCCATTGGCCTTCTGAGCGGCGAAGATTTCGCGGTTGAGGAAGTCGTTGCCATCCACGAACTTGGTGATCCAACCAAGACCAGCCTCGATGGGGCTGATGGTATCGTCGATCTCGTGACCGTAGAGGCAGAAGCCTTTTTCGAGACGGAGGGTATCGCGGCAGCCCAGACCTGCAGGCATGATGCCGAACTCCTTGCCAGCCTCAAAGACGGCGTCCCAAACCTGCTTGGCGTAGGCGACGGGAATGTAGATTTCGCAGCCACCCGAGCCAGTGTAACCCGTGGTCGAGAAGATGATGTTGTCGACACCGGCGAAGTTGATGATTTGGAAGGTATAATACTCCATATCCACCACATTGGCCTTGGTGAGTTTCTGCATGGCTTTCAGGGCGTTGGGGCCTTGCACGGCCAGTTGAGCCCATTCTTCGCTCTCGTTCTTGAAGTCTTCACCGAGGGTCATGCCGAACTTCTCGGCAATCTGGCTCATCCAGTTCCAGTCCTTGTCGATGTTGGCGGCGTTGGGTACCATGAAGTAATGGTCGTCGGCGATGCGGTAGACGAGCATGTCGTCCACAATACCGCCCTTGCCGTTCGGCAGACAGGTGTATTGCACCTTGCCATCGCTCAAAGCGGCCACATCATTGACGGTGCAGTATTGCATGAATTGTTTGGCCAAGGGACCTTTTGCACGGAATTCACCCATGTGTGACACGTCGAACACGCCGACGTTGTTGCGGACATTGTTGTGTTCTTCGACGAGGCCAGTGTATTGGATTGGCATGTCGTAACCAGCAAATTCAGCCATCTTGGCGCCCAGGTCGTGATGGATCTGGTTGTAAGGGGTTTTCTTTAATTCGATGTTTTCCATTGACGTATGTTTAATCGTTTAATCGTTTATTGTTTAATTGTTGTAATTCTCTACTATTCAGCATTCATCTAGTAGTGTCATGCAGTCCTTTCTTGAAGCTGGGACCGAAATACAAACGAGTGTATTTGAGGTCATAAACGGTGACTACCTTGGCTGGGTCAGCATTGACTTGGCGTTTCAGTGTGCAGCCGTTGGCGGGATCCACCCAGTATTGGATGACGGTGCCATCCTCAAAATCGACGAAGAAATGCCAGCAGTTGATGTCAGAGGGTTTTTCGGAGTTGCCGACCGTGATTTTTTCGGTACCGACATAGTAGTTGGAAAGGTTGTCCTTGTTCACCTCGTTGGCAAAAGAGTTGAGGATGGGGAAACTCTCACCGAAGGACTCAAACTCCCAGTCCACATCGTCGGTCCAGCCTTGTGCATCGGGACGATAGTACCAGTTCTTACCGGTCTTGATGTTCCAGAAACGGTCGACACCTTGGCCATCGTTGAAAGCCTCATCATCGCCATGTTTCATATAAGTCTCGTTGAACTTGCTGCCCAAATCGTTGACGGTGATGAAGAAATTGTCGGTGGGTGGATTGAATCTATATGTGCCTGTAAAGGTTTGGGTGGCAGGCTTAATGGGTTTTTCGGCCACTAATGGGATATCATTCGGATCAAAAACAATGAGATTAGCTACAGCTTTAGTATCGTTGTCGTTGCAAGTAGCGATGATGCTACTATTTCCAACATTTTTTGCAATTATCTGAATACAGTCATATTTGATAGGCTTGTAATTGATGACTTTAGGCCCCTTGACGTTGTAGCCGATGTTGTCACAATTGTCGAAAGGCTTCCAAACGACAGTGTCGCCTATGGCTATTTTGAATTCGGTCTCGTTCGTCTCTTGTGCCGTGACGAGGCCGCAGAAGCAAAGAATCATGAAGGTAAATAGTGCTTTTTTCATTTTGATAGAGGTTAAATTTGACGCAAAAATACAAAATATCTAATTCCAGAGCGAAAATGCAGTGGAAATAGTGAATTAATGCGTACAACTGTGGCATCTTTGGCATTTCGGGCAAATACCTTTGAGAACGAAATTGGCACTTTGCATCAGATATCCTTCAGGCAAAGGGACTTCAGGAATGGCAAGGTTTTCAAGGCAAATGGTCTCGCCACAGCGTTCGCAGTGGAAATGCACATGCATGTCGTTGTCAATAGCGTGGTCGTGGCTGTGGCAAAGTTCATAGCGCACACCTTCACCGCCTTCAAGCACATGGACGAGATGGTGCTCCTTGAAGAGTGTCAAAGTGCGGAAGATGCCTGATTTGTCGATACTGCCGATGCGGTCTTCGAGCTCGGTCATCGTGAGAGGGCGGCTCCCCTCTGCCAAAGCCTTGGCTACAATGATGCGGTTGGCAGTGGGCTTAATCTCGTGTTCTTTTATCAATAAAGTGAGGTCGGATTCATTCATCAGACTTGATTTTTTCAAAGGTTTGGTCAAATGCCTTGCGCGTCTTTTCTTCGTTGCGAATAATCATTCGTAATTCCTCTAATCGTACCGCATTGTCCGATTCGGGGATCCAAAGGCGAAGGTAGCCTGTGTCGGAATATTTTTTCAACAGATGTTCACGGAAGCGTTGGTATTGTTGCTCCTTGTCATAATCGGGGAAGTGGTCTTGCGTGAATTGTATGGTGCGCCGGATGACCTTTTCGGGTGTGATGAGGCGGTCGGCTTCGGCCACGATTTTGCCGTAGATGGAGCGCGGCTCATGCCCGCTTGAGGCACGATGGTCTTCGGCAGCCTGAGCCATGGTCTCGATTTGGTTTTCATTAAACCAGTCGCGTAATTTTTGGTCCTCACGGATAATGCGCCCTGAAACGAGATGATGGGTGTCGCGGCCTTCACAAAGGCCCGTGTCATGGTACGCGGCAATGGCGTAGACCATGTTCTCATCCACATCGTAGTGTTTGGCCAAGGCCAAACTTCTCTCGATGACTTCAAGGGCATGGTTGCGCTGATGGGCGGCATCGAAATGGTCGTAGCGGGGCAGGATTTCCTGCTTGATATATGCTATGATTGCTGGGTTTACCATCCTCCGCCTCCTGCACTCACCGTAGTGACCATCGAATTGACGTTGACCGTAGTGCTCTGTCCACCAGAGTAGGTCACGTTGCCCGTGTAGTAACCGTTCCAGTTGGTGCCGCCACTGATGGTGCCGTTGTATTTTACGGTGTACGATTGTCCTGTTTGCAGCTGGGGATCAGTGAAGAGCATGACCATACTGTTGCCCCAGCCGGGACCACCACCTCCACCGCCCGTGAAGGTGGGGCATTGGTAAGTGCAGATGACTGTGCCGTCCGACTTAAGAATTTGGATGGCGTAACCAGGTTGTGTGTTGATTTTCAGTGAAGGTTGGGTACACGCGTTCGTGCTTGGGTTGCTGGTGCCACCGCCAGTACCAATGCTAGTACTTCCCGTAATCTTGAACTGGTTGTTGTCGCAGTCGAAGCCTTCCTCAGGTTGGCGGGCACCGTTGGAGATGTTGAGGCCGCCATTGAGGAACATGGTGCCATTGGAGTCAGTGCCATCGTTGGCATCGCTGTGGGCATAATAAATGCCACCGTTGATGGTGAGGTTTTGGGCTGCGTTCACGGCATCGTCTTTCACGGAATAGGCCTCGATGTTGCCTCCGTTGATGGTCAGCGTGGCCTTGCTTTCGATGCACTCACCGCCTTCGTTTTATGTCTGGGTGCAATGCACGGTGATGTTGCCACTGTTGATGGTCAGGTTGCCTTGGGCTTTGACGCCTTTCGGGTTGGCATAGTCGCCACCGCCCCATGGACCGCCACCACCTTGTGTGATGGTGATGCGCTCACCGCTGGTGGTGACATTGAGAGTGAGGACGTCGTTGTTGGCACCTTCCTGCCCGATGACAAGAGTGCCGCCCACGTTGATGCCCTTTCCACCGCGACCGGTGCTGGTGAGGTTAAAGTTGCCACCAAGCAGTTCCATATTGCCTTCACTTTTCAGGCATGATGAGGTGTAGGCATCCTTGTTGTTTCCACTGATGGTGTAGGTGGCACCGTCACCTTGCGTGTTGATGGTGAAGTCGCCGCCGCTGATGCTCAGATTGCCATCAGCGCTGATGCTCTTCCCGCCGTGATTGGTGGTGGGCAGGGTGATAGTGAAGTCACCACCTGTGATGTTGATGTCAGAGTCGCATTTGATGGCGGTGCAATAGACAGGCTCGTTTTGGTTGTTGACCAACTGCAGGACGGTGCTGCCCGACGAGGTAATGTCGATGGTGCCGCCCGAAATGTTGATGTCGCCGTCAGCCTTGATGCCTTTCGACATGTCGCCGGAGTTGGCGATGATGAGCGTCCCACCGTTAATATAAACAAGGCTGTCGGCCTTGATGCCCTTGCTGTCTGCCCCGCTCGTGTTGAGGGTAAGTGAACCTTCGTTCATGGTGAAAAG
>JAEEGG010013232.1_pt1 | contig 17680 bp, 12 predicted proteins | sample 9134161 | NCBI WGS metagenome assembly JAEEGG01 (sample SAMN16246543, study PRJNA631951) | gut metagenome | biome: gut microbiome; feature: rumen; material: CR-attached | host: Bos | place: Iran: Karaj | collected 2018-10 | reverse complement strand
CTTCCGCCTGTCATTTTTCCCTGTTTTTCCGGCAAACCGGGCTTTTTTTACGTTGAAAATTCTCCTCGCGGCGTTTATGTTATAGCATGTTCGCATCAAAACGGACATATTTTCCACGCATTTTTCACTCCAAATCAAGTTCCCTAGGAGATTGTAACATGACATTCATCCCCCACAGAAAAACGATGTGGCGCGCGTTCTCCGTGGCCGCGGTGCTCTCCGCGGCGGCGTTCGTCCCGTCCTGTCTTCAGTCGGCTTACACCGCCGATGCGGAGGTAAATCCACTGAGTCCGGTATCGTTCACGTACCACGCAAAAGACGGTACGCTGATCGAGCTGACCGCGCTGACGGACAACTCCGTCCGTGTCCGCAGCACGAAAAACAAAACCTTCTCGAACAAACCGGAATTCATCCTTACCGGCGCCAAGCCGCGGGCGTTTACGAAAGTCAGGCAGAATGCCGACGGCTTTACCTGCACGATCGACGATCTTTCCGTCCGCTATCAGGGCAGCACCCTGTCTTTTTCCGACGCCAAACACCCGTCCTCCAATCTTCAGGAAAACGTCGGCGCCCGGAAATTCGGGAAATCCCCGTCAAGGGACGCCGCCGCCGATTCCTACTGCGTCGAATCGACATTCGTATCTCCCGGCGCGGAATTCCAGTTCGGCCTCGGCCAGTTCCAGGACAGCGTCCTGAACATCAAGAACCAGCCCCGCCAGCTCATCCAGGTCAACACGCAGGCGTCCGTGCCGTTCCTCTACTCCACCGCCGGATACGGCCTGCTCTGGCACAATTACAGCCGCACGGAGTTCAACCCCGCCGACACGCCCATCGAACTGAAGAAAGTCGCCGAAGGACAGGGCCAGACCGTCGAGGTCACCACGGCGACCGGCGGACGCCGCGAATTCCGCCGCGACAACACCCTCTCCGGCGAGTTCACGGCGGACACGGACGGCCTCTACGCTTTCGAACTTGACTGCGGTCAGACCATGGCGCGCCGCCATGTCGTCCTCATCGACGACAAGCTTATCGTGGAACAGCGCAACACCTGGCTGCCCCCGGTCATCGGATTCCAGGCGAATCTCACAAAAGGCAAACACACCATAACCGTCCAGAACGAGGCGAGAGACCGTACATCGCTCAAGGTCCGTCCGCTCAAGGGCAACCTCAATTTCACGACGTTCCGTTCCGACGACGCGAAGGAGATCGACTACGTCTACATCTCCGGCGACGCCGAGAAGACCATGAAGACCTACCGCGAACTCTGCGGCAAGACCCCCATGCTCCCGAAATACGCGTTCGGCTACTGGCACTGCCGCGAACGCTACGTCTCGCAGGACGACCTGCTCTCCAATCTCCGTGAATTCCGCAACCGCAAGATCCCGGTCGACATCATCGTGCAGGACTGGCAGTGGTGGGATTCCGGCAAGTGGAACTCCATGCACTTCGACTCGCAGCGTTTCGGGAACCCGAAGGGCATGAACGACGAAGTCCACAAGCTGAACGCCCACTCCATGCTCTCCGTCTGGTCCAAGGCGAGCAAGGACAACCCGTTCGCCGAAAAGATGGTCGCCCTCGACGGCTACATCCGCGGCACCGACTGGATCGACTTCACCAAGCCCGAAGCCGCCAAGCTCTACTGGGACACCATCGTCTCCGACATCCTCTCCACCGGCATCGACAGCTGGTGGTTCGACGCCACCGAGCCGGAAAACGACGATCTGCACAACCGCACGATCACGCTCGGACGCGGCAATGAATACCGCAATGTGTACCCGCTCATCGTGAACACGACCGCCTACGACCGCCTGCGCCAGGCGCAGCCCGACCGCCGCGCCCTCATCCTGACCCGCTGCGCGTTCGCGGGACAGAACCGCCAGCCCAGCGTGATCTGGTCCGGCGACGTCGGCAACTCCTGGAGCGATTTCCGCACGCAGATCATTTCCGGCCTCGGCATGATGATGAGCGGCATCCCGTACTGGACCACCGACACAGGCGGGTTCTTCCGCCCCGGCGACCAGTACAGGAACAAAGAATACATCGAGCGCATGCTCCGCTGGTTCGAGTACAGCACGTTCGCGCCCATCCTGCGCGTCCACGGCTATACCAGCCAGACCGAACTCTGGCGTTACGGCGAGGAGGCGGAGAAAGTCTTCCGCAAGTACCTCGACATCCGTTACCGCCTGCTGCCCTACATCTACACCGCCGCAGCCGACGCCGCGCTCGAGGGCGGCGTGATGATGCGTCCGTGGGCGGTCGACTTCCCCGGCGCGAACGGCGTCGTCCCGCTGACCGAACAGAACGAGACCGAATACATGCTCGGTCCGTCGCTGCTTGTCGCGCCGGTCACGTCCGCGACGAACAAGGCCGAAGTCTTCCTCCCCGCAAAGAGCAACGGTTCGACCGTCTGGTACGATCTCTGGACCGGGAAACGTTTCGTGGCGGGCGAAGGCAAGGTCGCCGACGACGATCCGTTCCGCGTCTCGTACACGACCGCCACGGTCGACACCCCGCTGGACCGCATCCCGGTCTTCGTGAAGGCCGGCGCGATCCTGCCCTGGGGCGAGCCCATGCAGTACGTCGACGAGAAACTGCCCGAGACGCTCGAAATCCGCGTGTATCCCGGCGCGGACGGCTCCTATTCCCTGTACGAGGACAACGGCAAGGATTATTCCTACGAACAGGGCAAGTTCACGCGCATCCCGTTCGCGTGGGACGATGCGAAGGGCGAGCTCACGATCGGAGACCGCAAGGGCGAGTACGACGGCATGCTGAAGGACCGCACGTTCCGCGTCTGCCTCATGAACGAGCAGAACGCCGGCGTGGGCAACGTCGCGAAGGCCGACGCCGAGGTCAAATACTCCGGCAAAAAGCTGACCGTGAACCTGAAATCCGGCAAGTGACCAGCAATCCGTCGTCGAAATCAACTTCCGAATCATCTTTTTTCCTCAAGAATCTCTCGGAAAGAACTATAATCATGTCGTCACCTTTTCTTTACCACAAAACAATCGCTCTTTTTGCTATTCTTCTAACCGTCACTGTCTTCACTGGCTGCAAAAAAAACGAAGCCACTAATGAAGCGGATTCCGAGGGAAGAGGCCTCTATATCGAAAAGGCGGCGGATGACAACAAAATTGAAGCAAGATCCGAGGAAAGCGACCGCGCAGTAAAAAAAAATGTGGATTACAGCAAAATGGACGGCGGGGAGGAACTGCTCAAAGGCAAAGCCGCCTACGCCATTGAAAACTACGAAGTAGCAGCAATGGATTTCTCTGTTGCTGCGGAACAGAACAATCCCGAAGCACAATATTTGCTCGGCAAGTGCTTTTTTGAAGGCGTCGGAGTTAAGCGGGACAAAAAGAAAGCTATTACCTATTTTCAGAAGGCTGCAGAAAATGGTCATATTGAGGCGCAATATAAGCTCGGTGATTGTTATCTACACGGCAAAGGTATCTCTCTGGATTTGACCGAGGCTGCAAAATGGTTCCACAATGCAGCAGATCAAGGTTCCGGCAAGGCACAATACATGCTCGGTTTTTGTTATGAATTCGGCGATGGCGTCGAAGAGAACGCTACGGAGTCAGCAAAATGGTTCGGGAAAGCTTTCGCCCAATTCAAGAGAGGAGCAGAACAAGGCAATGCCGAAGCACAACTCAATCTGGGCAACTGTTATCGCTTTGGTAATGGCGTCAAAGAAGACATGGCGGAAGCCATTAAATGGTATAAAATGGCCGCGGATCAGAGCTTTGCTGCGGCTCAACTTGAACTTGGCTGGTGCTATCAAGACGGAAATGGGGTCGAAAAAAACTTGGAAGAAGCAGTAAAATGGTTTCGAAAAGCCGCGGAAAAAGGCGATGCAACCGCGCAACTCAATCTCGGCTGGTGTTATGAAGAGGGCAAAGGTGTTATGATGAATAGGTCGGAAGCCTTCAAATGGTTCCACAAGGCCGCGGAAAACGATATAGTAATTGCGCAGAGGCAAGTCGGCCTCCATTACCAATACGGCCAGGGCATCGAAAAAAACCTGGAAGAAGCAGCAAAATGGTATCGCAAAGCAGCTGAAAACGGCTATGACACAGAAAGACATCTTAAAGAGATTGAAGAAGAACTCTTAAAAAACCAATAAATCCGTTTTCGCCTTCTCCGGTTCTTCTGTTCCATGCCGGGAATCTGATGGCTTCCCGCCTTGAAAAATACGCGCAAAGATGGTATAGTATTCTGTTTCCCCTCTGAATTACTGAAATTCGCAATCGTCCGGCGTGCGGTTCGGAACGGACGCCGTTTTTCGCCAAGGATACCCCTGCCATGCACAATTCACAGCAGATGGAATGCCGCGAACCGCGGTTCCGCGCATTGATCCCGTTCTTCGTCTTCGTCGTCTTCTACCTCGGGCTTTCGATCTGGGCGCAGGACTTCTACAAGGTGCCGATGCCGACGGCGTTTCTGGTGGCGTCGGCGGCAGCGCTGGTGCTGGACCACAAGCGCCCGCTCGGGGAAAAGGTCGAGATCTACGCCCGCGGCATGGGCGAACCGAATATCATGATCATGTGCCTGATCTTCATCCTCGCCGGTGCGTTCGCGTCCACGGCGAAGGGCATGGGCGCGGTGGACGGCGCAGTGACGATCGCCCGCGCGGTCGTGCCGGACTCGATGATGCTGCTCGGGATGTTTCTGGTGTCGAGCTTCATTTCGCTGGCGGTCGGCACAAGCTGCGGCACGATCGCGGCGCTCACGCCCATCGCCGCCGGACTCGCGGGCGGCCTCTCCGTCTCACCGGCGATGCTGATCGGCGCCATCATCGGCGGCGCCATGTTCGGCGACAACCTTTCCATGATCTCCGACACGACCATCGCCGCCACGCGCACGCAGAACATCCCCATGCGCGACAAGTTCCGGCAGAACATCCTGATCGTGCTCCCCGCGGTCGCCGTCACCTCGGCGATCTATCTTTTCTGCGGCGGCTCGGCAACGGCTGTCGGCGAAACGCAGCCCGTGACCTGGGCGCACGCGTTCGCGGTCCTGCCGTATCTGTTAATCCTCATTTTCGCGCTCTTCGGCTGGAACGTGATGCTCCTGCTTTTCGCGGGCACCGTGCTCGCCGGGATCACCGGCATCCTGAACGGCGCATTCGATTTCTGGGGCATGCTCGACCTGATCGGACAGGGCACGCTCGGCATGTCGGAAACGCTCATCGTGGCGATCCTCGCGGGCGGCCTGCTGCAGACCATCCGGCGCAACGGCGGCATCGGGTACCTGATGGAGAAGATCAGGAAACCGGTTCGGTCGGCACGCGGATGCGAGTTCGGCGTGCTGATCCTGGTCAGCGTCATCAACCTCTTCACGGCGAACAACACCGTGGCGATCGTGATCGCCGGCCCCATCGCGCGCGAGCTCTCCGAACAGTACCGCTGCTCCGCCAAACGCATCGCGAGCATCCTGGACACCGGGTCCTGCGTGGTACAGGGCATGATCCCCTACGGTGCGCAGATCCTGATCGCCGCGGGCGTGGCGCAGACCTCGAACCTGGACGTGTCGTCCCTGAAGCTCGTCGGGTCGCTCTTCTACCCGATGATCCTCGGCGTCTGCCTGATCGCCGCCATCGCCATTCACTCCGAGGAGACGAAGTCTCCACTGCGGTAGTACGCGGCTACGCTCGCGTACAGGGGGCAGCACCGTTTACGGTGTTTGTGACGGTTTTTTATTAAGAAAAATCCGGTTTCGCGCTTGATTTCGCGCGGAGGCATGGTATAGTTTAGGAAAGGACGGTGAAAAACCGCCGTCCGATGTCGTTTTGACCTCATATTCCTTAACCCCTAAATAAGAAAGACCCACCATGAACTTCACGAAAACTGTCCTCGCGGCGGCCTTCACGCTGTCCGCCGGATTCGTGGCCTACGCCCAGAATCCCATCATCAACAGCGCCTACTGCGCCGACCCGTCCGCGCACGTCTTCAACGGCCGCGTGTACGTCTATCCCTCGCACGACATCCCCGCTCCGTACGACTTCAGCCGCAAGGACTGGTTCTGCATGGCGGACTACCACGTGTATTCCTCCGACAACCTCGTCGACTGGGTCGACCACGGCGTGATCGTGGACCAGAACTACGTGCCGTGGGTGAACCGCCACTCCTACAGCATGTGGGCGCCGGACTGCAACGTGAAGGACGGCAAGTACTACTTCTACTTCCCCGCCGACAACCGCATCGGCCTCGCGACCGCCGACCAGCCGTACGGACCGTTCCGCTGCGAAGAAACGCCGATCCAGGGCGCGGGCGGCATCGACCCGTGCATCTTCATCGACGATGACGGCGCGTGCTATCTGATCTGGTCCGGCCAGGGCATGCGCATCGCCAAGCTGAAAGACAACATGAAGGAATTCGACGGCGAAGCGAAGACCATCCAGCACGACACGCCGAACCGCGGCCTGAAGGAAGGCCCGTTCATGTTCAAGCGCAACGGCATCTACTACTTCACGTTCCCCTGGGTCGACGAAAACCACGAATGCCTCTGCTACTGCACCGGCGACAGTCCGTGGGGCCCGTTCAAGTACAAAGGCAAGATCATGGAGCAGAATCCGCAGTGCTGGACCAACCACCACTCCGTGATCGAGTTCAAGGGCAAGTGGTACCTTTTCTACCACCACAACGACTACTCCCCGAACTTCGACAAGAACCGCTCCGTCTGCATCGACGAGCTCACGTTCAACGAGGACGGCTCCATCAACCTCGTGACCCCCACCAAGCGCGGCGTCGGCATCACGAAAGCCACGAACAAGATCGAGCTTGACCGCTACTCCAAGATCGCGGACCAGAACCACGCCTGGATCGAGTTCCTCCGCACCGAATCCCCGTTCGAAGGCTGGAAGACCGTCTTCCGCAACAACGACAGCTCCCGCAATCCGATCTGGGTCGAATACGACCGCGTCGATTTCGGTGAAAAGCCCCTCGACAGCGTGCTCATGCGCGTGCAGTCCAACGTCGGCGGCAGAGTCGAGATCCATGCCGACTCCCTCGAAGGCCCGGTCATCGCGACCGTCGACATCACCGGCAAGGACGGCGGCGAATGGCAGGAGATCAAGTCCCCCGTCACCACCCAGATCACCGGCGTGCACGACCTCGTCGTGAACATGCGCAGCGGCCTGCTCATGTACATCGACTGGATCAAGTTCGTCGAGTGATCCGGCAGTTCTCTATTTGAATACGGGCGCCGCACCGGTCCTCGGTGCAGCGCTCTTCTTTTAAGCTTTTCCGAAAAAAACGGCAAGACAGAATAAAGGCTTTTCATGACCGCATCGAAACAGCGCGACTCCAGTCTTGAACTGCTCCGGATCATCGCCATGCTGGCGATCATCGCTTTTCATTTTGAAACGCAAACCGCCATCGTATCGGCGCCCCTTGATTCCTGGCCTTCGTTTTTTGCCATGTTCCTCGGCAGTTTCGGACGCTCGGGCGTCAACGTGTTTATCCTGATAGGCGCATGGTTCCTGATCGACCTGCCGTTCAGGAGCATACGATTCGTCCGGCTCTATCTGACAACGTTGTTCTACACGGTCACCGTTTCTCTGGCAATCCTGCTCCTGAACGCGAATCCGCAGGCGGCATCCCTGAAAAACCTGATTTTCGCGTTTTCGCCCTTCTCATCCAGTCCGCTGTGGTTCGTCAGCTGCTATCTGTTTCTTCTGCTGCTGTCGCCATTTCTGAATACGCTGATCCGCAGTCTTTCTCCCCGCAGATACCGGATACTCTACTGGATCCTGCTGATCGTGTTTGTGTTTTTGCCTACGGTCGAAAACCTACTCCCCGGCTTTTCCGTCTATGAGAGGTATGTCGTCAAGTCCGACATGTCCTACATGGTCGCGCTCTACCTGATCGCGGGGTTCTGGAAGAAAATCCGCGAACCGTTTTTTGCAGACCGGAACCGTGCGGGGGTTTGTATCCTGGCTTTGATTGCAGGATGTGCGGCGCTCTGCCTGGCGGTCTGCTTTGCGGGACGCTGGGATATCCAGGCGGATTATCCGCTCCGCAAACTGCACAGCATTCAAACCGTCCTCTTCCGAGATCTCGGTTCGGTTTTCTGCATCGGCATGGCGGGGTCCGTCTTTTTCCTGTTCCGTTCGTTTCATTTCCCGGCCCCTGCGATCAACAGGATCGCCCGGAACACGCTTGGCATTTATGTCCTGCATCAGGTGCCGTGTGTAGTCCCCGTCATGTGGTCATGTTTTCATATCGAAAGATGGCGAGAATCACCGTGTGAACTCGGCGTGATCGCAGCGATCTTTATCGGATGCTGGTTGATTGACTGTCTGCGGGAATGGATGATGAGCCCGGTTTACCGCGCGGCATGGATGCAGCGGTCTCTGGCAAAGGCGGATTCCCTTTTCGCGGAAGAAGAGGACTCCTGACAGGAATCCGAAGCCATCTTCGCCTGTTTTTCTTTCCACGGAGGGGAAACACGGAAAGACGCGGTCCGTGTTCCGCGTCACTTCTTTTTCTGGTACACGCGGACGTAATCGACGTACATGTGAACGGGGAACGGAATCTTGGTCACGTCGCCGCCGTTGTCGCCGCCGAGCGCAAGGTTCACGAGCAGGTAATGCGGCTGATGGAACGGATTTTCGAGCGAACGGTAGCGCGCGTTTTTGACCTTGTCGATGGCGGAATCGTTCACCGCGACGCCGTCGACCGACAGCACGATGCGGTTTTCGTCCCAGTCCATCGCGTAGACGTGGAACTTGTTCGCCCATTCCGGATCGTCCTTCGTGAATTTGGCGAGCGGATTGCGGACGGTGTTCCATTCGGCGGTCCACTGGCCCCTGTTCGAGGACCAGCAGAAATTCGCGAGCACAGTTTCCTTGTAATACTCGAAGATGTCGATCTCGCCGCAGGACGGCCAGCTTTCGCTTATGCCGAGCGTCCAGAACGCGGGCCAGGAGCCTTCCATGAGGGGCGCTTTGATGCGCGCCTCGATGCGCCCGTACTGGAACGAATGAAGTCCCTTCGTGATGAGGCACGCGGACGTGTATTCGATGGGGCGGTTGTCCCCGCCGCCGAACATAAACCTGCGCCCGTTCCCGCGCGGATTCGGCAGCGGCTGTTTGTGATGCTCGGCCGTGATGACCAGGAAGCCGTCCTTGACTTCCGCGCTTTCGGGACGGTACCACTGCGCCTCGTGATTCCGCACGTAACCGGTCTCGTAGGTCCAGTTCTTCGGGTCGGGTCGTCCGTTCACGCTGAACTCGTCGCTCCAGACCAGCTCCATGCCTTCCGGCGGCTTCGGGGCGAACGGATCGGCGGCAGCTTTCTCGTCCGTTTTCGAAGCTTTCTCGTCCGTTTTCAAAGCTTTTTCAGCTGACGCGGATTTTTCAGGCGTCTTCGTCTGAGCGGCATCCTGGGCGAACGAACTTGCGGCGAGCATGCAGGCGAGAAGGACCGGAAGGGACAGAAGGGACAGGGCTTTCATCATCAAACCTCCTGAGTTGCGTGGAGTGTGTTTTTTGAAACGGGAAACGGACGGAAAACGGACGGGATCCGCCGCCGCGGAGACCGGACATCAGCCGGAGGCGCGGACGGAGGGTTTTATTGTCCGCCTCAGTTCGAGGCGGGCATGGACATCAGGAACTCGGCGTTCGTCGACATCTTCTTGAGCTTGGAGATCAGGACCTCCATGGCCTCGACGGGCGGGACGCCGGTCATGGCCTTGCGGAGAGTCCAGACGCGCGGGAGTTCGTCGCGGTGAAGCAGCAGCTCCTCCTTGCGGGTTCCGCTGGCCTCGATGTTGATGGCGGGGTACACGCGCTTGTCGACGAGGCGGCGGTCGAGGTGAAGCTCCATGTTGCCGGTGCCCTTAAACTCCTCGAAGATGACCTCGTCCATCTTGCTGCCGGTGTCGATGAGCGCGGTGGCGATGATGGTGAGGCTGCCGTAATTCTCAATATTGCGGGCCGCGCCGAAGAAGCGTTTCGGCTTGTGGAGCGCGTTTGCATCGACGCCGCCGGTGAGGATCTTGCCGCTGTGAGGCTGGAGGGTGTTGTAGGCGCGGGCAAGACGCGTGATGGAGTCGAGCAGGATCACGACGTCCTTCTTGGATTCCACGAGGCGCTTCGCCTTCTCGATGACCATTTCGGCGATCTGCACGTGGCGTTCCGGCGGCTCGTCGAAGGTCGAGCTCACGACCTCCGCGTTGGAGCTCACGCTCATCTTCATGTCGGTGACTTCCTCGGGGCGTTCGTCGATCAGCAGGATGATCAAAGTGACTTCCGGGTTGTTTTTGATGATCGAGTTCGCCATCTTCTGAAGCAGCACGGTCTTGCCGGTGCGCGGCGGCGCCACGATCAGGCCGCGCTGGCCGAGGCCGATCGGCGTCACCAGGTCGACGATGCGGCCGCAGAGTTCGTCCGGCGTAGTCTCCAGAAGGAGGCGGCGGGTCGGGAAGTACGGCTTCAGCTCGTTGAACGGGATCACGTCGCGCTTGCATTCGGGCGACTGGTGGTTGATGCTGGTCACGCGGAACATCGCGAAGAAGCGTTCCTTCTCGCGCGGCTGCCGGATCTCGCCCTCAATGAAGTCGCCGGTGCGGACGGCATAGCGGCGGACTTGGTTCGGGCTGAGATAGATGTCCTCGGCGGACGGCAGATAGCTGTAGTACGGGGAACGCAGGAAGCCGAAGCCGTCGGGCATGACCTCCAGGAAGCCGCTGCCGACGAGGATGCTTTTCTCGCTGTTGGCGCGGATGATCTCGAAGACAAGTTCGGACTTGGCGAGGACGCCGACGCCCTCAATGCCCATGTCGCGGGCCATCTGGCAGAGTTCGGTGATGGATTTCTGCTGGAGTTCGGAAATATTCAGGGTGGGCAGCGGGATCGGTTCGCCGTTTTCGTCGTACTCCACGCGCGGGCCGTTGTTGTAGTTCTGCTGCGTCATCTTCATGAGGCGGCGGATTTCGGCGTAGGTCGGATCGTCGCCGCCCTGCCGCAAGCCGTTGTAGCCGCCGTTGCCGCCGGGCTGGAAGCGGCGCTTCTGGTTCTGCTGGTTGTTCTGCTGGTTGTTCTGCTTGCGGAACTGCTGCTGATTCTGATTGTTGAACTGGCGGTTGTTGTTCTGCTGGTTCTGGTTGTTGAACTGGCGCTGATGCTTGCCGTTGCGCTGCTGGTTGTTCTGCTGGTTCTGCTGATTGTTCTGCTGGTTCTGGCCGTGGGCGCCGCGCTGCTGGAAGCCCTGTCCCTGCTGGTTGTTGTTCCGGTTCTGCTGCTGCATGGCGGGCTTTGCGGGCGTCTGCTGAGCGGCATCCCCGGATTCACCCTGCGGACGGGCTTCGGCTGGCGCCTGCTCGCCCAGATCGCGGGTCTCCATGTCGTCGTCGTCGGGGAAATCGGGCATCGGGGCTTCGCGGACCGGAGCGGGCCGGGGCGCAGGCGGTACGTAGGCGATGCTGTCGTCGTCGGGCGGGAGATCGACGGTCGCGCCGCCGGTCTCGTTCATGCCGGCGACCACGATGTCGTTCGGACGTATTCCGCCGGGGAAATCCTGTTCCGGCGAGGAACCGCCGTCCATGTCGTCGTCATCGTCGAGGTTGAAACTGTAAGTGCGGACGACTTTCAGGCCGTCGCGGGAACCGGGCGTAAAGGATTCGACGTGCTGGACGGATGCGGGGTCGTAATCGCCGTCGTCGCCGAAATCCGGTTCCGGTTCGGAGTCGCGGGAGGCATCGTGCGCGGCGGATTTCGAGCCGAAGACCGGCTGAGCGGGCTTTTCCTCCGGCTCGGATCCCGGTTCCGCCGCTGTTTCGGCGGTTGCGGCCTCCGCCTCCGCACGCTTTTTCGGCGGACGGCCGCGACGCTTTTTCACGGGCGCTTCGGCGCTTTCCGCTTCAACGGCGGGTTCGGCCGGGGCTGCCGGCTGCACGGGTTCGTTCTGAATGGGTTCGGACTGCATGTTTTCCAGTTCGTCGGACATCGTTTTTCCTTTCCTGACAGAAACAAGTATTGATTATGTTTGATTTGAAATTGTTGGCGTTGATCGTTGCCGGGATTCGCGAAATCAGAATCCGGCGGCAAGTTTTTTTGAAAGATCAATCAAAAAGACGAATTAAGTTCGATGGCATCAAAAGTCATGTTAAGCGATTTAAGCTGCAAGTATTTTCAAATGAGCTGCCAGCGCAAAGCACTGCATCCGCAGGTGCTCCGGGCCGCCGTTGTTGATCAGGCCGAAATCGGCGCGGGCGAGTTTTGCGTCGGCGGACATCTGGACCCCCAGACGCGCTTCCGCCGCCTCGCGGGTCAGGCCGTTGCGGGCCATCAGACGCTCGATCTGCATTTCCCGGGGCGACCAGATCGCGATCGTATGCGAATAACGGCTTTCCCAGCCGATCTCAAAAAGAAGCGGCACTTCGACCAGCACCAGTTCGTCCTCGCGGACCGCGTCCCGGCGCATGAGCTCCCGCAAACGCCGTTCCACCGCCGGATGGACCAGCGCGTTCAGCTTAGCGAAAGCGTCCGCGCGGTCTTTCTCCGCGAACAGCCGCCGCGAAAGCGCCGTCCGGTCGATGCGGCCCCCCGAGGCAATGATTTCATCACCCCAGTTTTTCCGCATTCCGTCCAGCAGTTCCGGCGTGGGATCGTCGTACAAATCGTGGCAGATCGCATCGGTGTCGTAAATATGAGCAAACCCGGCTTCCAGCAGGAAACGTCCCGCCGTGGTTTTTCCGCATGCGATCCCGCCAGTCAGGGCAAGAGGTTTCAACTCTTCCGTCTCCGTGCGGTTTCTTTGTGGTTGACCTTTTCCGGGAATCCGCGGCCCCGCCGTACGAGGCGGACACACTTCACATTCCCGGCCCGTCCGAAAACATGATACAAGCCGATGATGCTTGTCCGGACGCGGGAGGATAGGCTATGGCCGGCGTGGAAAAACATCAGAGTTCCGGTGCGGCCATAAGAAGAATGATGTTTAATGTAGCACGGAAAGAGCGTTTTTTCAAGCGGATTTCGGGAAAAAACCGGAAATTCCGCATGCAGCGCCTTTTTTCCGCTCCGAAACCGGAACGCTCATTTTTTCCGTGGACGTTTTTCGGAAAACACATCGAAAAAAACGGCATTTCCCGGTTGATTCTTGCCCTTTTTGCGGTTATATTATTAGAATAAAAAACATCAAAAACCGACGCGGCCGCCTGCGCCGCAGAAAACACGGAAACGACGATGAACGAAATCGGATTTGACAGCACACGCTACCTGGAGGAACAGTCCGCCGAGATCCTGCGCCGCGCGGAACGGTTCCAGAACAAACTCTACATCGAATTCGGCGGCAAGCTCGCCTACGACTACCACGCCGCCCGCATCCTGCCCGGCTTCGACCCGAACGTCAAGCTCAAACTCCTCCAGCGCCTGAAGGACAAGATCGACGTCGTGATCTGCATCTACGCAGGCGACATCGAGCGCAAGAAGATCCGCGCCGACTTCGGCATCGCCTACGACGCCGACACCTTCCGCATCATGGACAATCTGCGTTCGCTCGGCATCAGCGTGAAGGCGGTCGTCGTGACCCGCTACGAGGACCACCCCGCGGTCAACAACTTCATCACCAAGCTCGAACGCCGCAACGTCGCCGTCTACAAGCACAAGACCATCAAGGGCTACCCCGCCGACGTTGACCTCATCGTGAGCGATTCCGGCTACGGCGCGAACCCGTACGTCGAGACCGACCGCCCGATCGTGATCGTGACCGGACCCGGCCCCAGCAGCGGCAAGATGGCCACCTGCCTTTCCCAGGTCTACCACGAGCACAAGCGCGGCGTCGCGGCCGGCTACGCCAAGTTCGAGACGTTCCCCGTCTGGAACCTGCCGCTGAACCACCCGGTGAACATCGCCTACGAGGCCGCCACCGCCGACATCGGCGACGTGAACATGGTCGACTCGTTCCACCTGGACGCCTACGGCACGACCGCGGTCAACTACAACCGCGACATCGAGATCTTCCCGGTCGTCCGCCGCATCATGGCGCGCATCATGGGCGAGGGCAACGTCTACAAATCCCCGACCGACATGGGCGTGAACCGCGTCGGATTCGCGATCTCGAACGACGAGGTCGTCCGCGAGGCGTCCAAGCAGGAGATCATCCGCCGCTGGTTCCGCTACAGCGCGGAATACGCCATCGGCGCGACCGGACTCGAAACGGTCCAGCGCGTGCAGATCATGATGGACAACCTCGGCATCAAGGGCGAGGACCGTCCCGTGGTGATCCCCGCCCGCGAGACCGCCGCCCAGGCCGCCCAGATCCCCGGCCACGGCAACGACGGCTTCTATTGCGGCGCCGCGCTTCAGCTCCCCGACGGACGCATGATCACCGGCAAGAACTCCCCCCTGCTCCACGCCGCGGCCGCCTGCGTGCTGAAGGCGCTGAAGGCGCTCGCAAACCTCCCGCACGAACTCGACCTGCTCTCCCCCGACGTGATCGACTCGGTCGCACACCTCAAGAAGATGCTGAAGAACCCGCGCGTCAGCCTCGACCTCGAGGAAACGCTCATCGCGCTCGCGGTCAGCACCACCGCCAACCCCGCCGCGAAACTCGCGCTCAACCATCTTTCCGAGCTCAACGGCTGCGAAATGCACCTGTCGCACCTGCCCGCGCAGGGCGACGCCGCCGGCCTCCGCAAGCTCGGCGTCAACCTCACCAGCGACCCCAAGTTCGCCAGCCGCGACCTCTTTGTGGAATGATGCCCCATGCTTGACCCCATCCAGGCCAGAAAACAAATCCTGAAATCCTGCCGCCGCGTGGTCCTGAAAGTCGGGACGCGCCTCCTCGCCGACCAGTCGGCGATCGCCCGCCTCGTCACCCAGATCCACGCCCTGCGCGAATCCGGCCGCCAGGTCATCCTCGTTTCCTCCGGCGCAGTCGGCATGGGTATGCGCGCCGCCGGCCTCAGGAAACGTCCGCGCCACCTCTCCGAGGTCCAGGCGCTCGCTGCCATGGGCCAGGCCACGCTGATGTCCATGTACGAGGCGGAATGCCGCAAATACGACTTCCGCGCCGCCCAGCTTCTGCTCACCGCCGACGACCTGCGTTCCCGCGAACGCCACCTGAACGCCGCGAACTGCATCGAGGCGCTCCTCGCGCACGACGTGCTGCCGATCATCAACGAAAACGACCCCGTGTCCGTCAGCGAGCTCAAATTCGGCGACAACGACACGCTCGCCGCGCTCCTCGGCTCCATGATCCGCGCCGATCTTACCATCATCCTCACCACAGTCGACGGACTGCTCGACCGGAACCCCGACGGCTCGCTCGGCAAACGCATCTCCGTGGTGCATGGCGTGACCAGCCAGCTGAAGGACCTCGCATCCGGCACGGACGACGCCGCGTTCTCCATCGGCGGCATGGCATCCAAGCTCAAGGCGGCCGAGGTGCTGAACGGCGCGGGCGAGGCGCTCTGGATCGCCTCCGGCGAGGACGCCGACATCATCGCGCGCATCTTCGCCGCCGAGGACGTCGGGACTGTCTTCCTGCCGCAGGACGGCAGCCACAAGATGGGCTCCCGCAAACGCTGGCTCGCCTCGTTCTCGCGTCCCGCGGGCGTCATCGCGGTCGACGACGGCGCGGCGGACGCCCTGGTCGGAAAAGGCTCCAGCCTGCTCCCGTCCGGCGTGGTCTCCACCTCCGGCACGTTCAAGCGCGGCGACGTGGTGAAGATCGTGCGGGCGAAGGACGGCGCGGTCCTCGCCAAAGGCATTACCAATTTCTCCGCCGACGAGGCCGCATTGATCGCGCATCACAAGTCCGGCGACCTGACCGCCATCCTCGGCTGCGACGCCGAAGACGAGCTCGTCCACCGCAACAACCTCGTCCTGCTCTGACCTCAGTTTTTCACCGTTCCGCCGCACGAATATGAAGTTCTACATCAAGACCTACGGCTGCCAGATGAACCTGCGCGACTCCGATTCCGCCGCCGCGCTGCTCATCGAACACGGCATGACGCCCGCCGACGGCGAGGCCGACGCCGACCTCGTGATCCTGAACACGTGCAGCGTGCGCGACCAGGCGGAACGCAAGGCGATCGGCAAGCTCGGATTCCTCGGCAAGCTCAAACGCGAACGCCCGTGGATGATCTTCGGCATCATGGGCTGTATGGCGCAGAGCCGCGGCCCCGAGCTCCTGAAGTCGATCCGCCACCTCGATTTCGCAGTCGGCACCGACCAGATCCACAGCCTGCCGGAGATCGTGGAACAGATCGCGCTCAAACGCGAAAAGGCCGCATGCTTCGACCGCGCGTCCGCCGAAACCCCCGGCATCGACTCCCACCGCTTCGACGGCGCGGAGTCCCCCCACTCCGCCTTCGTCTCCATCATGCGCGGATGCAGCCGCTACTGCTCCTACTGCATCGTGCCGTTCGTGCGCGGACCGGAACGCAGCCGACCGATGGAATCCATCGTGAACGAGTGCCGCACCCTCGCGGCGCACGGTGTGCCGGAGATCTTCCTGCTGGGGCAGAACGTCTCCGCCTATGGCCTCGACAACACCGCGCCGCCGCCCGACGACGCCCCCTCCCCGTTCGGCGAACTCCTGAAAGCCATCGCGGAGATCGACGGCGTCCGCCGCATCCGGTTCACCTCACCGCACCCGGCGTATTTCACGCAGGCGCTCATCGACGTGTTCACGCAGACGGACAAAGTCTGCAAATACGTGCATCTGCCGCTTCAGTCCGGTTCCGACCGCGTGCTCAAGCTCATGAACCGCCCGTACGACACCGCGAAATACCTCTCCATCACCGACCGCCTGCGCGCTGCCGCACCGTGGATGTCGTTCTCCACCGATGTGATCGTCGGGTTCCCGACCGAGACCGAGGCGGATTTTCAGGCCACGCGCGAACTCATGGACCGCGTCGGATTCGACAATGCGTACATCTTCAAGTATTCGCCGCGCAAGGGCACCCGCTCCGCGCAGATGCCCGACGACGTGCCGCAGGAGGTCAAGGAGGAACGAAACCAGATCCTGCTGGCCGACCTCGAACGCCGCGCCGGCGAGGCGAACAAAAAGCTCGTCGGGCAGACGTTCGAACTCCTCGTCGAAGGTCCCAGCAAACGCAACTCCGCGCGCTGGAGCGGCCGCACCGACACGTTCAAACAGGCGGTCTTCACGCCCGATCCGGCGAATCCCGTCAAGAGCGGCGATTTCGTGCACGTGAAGATCGTCCGCGCCACCCCGACCACCCTGTACGGCGAGCTCGTCCCGGCTCCCGCCAGGGCATAATCGAAAGGCTTTCCCATGAAACTGCTCTTCTTCTCCGACGTCCACGGCGTACCGAGCACGCTCGAACGCCTTTTCGAACACGCCGACGCGCTCAAGCCCGACATGCTGGTCCTGCTCGGCGACGCCCTGTACCACGGCCCCCGCAACGGCGTGCCCGGCTGGTACGACCCGCAGAAGGTCGCCGAACTGCTCAACTCCCGCCGCGAACACATCCTCGCCGTGCGCGGCAACTGCGATGCCGACGTCGACCAGTTCCTGCTCAAATTCCCCATCATGGCGGACTTCTCCGAAATCCTCACGGAAAACGCCCGGTTCTTCGTCACGCACGGCCACCTGTGGAACGCCGCGAACGTGCCGCCCGTGCCCCAAGGCACGATCCTCGCGCACGGACACACACACATCCCGGAGATCACCCCCCTGCCCGAAGGCGTCACGCTCTTCAATCC
>JAEEGG010013226.1_pt1 | contig 17687 bp, 14 predicted proteins | sample 9134161 | NCBI WGS metagenome assembly JAEEGG01 (sample SAMN16246543, study PRJNA631951) | gut metagenome | biome: gut microbiome; feature: rumen; material: CR-attached | host: Bos | place: Iran: Karaj | collected 2018-10 | reverse complement strand
TCTCGGCATCCTCGGGCAGTCCGTCCTTCTGGGCCTTCTTAAGGGTATCCAGAGTGTTACGGCGGGTGTTACGGATGGAAATCTTGGACTCCTCGTTCACCTTTCCGCTCTGCTTGACCAGGTCACGACGGCGCTCCTCGGTAAGCGGGGGAATGGCCAGACGGATAACCTCACCGTTGTTGGTGGGCATGATACCTACTGCAGAGTCAATGATAGCCTTCTCAATGACCTTAATCATATTCTTGTCCCACGGACGTATGGCAATGGTACGGGGATCAGGAGTGGAAAGTGCGGCAACATTGTTGAGTGCAACCATTGATCCGTATGAGTCAACACGGATATCATCCAGGATGCGGACATTGGCCTTACCGGCACGGATATGGGCGAACTCATCCTCCAGATGCATGATGGCCATTTCCATCTGCTCTTCAGCTTCGCTGAGACAAATATTTACATCTAACATAACTTTGACTTTATTTCGATAAAGCAAAGATAAACCATTTTCTTTCAATTAACCATATTAAATTAGTAAATTTGCGTCACTATAAAGGAGAAGGACCTGATGCTGACCGATTGTGCCAAAATTCTGGAAGGATTCAACACTATATCTCTTGATGAGATGTCGTCCATCCGTCTCATGAACAGGATTGACAGCAAGTACCTGGCTAATGAGGAACAACTGTCAAGGCTTCTTGAGTTGGCCCGTGACCAGTATATGGTACAGTCCATAAACGGCATCCTCCAGTCTGAGTACACCACCCAGTATTTTGATGACAGGTTCAACACAATGTATCTGAACCACCACAACGGACGCCTCACAAGGCAGAAGGTCCGCATACGCACCTATGTTGACACCGGCGACAACTTCTTTGAGGTAAAACTCAAGAACAACCACGGCCGAACCAAGAAAAAACGCATACATCTGACCGGGGCCGACACGTACGTCCAGGATGGTGCCGCCCAGTTCCTTGAGGAGCACGCGATGCTTCCCATACCTCTCAGCGAGATGAGCCCCAAAGTGGCAAACCGTTTCAGAAGGATAACACTTGTCAACAACGCCAAGACAGAACGTCTTACCATAGACCGCCAACTCACCTTCCATAATGCAGAGACCGGACTGGACCAAAGCATGGACAATCTTGTGGTCATTGAGGTAAAGCGTGACGGCAACACTTACTCACCCATAAAGGAACTGCTGCGTGAACTCCGCATCTTTCCGTGCGGATTCAGCAAATACTGCATCGGAATGGCACTGACCACCCCCGATATCAAGCGCAACAGATTCAAGGAAAGGATCAGAAAAATAGAAAAAATCACATCAATATGCTTATGAATTTATTAACCCCGCTGGCGGGCGGACTCAGCCAGCTTGCTGCCGCAGCAGCCGAAGAAGAGGATCTTTTCGGTGATGAGGCCCAGGGTATCCTCTCATCATTGGGATCCACCCCGTTCTGGCCTGCATGGTCAAGCGTATGGGAGATGATAATGCGTCTGCTCATCAACGTCATCACCATCGGAATCATTGTTCACGCATTCTACTATCCCAAGGCCAAGAGACGTGACTACTACTTTACATTCTCAATCATAGGAGTCAGCATATTCCTGCTCATATACCTGATGGGAGGCGTAAAACTCAAGATCGGATTCGCCCTGGGTCTGTTTGCCATATTCGGCATCATCAAGTACCGTACCGAGCAGGTTCCCATCCGCGAGATGACCTATATGTTCGTAATCATTGCCGTGGCCGCCATCAACGGACTGGCCACCAGCGTAAGTTATTTTGAACTTCTGGGCACCAACCTGATATTCATCATAGCACTGGCCATCTGCGAGAACACCAAGTGGATGAAACATGTCCCCTCCAAGCTCATCAAGTATGACAACGTCAAACTGGTGGCACACGGCAAGGAGGATGAACTCAAGGCCGATCTGGAGAAACGTCTGGGGCTCAAGATCATCCGCATTGAGGTGGGCAACGTTGATTTCCTTAAGGACTCCGCTATCATCAAGATCTACTACGAGCCTATCATGGATGAGTTCGGCACCATTGATTCAGTAATGAAAACCGGAAAAATCAAATGAGAAAGTATCTTCTTACGGCAGGTCTGTTTCTTATTTCCGTATCCTTATCGGCCCAGACAAACTGGGGCTTGAGGAGCGGCATAGGGGTTGAAAAGAAAATCACCAAAGGTCTGGACGCAGCAGTTGAGGCCAAATACTATCAGACTGACAACTTCAGCAAGACCGACCGCTGGAGCATCGGCCTGTCTCTGAACAAGCGTCTTTACCGCAATGACGCCAAGACCTTTACCGTCAAGGCCGGTCTGGGATACCGGTACATGAACGTCTACAAGGACTGGTCAACCAAGTACAAGGATGATGATGAAGGTGTTGAGAACAAGCTGGAACCTCAGTTCTACATAAACAACAAGTATGATTTCAACCTGAAGAACTCATACGTTGACACCCGTCACCGCTTCACTGCATCAGTGCAGGCCGCATGGGAGTTGGGACGTCTCAAGATATCCGTGCGTGAGGCCTATCAGTTCACACATATAGACAGTGCCACCTATTCAGTTGACAAATACAGACATGATGACGGTCAGACAAACTGGACAGACAAAAACTACACCAAGATAGCCGGAAGCGAGTATTACATACGCACTGACGAGTCCGGTAAATCTGCCCAGGACAAGAGGCAACTCCGTTCCAGAATAGGTCTGGATTATGACATACCCAACTGGAAATTTGATCCTTTCGTATCTTATGAGTTGTTTAACGGCATAGACAACGGCTTCAAGACAGAAAAGTCAAGATTAACCGCGGGTGTTGAATTCAGTTTCAAGAAAATGCATAACTTTGAGGTGGCGTACATGTGGCAGAACCAACATGACGATGACGAACCCGCAGGTTCATTTGTCTGCCTGAGTTATAAATTTGATTTCTGACCTTATGAGAAGGCTGCTCCTTTTTGCTCTGATTGCCTTTCTGACTGTACCTTCATTCAGTCAGGATGCCGCATCTGCAGCCCCTGACAGCCTGACTCAGAATCTCCAACTGGACAACCTCCGCAAGATTGCATTCAAGGACGGCAACGTGGTTACCACCTATTCTGACGGCTCAACCAAAAGCCATAAACTGTCCGATTCAGAGAAACTGCAGTTTACCGTTCCCGACAGAGAGGATGGAATCACGGAGCAGGAAGGCACATACACCATCTATGACCTGAGCGGCCGTCCAGTCAAGACACACACCAATATCAGTTGCGACGAGCCGTTTGACCTGAATGACCTGACATCGGGCATCTATCTTCTCAAAACCGGCAGCCGCACAATCAAGATTGTCAAATAAATGGGCAAAAGTTTGTCCACATCCGCAAAAAGGCATAATTTTGCACCCGCTTAACAGCAATTAGAGGTAGATCCGCTAGCTCAGCAGGTAGAGCACATCCCTTTTAAGGATGGGGTCTCGGGTTCGAACCCCGAGCGGATCACCAAAGAAATAAGGTTTCAAATCATCTGAAAGCTCGCTTTCAAGGGATTTGGAACCTTATTTCTTTGGAATGATGGCCCGTGGCAAGCGGTGATAGCTCCGCCACTATCATCCAAAAGAGAAAAAAATTGTGTTCATTTGCAAAACCTTATCCTTTTCAAAATAAGCTTATGAGAAAGATTGTATTCCTCCTTGTAACATTACTTGTTTTGCTTTCGTGTAATAATGGTAAATCACGTTTCCTGTTTAACGTACATGAAACAGACTTTGTAAACAAGTCCAAAATCACTGTTAAAGCAACCCGGGCCGATGTGGATCTTCCACTGGGCGTGAGTGACTTGGCTCTATGCGATTCTTTTTTCATAGTGATGTTTTATAACGGTGGCCCTTTGATGAATGTTTATTCCCTTGAATGGGATCTTCTGGGACGTTTTTGCTACAAAGGGAGAGCCAAGAATGAATTTCTTGAGATTCCCCATATGCTCTCAAGACAAACTCTTAAGGGAGAGAACGGCAATATCCTCATTCCGCTGAGAGAAGGCTTTTCTAACATAAAAGTGCTGGATTTGCAACAGTCGTTGCAGTCCCAAAAGACGACAATTGTCATGGAGAAACCTTTTTACCCCTATACTATGGCCAAGTCTGGAGGTGAAGAGGGATATTATATATTTCCGAGAACTTTTGATTTCGTCTATTTGAACAATGATATCAATCAGATATTCCGGGCCAATTCCATGTTAAACGATAGAGACGGCGCTCTTTATGGTAGGGATTATGAAGTGATGTATGATAGTATACAGCATAAATACTTCAAAATGCTCTCACATGATTTCCCTGAAGATTTTGATTATGTTGGAGGTCAACTTAACAAGCATCCCAGCCGGAATCTTATAATAGAACCTTTCACGTGTATGGATTATATTCTGTTCTTTGATCTGGATAATGACACAACCTTTGCAATCCATCAGAAAGGTTCACCCTCTTTTGACGATAAACTTTCCCCAGTGGTTTATACCACAATTACGAATCTTGCCGGAGATGAAGAAATTATGGATCCTCGTCCTATCCACTTTGCAAATTTTGCTGCCACAGAATCTTTCTTTATGGTTTATTACGGTGCAGGTGATTATACCGTAAATCAACCTGATCCCATGAATGCGGCACCGGAACTGCTGTTCTTTGATTGGGATGGCAATTTTCTGAAATCAGTAATGATGGATGTGGGCGTGGGTGATATAGTATATGATGAAAAATCGCAGACCCTTTACGGCCTAGACCATTCAAACGAATGTGTTCTTGGTTTTGATCTGTCAGAAGTGGTCGCCGATATAAAGTGACGCAAAGGGGTCGTTTCCTTTTGCGTCATTTTTGGTAAAGAATGCCAGAATAGTATTATATTTGCAACACTAATACCGTAAGGCGCTCCATCGGCACATAAATGGTGTTAGCGGAGCGCCTTTCGTTTTGTTTGCCGCACATATGTGCGTTGGGTTATGTCCACCCTTATTATTAACAATTAATACTTTCAGAAATGAAAAACAAAAACACTTTGAACCGTGAGAGCACTCACGAAGAGATTCTGGAAAAGGCCCGTCGTTACGGGATCAAGTTCATCGACCTTAAAATTGACTTTGCGTTCAAGTTCGTATTCGGAACGCACGGCAAGGAGGATCTGTTACTTATGCTGTTGGACAGCATCTTGCCCGATAAGCACATAGTGAGCGTTTCGCTGGGTCCTCAGGAGCAGATGCCCGACAATCCGGAGCGTCGCCGATCTATCTACGATATCCACTGCGTCACGCAAAGCGGAACTCACATCACTGTCGAGATGCAGTACGCCAAGCAGAGCGACTTTAACAACCGTATGGTCTATTACTCCAGTTACACTTTGCGTAACAGCCTGACCAGAGGTGAGGACGGATTCGAGTATCCCGAGTTGTATGTCATCGGCATCCTGGATTTCCTTTTACCAGGAGTGAAGGAGAACCCCGAGGTGGTGAACCACTACAGCGTCAGGAACGACCGCGATGACGGAATTCTGTTGACCGATACGCTGCACTACGTTACGATAGAACTGCCCAAGTTCAACAAATCGATTGACGAGTTGGGCGGACCGCTGGACTACCTGCTCTATCTGTTCCGACACCTGGGCGAGATGGAGGAGGTTCCCGATCAATTTAAAAACAAAAATTTGGACAAGTTATTTGAAACAAGTATGTTTGCAAACATGACACAAGAACAGCAAGACCGATATTTCCGCGAGTTCATGTATGAGATGGACCAGAAGAGCCGTATGCGCACGGCCCGCCAGGACGGTATTGCCGAAGGCGAAGCCATTGGTGAGGCTCGTGGTCGTGCAGAAACCGCTCGTGCTATGAAGGCCCGAGGTATGGATACCGCTCTGATATCTGATGTCACAGGTCTGACTCCAGAGCAGATAGCCAAAATCTAACCTAACCCACATTAATGACGCAAAGGGGTCGTTTCCTTTTGCGTCATTTTTGGTCCGATGACCGATTGCTGCGTATCAGCAAAAATGGAGTTACTTTCCTAATCTATCTCTGAGTGCAGATAGGACTTCACCTTTATACCTAAACCATAGCGTTCCCTGTACAGGATGATTAAAGCCTTTAATACGCTGAGCAAGTGCAGACATTGAGGTCACCTCATCTTTATATTTGATATGTCTATCATCAACAACCGTAACCTTGATGGATGGATCTTCTATAAACACTAACTCCGACCCAAACGGGATACCACATTCTGTAAAGTTGAACGGGCCACGCCTGGCTGTTTCCTTAATCTCGTTTGCTGTCTTTTCATCTTCAATCTCGTGACCTTCAGGCTTCATCTTTTTTAGTCGGTCAGTGGTACCACTAATCTTTGCAATGCACTCCAAGAGTCCATAAGCATCCTCTGCAGACATAGCATAAAACTCTTTAACACGCTCCTTACCGTCAAAGGTCTCAATAGTACGCAAGTCAGGGTTGAGTTTATCAATGAGTTTATGGAGTTCCTTATCGGTGAGAGCCTTCTCAACTTCATAGATAGCATACGCCCTGAATGCAAACGGGATTGTCTCGCTCCGGTTTAGTTGCTTCAGTCTGTTCTCGAGATTTGAAGCATAACCAATCTTTACGTACTCGGGAAATGATGGGTTGGTAAGAATATATATACAACCAGTATTGCTCATAGTCCAATTTGTTGTAATAGGTTCAGTAGCCACAAAGATAATTATTCCTATCACATATATGCATAACACTAATTGTAAAGGTGTTATTGTGATATGCCCCATTATGAGAATGTGCCGTTTGAGATTCCGGATAGCTGGGAGTGGACAACTATTAACGATATATGTTCAAAAATTGGTTCAGGAAGCACTCCTAGAGGTAGTAATTATGCTAAAAATGGAATCCCATTTTTCCGCTCTCAAAATGTATATAACGATGGGCTTGTATACGATGATATTAAATACATATCTGAGGAAATACACGAAAACATGATTGGCACAGAAGTTCAAGCCAAAGATTTACTTCTCAATATAACAGGAGGATCTCTTGGCAGATGTGCTATTGTGCCTGATGAATTTCATAAAGGGAATGTCAGTCAGCATGTTTGTATTCTGAGGACCATTGTTGTTTTGCCTGAGTATTTACATCTATTTATTATTTCTGATTATTTTGCATCTACGATGATTTTATCGGGGAGTGGACGAGAAGGATTGCCCAAATATAGTTTGGAAATTATGCAGATTCCATTGCCGCCATATGAAGAACAGAAACGTATCGTGGTTGCGATTAAACAATGGTTCTCTCTGATTGAAACATTGGAAACAGCAAAAGAGAATTTACAGAAGTCCATCACACAAGCCAAGTCAAAAATCCTTGACCTTGCTATTCACGGAAAACTAGTGTCACAAGATCCTAATGACGAGCCTGCTATTGAGCTCTTGAAGCGCATCAATCCTAGGTTTACTCCTTGTGATAACGCGCATTATGAGAATATTCCGTCAAAATGGGCATTAGCTAAAGTGGTAGATATTGGGCATTTGTTATCTGGCAGGGATTTAACAAATGATGAATGTAATATGGAAAACATAGGGCTACCATATTTAATAGGAGCAAGCAACATTGAAGGGAATACTGTCTCTTTTATTAGGTGGACAGAAAAGCCACAAGTAGTCTCACAATTGGGAGATATACTTATTTCATGTAAAGGTACAATTGGAACAGTTGTCAAAAATGACATTGGTGATATGCATATTGCACGCCAGTTTATGGCAATTCGGCCTAATTCTAATTGCATCACTTCTGACTATCTTCATATATGCTTGACTGCTATCATCGAAGAAATCAAAAAAGATGCAAGAGGGGTTATTCCTGGCATCTCCAGAGATAACATCTTGGCTAAAGTTTTTCCTATTCCTCCGCTAAAAGAACAACAGCAAATAGTCGCAGCTATAAAACAAAACTACCGAGAATTAGACAACATTAGTGCCAATCTTTAGTTCGGAACTGATACTATCAAGCATCTTATATAGTTCTATTACCTTTTTAGTGATACGATCTTGCTCTTTTTGAGGAGGAACAGGAATCAATAGTTTTGAATACTCAGATATCCAATATCGCTTATGCGTATCACCAATGAGCCTTGTGATACTCATAAAAAAGCACACATATTGAATGTTGATTTCCTTCTTGACGTGAAGAATCTTCATGGCTGAAGACTTCACTTTGAAAGGAAAATCTACGTATCTAGAATCAGTTGTGAAATCATCAAAGATAATTACCGGAAGATTAGAACAAATTCCTTTTTCTTCATTTGTGTAGCCTATAATAAAGGATTTGCCTGCTGTCAAAACGGGTGTTCTGTATCGAGGATTATAATCAGTTGATTGCACGATATATTCTTGTGGCTGTTCGTATTCTACTATATCTTCAAGTCTACAAACTGTCCAGCCTTCAGGCAGATTCTCATAATGCGCGTTATCACAAGGAGTAAACTTAGGATTAATACGCTTCAAAAGCTCAATCGCTGGCTCGTCATTTGGGTCTTGAGGAACAAGTTTACCATGGATGGCGAGGTTAAGGATCTTCGATTTAGCATGTGCAATGGACGTTTGCAAGTCCCCCTTGTCAGATTCCAAGGTATCAATCAAAGAGAAACATTTCTTGATTTCTGTAACTATTCTATTTTGCTCTTCAATTGGGGGAAGAGGTATTAGTAGTGTGGTGAATATTTCTTTGTTCACTCTTTGCTGACCTACTACACCCTTGAATTCCTTAGTACCTTCAAAGATATACCAGTCTGATTGAAAAAGATACAAGTAGAATTCAGTGTTGACACAATACCCACGAAGAACAGTAAGTTCTGTTGTTCCTGCGCCTATTCCATTAGGCAAGTCGTGGAATATAGTTGATTTCCTATTCTCAAAACATGGTGAGATTTTTGCAATGCCAATATCTCCATTTTGAAAATGGTTGTACCCTTTTCTGATTTCTCCCCAAACTCTTGTTTCAAAAGTGTGGGAGTATCCAAATCCATCTTCCACACATGCCATTGGTATAAAACCACTTTGTGTGTCATCTGGAACGTCATTCTTGGGATTCAATTCAAAAATGTCCGAGACTTGACAGCATACCCAACTATCCGGAATCTCAAACGGCACATTCTCATAATGGGGCGTATCGGAAGCAGACTGTTTGCTGCGTTTAATCTTTCCTTCTTTGATTAAGCGTTCTTTCTCTACACGGATGCGCTCAAGCAAAACTGATGCAGGCTCGTCATTAGGATCTTGCGACACAAGCTTTCCGCGTATGGCAAGGTCAAGAATCTTCTGGCGCAGTTTTTTTGTATCCATTATTCCTCGATATTTGCCATTAACTCCTGCAGCTTAGCAACAGCCTTGCTAATGTTATCACTCTTTTGCTTTATGGTGTCTATTAGCTCTGACAATGACATATCGTCATCATCATCGGTCTGCTTAATCCAGGATATATCAAGGCTGGTCTTATCACGCTTCAGCAACTCTGTAACTGCATATTTACGCCAGCGTCCATTTGGATTCTCTTCACTGAAGGTTTCCTTGCGTTGGCTCATGTCATCAGCGTGGTAACAAGTCACAAATTCATCAAGGTGATGACGCAACATAGGTTTGGTGGCCAGAGTATGCTTGATTCCTGTACGGTAATCGAAGAACCAAACTTCTTTGGTCGGTTCGCCCTTCTTAAAGAAGAGCACATTGGCCTTAACGCCTTGAGCATAGAAAATACCGGTAGGTAAGCGGAGTATAGTATGAAGATTGAAATTCTTCAGTAACTCTTTACGGATCGTTTCACCGGCACCACCTTCAAATAGTACGTTATCTGGAAGCACAACTGCAGCACGGCCAGTATTCTTAAGCATCACCATTATGTGCTGCAGAAAGTTCAACTGGTTGTTCTTAGTCTCCACATAGAAATCCGGTCTGTCAATATCTACACTGCCGGCAGGGCGTGTGCCGAATGGAGGATTGGCAAGTATCACATCCACCAGTTTCTGGGGCTGTTTTTCAAGAGAGTCTTCACATAGAATTGGGCTTCGGTCAGTTCCAATTCCGTGCAAATAGAGGTTCATTGAAGCCAATGTAACAACGAGTGCTGTGTTGTCATAACCGGTCAGAGCTTTATCACGCAGGAAATCGCGTTTTTCTTTGTCTTGTGACTGGTTCTTCATATAATCATATGCAGCCAGCAAGAATCCACCGGTACCGCAGGCCGGATCGCAAATAGTTTCTCCTATCTGTGGTCTGGTTACATCAACCATCGTAGAAATAAGTGAACGAGGGGTAAAGTACTGGCCTGCTCCACTCTTCTTATCTTGTCCGTTTTTCTCCAGAATACTCTCATAAATGGCACCTTTTACATCTCCATCCATCACAAGCCATTGCTCTTCATCAATCAGGGTTATAACCTTGCGCAGATACACTGGCTTATCAATCTTATTTTGTGCCTTAACAAAAATAGTACCGATAAGATTTTCCTCTTCAGATAACTTCTTGAGCGTTTCCTCATACTGATTGATAAGGTCCAGGCCATCTAGCTCAATCAGGTCTTTCCATCGGTAACCTTCTGGTATTGCAGAGTCTTCGCCAAAGGTTTCTACGTTCTCATCGTCCATCTTCAGGAAGAGGAGATATGTAAGTTGTGTGATATAGTCTGTAAAGCCAATACCTTGCCCAGATAGGGTTGTAGCCAGAGTCCAGACCTTTTTTGTTAGTGTTGATTCTTTATTGGTTGCCATGTTATGTTATGCAGGTTTTCTGTATAATAAGAACTTTGAGAGAGATACAAGAGCTTCATCAGCCTGATCCTTTCCACCAAAGGCTTTGATCAGTTGTGCGGCCTGGGTCCTGTCATCATCCATAATATCCTTGATGGTGCAAGCTCCATTTGAGGCTATGTAATCCACAATCTGACGGATAAAGGTAATCTGAGATTCAGTCACCGTGCGCTGCACCTGACCATACCACAGATTAAATCGCTGTTGCGCGGAAGGATATAGGCTTTCAAGAGTTTCAATCTGATGATTTGCAAACCTTACTAACTGGATGATATTGGTAAGTGCTTCTTTCTCTTCTTTCGTTGTATACTTTTTGACAGTTTGTGGATTTACAATTGTATAACAGTTCCACAATCTGGAGGTTTGGAATTTGCTGTTAGCCAGTTTCAATTTGTTCTCTAAATCTTTTAGTGAAGCGTATGTAAGAGGCTCTCCATTATTGTTGTATATCATTCGTAGAGCTTCTATCTCGTCCTGGTGTTCATCGCAATACGCCTCAAAGGCAGAAGTAACTTCAAATGCCTCTTCCTGTGAGAATCCCTTAGAAATCAGATTATCTTCACCTGGCATCAATGTTTCAATAAAACCTGCAGCAAGAATGAGCAGGTACTGTCTGGCCTCCGGATGGTGGGTAAGTGGAGCCACTAACCCCTTGCGTTCCAGATTCGGTTCTTCTATGCTTTCATAAGGCGGAAGTGATTCTTTTTCAAAAGCTTTAAAAATAGCAGTTGCTATTTCTTGCATCCCGCTATGAGCAAGCTTCTGGAACTCCTCACGTTGTTTTACCGTACATTTATTGTAAATACGTGCCAACCTTGAAGCAATAAGCCTCAAGTAGTCATCGTTTACGTTGCCGTGAGTCAGCAATTCCAGTAACCGTTTCAGTGTGATGGTTTGGACGGGATCCTCACCAGGTTCTGGAGTTAATTTGGGACTTTCTGTAACGCCCACAGCATCAACAAGGAAGAAACAATCCTTACTAAAAGCATTGGGTGTTACATTTCGCAGTTGGTCATCACCGATAGTGCGCACTCCGCGCCCCTTCATCTGTATATACAGCGGCTCTGATGCTACATCGCGCATAAAGATCAACACTTCAAGCGGTTTTACATCAGTACCCGTAGCTACCAGAGTACAAGTAACGGCTATACGGAATTCTTTATCGTTTCGGAATTGTCTTATTAGTTCATTGCTGTCGCCAGAAGAGTAAGTTATCTTCTGAACAAACTTATTATCATTTTCAGCCCTTCCAAATACTTCCTTTGCTATGCGTACAATGTTATTTGCATGGATCTCATTTAAAGCAAATATCAGTGTCTTTGGTAGATAATCCATGTTAGGCTCACGCGGTGGGTCATTAAACATTTCAGTATATACCGCATCACGGTAAGTTTCAAGGACCAGTTTGATTTGAGCCGGATTAATAATACTGCGGTTCAACTCTTCTTTGGTGTAATTCCTCGTTTCTTCATTGCGTATTGTTTCAACCTTACCGGTATACCGAGTCTCCCTACTTAGTTTATCACCTTTAAGAATAGCACCACCGTTTTCAGTAGCTACAGTCTTAATGCGATATATTCGGCTATCTACATTTACTCCATCTACAATAGATTGCTCCAGAGTATAGTTTACGACTATGTTGTTGTTAAAGAATGCTTTTGTTTCAGGTACTGGGGTGGCGGTTAAACCAATAAGTTTTGCTGTGTTAAAGTATTCCAGAACTTTCTTCCAGTTGCCATAAATAGAACGGTGGCATTCGTCAATGATAATCAGATCAAAGAAGTCTGCCGGCAGCATCAATTTGCCAGATAACTGCACTTCACTAGTCGCAGTATCTTCATCGTCGTCATCATTATCAACTATCTCCTGACCTGTAAGGAGGGAGTATAAGCGTTGGATTGTAGAAATGACTACATTACTGTCTGTCGGTATGTTTGAGGACCTCAAACGGTTTACGGTATATATGGTATTGAATGAGTCTCCATTTTCAGTAAGACGAAACATACCAAATTCTCCCTCTGCTTGTTTGCCCAAATTGTTGCGGTCAACCAGAAAAAGTATACGCTTCATCTTAGTGTAAGCCAAAAAGCGGTAGGATGCCAAACAAGCTGTATAAGTCTTACCCGCACCTGTTGCAAGCACTATTAGTGCACGATTTAAACCAGCACGAAAACTGGCCTCAAGTTCTGTGATTGCTTCATACTGGCAATCACGCAAACCTTTCTTCTTTAGAGAGGGCAAACCTGCATATGGGTCTTGTATCCCCAACATTTTTACTATTTCCTTTGGAGTATGTATGCGGTTCAACTCCATCATATCTCCTTCCTTATCACGAAAATCACGGTAGTATGTATAATCTCCGTTGGATTGGTAAATGATTGGCAATGGCCGTGAGTATGCTTGGTAGCAGTCTGGAACACCTCTTGCATACATAATTGCTTGTTCACTCACCTTCTCTTTTGTGACATCAGTCTCTTTCCTTTTTGCCTCAAGCACTCCAACAGCTTTGCCGTTGATAAAAAGGAAATAGTCTGCCTCACGATTACCTAGCAATAGTCCTTCTCTAATAGCTGCAGCTGTGAGTGTGGGAGAATAGTAATCCCTATCTACCACAGTCCAACCAGCATCTTCAAACATCTGGTCAATCTTGACTCTAGCCTTTTCTTCAGGTGTCATTTGTCACAAAATTGATTCCGATAAGTTCACATTATGGGAATGAAGTACATAATTACAAAAAATCTCCCAGTAATGCATTGCAGACACAACAAAAACAGCAAAATGCCACGCAAAAAACAAAACCCGTATGTTTGATTGCTCAGGGACATACGGGACTCCAGTTGCAAAATTATAAAATTTATTATGAAGAATGACGCAATCAGAAAAAACCTTTGCGTCCTTTATCGTGCAGTTTATCCTGTACTTTATCCTGCACTTATTAGGAACTTTATTAGGAAATAAATGTCTCGCTAACTAGCGAAAAAAAACTGCCTAACTAGAGAGTTTTTCAGAATGACGCATTGAGATCACTTCGTAATGCGTCACTTAAGATGACGCATTGCGAGGCGATCCCAAAGCGTCATTGCGAAACTACGCTAATGGAGTAATTTCAGGTAGTTGCAGGAGAGCATCTGACCGGCGGAGTCGCGAAGGTGCATGGCGCCGCCCTGGCAGTAGCGCCAGGCTTTGCAGTGGCGGCACTCGTCTGCCTTCATCCAGCGGCGGTTGCGGTAGGGCTTGAAGCCGTTCTCCCAGATATCCCAGAAATTATCCTTGTGGATGTTGCCCTGGTGGTAGTCGCTGCGAATGCTCAGGCAGCCGGATATGGAGCCGTCACTCAAGATGGATGCTACGCTTACTCCTGCTATGCAGTGGAACAGATGGTCACGTACCAGGCCCTCGTATCGGCCCACAAAGCCTTCGCATGAGAAATTGAGTCGTATCCTGCCCTCGCGGCGCACCATGGTTATAAAGTCCATCAACTGGCCGAACTGCTCATTGGACAGCATAAGATCGGGCTCAGTAACGGCCCTGCCCATTGGGGCTACGGTGAATATGCGCCACATCTTTACGCCGCGACTTATAAGGTACTCCTTAAGTTCGTTCAGATAATTGAAGTTGCGCTGGTTTACGCAGGTTATGACATCCCAGGTCAGGCCCGGATGCTCGTTGAACCAGTCCAGGGCGGCATCGGCCCGCTTAAAGCTCTGGTCACTGCCGCGCATCCAGTTGTGCTCGGGTTCAAAGCCGTCAAAACTCATGGCTACGGTGTCAAGGCCGGTCTCTACCAACTCACTCACCTTATCCTGTGTGAGCAGCATTCCGTTGGTGACCATTCCCCACAGGTATCCGCGCTGTTTGATCTGGACGCCCACCTGGACTATATCCTTACGTACCAGAGGCTCGCCGCCGGTGGTTATCACTACGCAATTGCCGCGGTCAAAACCTGCGGGACTGCTGTCCAGAACGCCCAGCAGGTCACTCACAGGAGGATCTTCCAGACCGGCGGTCTTACGGCAGTCACTACCGCAGTGGCGGCAGTTAAGGTTGCAGCGCAGGGTGCACTCCCAGAAAAGTTGGGAGAGTTTGTGCTCCAGCACCTGGGTTCTGAATGCGGCGCGACCCGATTCCAGGAGCAGTCTTCTGGCTAAGCCCAAACGTGAATTCATTTACTTGAGACGGGCCTTACTGATTACGTTGTCAAGGGAGTCTATCCGGGCTCTCAGGGCGCGGTTCTCCTGGGCGCGGCGCTGCATTACCTCTGGAGTTCCGTAGATTACAGAGTTCATGCGGTCCGACAGGTCCTTCTTAAGGCTGTTCACCTGACGGATCATCTCCTGCACCTCCTTGGAATCACCGGGCAGGATCATAGTTTGAGTCAGAGAGCCAGAGCGGGTTGAGACTTCCTCGTCAACTACATCGGCGGAATCCTGCAGTGGCTCGGGCTCCTGCTGTTCCTGGGCCACTTTCTTGCTACGGCAGCCCACCAGTGCCAATACAGCCACTGACAGAGAGCAGATCATATATGTCCAGCCTTTGGACAGCGCTATCTTGAATTTCCTGTATGCCATATCAATGTTTTTTACTGTTTGTATTTTAACTGCACAGCCTCAACATCCTTGTAAAAAGATGCTGTCTCACGTGCGTTGTATATCTCAGGTATAGCGTAAAGTTCCGGAAGGTTAAATGACTTTAGCATAGTGAGATATTTGTCCGGATCCTTTTGCGGCAGCACAAACGGCTTACCCGCCTTTCCGTCCGGTCCGATATACGCGATGTAGGGACGTCCGTAAACCAGGTCGTCACGCTTGGAGGCAAATGCCACCCAACGGCTGTTGCCGCTCCAACTGTGATAGGTATCGGCACCGTATGCGTTTACCTGAGGCAGCACGTCAATCCTGCGCGTCTGCAGGTCAATCAGCCAGAGTTCACTCTCCTTATGCCAGACGGGGAACGTTCCGTACTGGGCGGCGGTTACCATAAGCCAGCGGCCATCGGGTGATGCCTTGGGGTGGCTGAATGACAGGTTCTCTCCTGCAGGAATTATGGTTATAACCCTGTCACCCATACGGCCGGTCTCGGGGTCAAACTCTACTACTGCAAGGTCATAGTGCATATGGTCTATGCTGTCGGGCTGTGCGAGATGACGGGCACGGCAAAAGAATATGGTACGGCCGTCGGCACTGAAGCAGGGGAATGTCTCCTGGAATTCATCGCCGCTGGTGGACGGGCTGTCGGTTACAGTTAAGTTGTCAAAATCCACCACTACCAGATCTGACCGCTTATCATACACCTCCATCCTCATATCCGTGCGGCTGTGGATGGCAAAGGTTATATCGGCTGTGGTAAATACGGCGTAGCGGCCGTCGGAGGTTATGTCACCGTATACTCCGCCGCCGGTGTTATCGGTCTTGGTGTTGAGTTTATAGTTGCGCCCGCCACGGGTAAGTATAGTGCCGCCCTTGGATCCGCGCAGGTGCATGAATGATGTGCCGTTGCGGTTTGAGGTGTGGCAGTTCATACAGCACTGCTCGGCGTTGCGGTTATCACCCAACAGGCGGGAGCCGAAACTCTCCATGTCACGCTGCTCTATCTGTATGCCGCTCCAGACCTCATATGCAGGCTCAATCAGACGGTAACTCATGTATTTGTCAATAGAGTCCTGTGCAACCGTCCATGTGAATGAATCCCGATAATTCTCTCCCGCGGTTACGTTTACCGTAAGTGTGTTGCCAGTCTCGGCACTGAGCATACGGTGCCATTTCCTGACAGGGAATTTTACAAGTCCCCGGTGACCGCTAAACTTATATTCTCCGTTGACACCTTTTACCTGAACCTTTATGGCCGATGCATTGGCAATCCTGAAATTAAGGGGTGCCATGTTGCAGGGTATGGTTATATCCGTGTAATCGGGGAACATTCCCTGAAATGTATCCTGCGGCCTTGACGAACAGCCAGCCAGTACAAGAGCCAGCAACAGGTATATGATGTTTCTGCGTTTCATTGCTGATTGTTGTTAAGTTTTACTGCCATCAGGTAGTGCCAGTATGTACCCCGGGCTTCATCAATAAGCACATTGGGATCAGCAGAACGGGCATCCATAAAATGTATGTACTTATCAACCACATCCTGCGACAGACTGTATTTACGGGCTGTCTCAATGAGAGACTCCCTGGAGTTTACGTTAACCAGCAGAGCCTCCTGATAAAGGTCCGGCACTGCGACAATCCTATCCAGGGAATTCAGATAGTATTTATCATAAAGGCCTACAAATGTGTTGAGTTTTTTCTCAAGCAGGTTGGAGCAGAGCAGATAGTCAATTGCTACTTTGTTATCAGGACATTCCTGAGCTATTATGGCAAGTGATGACCTAATATCGCCCTGCGCAAAGAAACGGTCTCTGGGCGCTGTCCTGGAACGCCAAATCAGATACTGTTTAGGAATATCATCGGTTTCAATGGATTCCAGCAAATCCTGAGCCCAAGCCCTGTGGTTGCGGGTACGCATCAGAATATTCAGATACTTGCGGGCCACGTCATAATCGGCCGTAATCACTGCAATCTGAGCCAGACGGCGCAGCATTCTGGTGGAGTAATGACCCGGCATGACGGTCTGGGCAAGCAATGCGCAGTCTGTTGCCTGTGATACATCGCCCATCTCCAACAGCGCATCGGTGAAATACATCATTGAGAAATAGGGGTCTCCCTTGCCTGTTGACAGGAACAGCGCATTCTCCGGCAAAGACCATCGGCCCTTGAGCAGATCCTGAGGCAGACTGCCTTCACGCGCATTGCAGACATTCCAATAGTATGCGTAGTATGGTTTTCCCATGTTCTGCTGAGCCAATAGTCTTACCTCTTTCCACTGCTCGTGATATG
>JAEEGG010013225.1_pt1 | contig 17689 bp, 9 predicted proteins | sample 9134161 | NCBI WGS metagenome assembly JAEEGG01 (sample SAMN16246543, study PRJNA631951) | gut metagenome | biome: gut microbiome; feature: rumen; material: CR-attached | host: Bos | place: Iran: Karaj | collected 2018-10 | reverse complement strand
CTTTCTGACATTTTTTAACTCTGATAAAAATATACTGTTTCCGGATATCACATATTCTTTTTATGATGTGTGGGCTGATCTGTACAGGATCCCTTATACTCAGGTTCCCTTAAAAGAAGATTTTACAATAGATCCTGAGGACTATTATGTGGAAAATGGAGGCGTAGTCATTGCCAATCCTAATGCTCCAACTGGCGTAGCACTGCCTCTTTCTGCAATTGAAGAGATTGTAAGGAAAAACAGCGATGTCATCGTCATCGTTGATGAAGCATATGTGGATTTTGGCGGAGAATCTGCCCTTCCACTTATTGATAAATACGACAATCTTCTGGTCGTACAGACCTTTTCAAAATCAAGATCCATGGCTGGAATGAGAATAGGCTATGCCTTTGGATGCAAGAAGCTGATCAAATACCTGTATGATGTTAAGTTCTCCTTTAACTCATATACAATGAACATGCCTTCCATAGAGCTTGGAGCAGCTGCAATAGCTGATAAAGACTATTTTGACAAAACAAGATCAATGGTCATTGCAACCAGAGAAAGAGCCAAGAAAGAACTGAAAGACCTGGGCTTTGAATTTGGAGATTCCATGACAAACTTCATTTTTGCCAAGCATCCGGATAAACACGGGAAAGACATCTTTGATTATTTGAGACAAAATGGTATAATAGTGCGTCGCTTTGATTTACCTAGAATAAGCGAATATCTCAGGATCTCAATAGGAACAGATGAAGAGATGGACGAGCTTATAAGGGTATTACGAGAATTTTTAAAAGAATTATTAAGGAGTTTTTCTATGCTTAAAGCTTTACTCAACTTTTTTATGGAGTCATTAATTGGTCAGTATGTAACAGTTTTCTTTGTTTCAATGGTACCTCTCATTGAGCTTAGAGGTGCAATACCTTTTGCATACGGTTTTTCTCATACATCTACAGGATTTAACCTGCTTTTGGGATATGTTCTTATTGCTGTAGGTAATATGATCCCAGTGCCACTTATCTACTTTTTTGCAAGAAAAGTACTTGAATGGGGCAAAGACAAGCCCGTTATCGGTAAGTTCTTTACTTTTTGCCTTGAGAAAGGCCACAAGGGCGGTGAGAAGCTTCAGGCCAAGGCCGGACGCGGCCTCTACATAGCCCTGCTGCTGTTCGTTGGCATTCCGCTCCCCGGTACGGGCGCCTGGACCGGCACCCTGGCCGCCAGCCTTCTTGACATGGATTTCAAAAAGAGCGTGATCTACATCATGGCCGGCGTCCTCCTGGCCGGTGCCATAATGCTGGCCGCCAGCCTTGGAGTATTCGGAGCAATTTCTTTAGCTAAATAGCTACTTTACAATCTCCAGCAGCCTGTCCGGATAGTTGGAGATGATGGCGTCCACCTTGCAGGAGACCATGCGGCGGATTTCAGCGGGGTCGTCAACTGTCCAGGGGACCACCTTTATGCCGCGCTTGTGGCAGTAGGCCACGTTCTCCGGGGTAATCACCTCATGGTTGGGACTCCACCACCTGGGCTTGAAGGAAATCTGACCAAGGATGGTCTCGATGTCCGTCTCGTCCTCAGTAAGATATGAAAGAATCACGTTAGGCCAGTTCTCATGGATGTATTCCAGGGCCCTTACGTCGAAGGTCTGGACTATGAGGCGGCCACCCAGGTTCTTGGAAAGGAGAAGGTCCACGCATTTGTCGCAGAACTCCACGTAATCCGGCCACAGGGTGCCTTCGCCTTCACCGGTGGTGGACTTGATTTCAATGTTGTAGAATGGCTTGAAGCCTTTTTCAGCAGCATAGTTCTCGCAGAAATCGATGAGGTTTGTGGCCAGCGGCTTTACCTCCGCCACTTTCTTCTGATCAGGCCACCTTTCCACGAAACGCAGGCCCACATCGTACTTGAGAATGCTGTCGTACGGCATGGTGTACAGATACTCCTTGGGGTCTCCGGGCATCACCAGGGATCCGTCCGGACGAGTGGTGTAGCGCGGGTGGAAGTAGTTGTCGTGAGACACCACCACGTGACCGTCGCCGGAAAGCTGAAGGTCGAACTCCAGCGTCCTTATGCCCAGGTCTATGGCGTTTTTCATTGCCGATACAGTATTCTCCGGCATGAGCCCCGCACCGCCGCGGTGTGCCTGAAGGTCTATTCTCTTCTTCCCGCAGGAGGAAACAATCACTATGGCCGCAGCCGCAAAAACAAGAACTTTTCTCATATGCCTAAAAATTATAACTCAAACCTACACCGTTTTTAGTAAGACCCATATTGTAATACTTCACGATATGATTCATCTTGGTAGACCCGGACACTGACCGGTAAATACCTATCGGGACCAGAAACAGCCCGGTTACCGCACCGTACAATCCCGAGAAAAACAACCCTACCGACACCTGGCCCAGGAACATTGCGCCATTGCTCAATCCATAATTGGTTTCATCAATCGCGCCTAAGACACCCATTAACAAAGACGTCATTCCCAGATAATAACCGCCCACAAGCCCAACAGCACCACCAACGATGCAAAGAGAACCCTTCACTATCTGCCTGTTGCCTTTTCTCCTCAGCTCGGCAGCCTTGTCCCAGGCCTTGTTGTAATCCACTCCGTCTATATCTGAAAGCACAAGGCTCTGCTGCCCGGAAGTCAGCGTCTGCTTTCCTACGCGGAGATGTGAGCCCCTCCGCTGAAGCGGCCCGTCCGGTATATATTGTGCGAAGGCCGATGTCCCCAGGAACACCAAAACCATCAGAAGCAGTATCCGTTTCATAGCATTAGGGGATTAATGTCTTTGTCTAACTGCTTCAAAAAGTAGTATTGCCGCGCTCACGGACACGTTGAGGCTGTCCAGGCGGCCAAGCATAGGGATGCGGATGTGGGCGTCCGCCGCCTGCCTCCAGGCGTCTGTGAGTCCGGTGGATTCCGTGCCCATTACAATGGCCACTCCACGGCGCATATCGGTATCGTAATAAAGGCTTGAATCCTGCAACTGCGCCGTGAGGATGGCAATCCCCCGCCCCTTCAGGAAGGCGATGGCCTCCTCCGAAGAAACCGCCACCACCGGCACTGTGAACACGGCCCCGATGGAAGCACGTATCAGATTTGGATTGTACAGGTCCGTAAGAGGGTCGCACACTATCACTGCCGAGGCCCCGGCGGCATCCGCACTCCGCAGCACCGCGCCCAGATTTCCGGGCTTTTCCACGGATTCCAGAACCACAATGAGCGGATTCTCCGGCAGGTTCAAGTCATTTAGTGACAGGTGCTTTGCCTCAACCTCGGCAATGATGCCTTCCGTGCCTTCACGGTAGGCCATTTTGCGGTAAAGTGCGGCAGGAACCTCAATCCCCAGAGATTCCCGGGACAAGCCCGAGAATGACGATTCCAAGACGTCATTGCCGGCCTCCGTGCCGGCAATCTCAGGACACCAGAACACAGTCCGAACCTTGTAGCCGGCCTCAATGCAATGCTCCAGTTCACGTCTTCCCTCAACCACAAACAGCCCCTGCTCCCGCCGCACGGAAGACTTCTCCTGCAGCTGCAACAGGTTCTTAACCTTTGGGTTTTGGAACGATGTGACTTGCTCTGTACGCATTAGAACTTTTCAGGGCGCATCATGGGGAAGAAGAGGACGTCCTGGATGGCGTCGGTGCCGGTCATGAACATGGTGAGGCGGTCGATGCCAATGCCGATGCCACTGGTGGGGGGCATGCCGTATTCAAGGGCGCGGACAAAATCGTAGTCGATGTACATGGCTTCATCGTCGCCTTTGCTCTTGAGGGCGGCCTGCTCCTCGAAGCGTTCCAGCTGGTCTATGGGGTCATTGAGCTCAGAGTAGGCGTTCGCCAGCTCCTTGCCGCCGACGAACAGCTCAAAGCGCTCCGTGAGGGTGTCGTCATGCCTGCAGCGCTTGGTAAGGGGGCTCATCTCCACGGGATAGTCTATCACGAATGTGGGCTGCACCAGGTTCTTCTCGCAGTACTCCCCGAAGATGGCGTCGATAAGCTTGCCAACGCCCATCTCAGGGCTCACCTCAACGTTCAACTTCTTACAGACCTCGCGCAGCTGGGCCTCGTCCATACCCTTCACGTCCACGCCCGCGTATTCCTTGATGGCCTCAAGGATTGGAAGCCTGCGGAAAGGTCCCTTGAAGGAAATCTCGTTGCCGCCTATGGTCTTTACAAGACCGCCGGTAGCCTCTGCAACCTTCTCCAGCATCTTCTCCGTGAACTCCATCATCCAGATGTAGTCCTTGTAGGCGATGTACATCTCAACGCAGGTGAACTCAGGGTTGTGGGTCTTGTCCATGCCCTCGTTGCGGAAGTTCTTGGCGAACTCGTAAACGCCTGAGAATCCGCCCACTATGAGCCTCTTGAGATAGAGCTCGTTGGCTATTCTCATATACATATCTACGTCCAGCGCGTTGTGGTGCGTGATGAACGGACGTGCCGTGGCGCCGCCGGGGATGGCCTGCAGGATGGGGGTTTCCACCTCCAGGCAGCCCTCTGCGTTAAAGCACTGGCGCATGGTATTGATAATCTGGGTACGCTTAAGGAACACTTCCTTCACCTGCGGGTTCACCACCAGGTCCACATACCTCTGCCTGTAGCGGAGCTCCGGATCTGCAAAGCCGTCGTGCACGGTACCGTCCGCATCGGTCTTGACGATGGGGAGCACACGGAGGCTCTTGCTCAGCACCGTCAGCTCCTTGGCGTGAACGGAAAGCTGGCCCGTCTGGGTAAAGAAGGCAAAGCCCTTAATGCCCACGATATCGCCAATATCCAGCAGCTTCTTGAAGACGGTGTTGTACATTGTCTTGTCCTCTCCGGGGCAGATTTCGTCCCTCTTCACGTAAACCTGGATGCGGCCTTCGCTGTCCTGCAGCTCCATGAAAGAGGCGGCGCCCATGATGCGGCGGCTCATGATTCGGCCGGCGATGCATACGTCCTGGAAGTTGTTCTCTTCAGGCTTGTAGCCTTCTGCAATGGCCACGGTTGTGGTGTTCACCGGATAAAGCGGTGCCGGATAAGGATTGATTCCCAGCTCACGAAGCTTCTGCAGAGATTCCCTGCGTCCCAGCTCCTGTTCGTTCAGTTCAGTAATTGCCATATTTAGTTTATATATTTATGCAAAGTTCTACCGGACAATGGTCCGATCCGAAAATTTCGTTGTGTATTTCAGTTGAGACGATGTTGCCTTCCAGGGCCTTGGAGACCACAAAGTAGTCTATGCGCCAGCCGGCGTTCCGCTCGCGGGCGTTCATGCGGTAGCTCCACCAGGAATACTTCACGTCCGTGGGGTGCTGGAAGCGCCAGGAATCAGTGAATCCCGCCGCCAGAAGCTCCGTGAACTTGGCACGCTCTTCGTCCGAGAAACCGGCGTTGAAGTGGTTTGTAGCCGGATTCTTAAGGTCTATTTCCTCATGCGCCACATTGAGATCCCCGCAGAAGATAATGGGCTTGGGAAGGCCAACCAGATAGTTTCTGAGGGCATCTTCCCACTGCATCCTGTAATCAAGACGCTTAAGGCCGTCCTGCGAATTTGGAACATACGCGCAAACAAGGAAGAACTTGTCATACTCCAGTGTGATAAGCCTGCCTTCAGTATCGTGCTCCGGGATTCCCATGCCGTACTTCACGCTCAGCGGAGTGTGCTTTGTGTACACCGCCGTACCGGAATAGCCCTTCTTTTCCGCATAGTTCCAGTAGGATTCATAGCCAAGGAACTCCAGGTCCAGCTGACCGGCCTGAAGCTTGGTTTCCTGCAGGCACACGAAATCCGCATCCAGCTCCGCGAATATGTCCGCGAAGCCTTTCCCGGCTACAGCGCGCAGGCCGTTTACGTTCCAACTGATAAATTTCATTTTCATATGAGATTCCCGGGACAAGCCCGAGAATGACGTTGGTTGTTAAAGATTCCGGGTCAAGCCCGGAATGACGTTAATTAATGGACCAGGTGGGTCCGTCCTTAGTGTCTTTTACGCTGATGCCGGCGGAGGCGAGGAGGTCGCGGATGCGGTCGCTTTCCGCCCAGTTCTTTTCCGCACGGACCTTGGCACGGGCTTCTAGGACGATGTCCATTGCTGCGTCAAGGGCTTTTTCCCATTTGCCGCTGCCGGCGCCGGCTTCATCGTCCACAAGGCCAAGGACGCCGCCTACGACGTCGTCAAACAGCTTTTTCATTGCCGCCTTGTCCGCATCTCCCAAGCCGCCGTTGATGAGCTTGACGGCCTCGAAGAGGTGGGCGATGGCGATGGGCGTGTTCATATCGTCACAGAGAGCTTCCTCTACCTTGTCCCGGATGGCAGCAACGGCGGGAGTTTCCTCACCGGAAACGCTGCCGAGGGCCTTCCAGGCATCCATGAGGCGCCTGTAGCCTTTCTCCGCGGCCTGGAGGGCCTCGTTGGAGAAGTCAAGGGTGCTGCGGTAGTGGGCCTGGAGGATGAAGAAGCGGATGGTCATGGGGCTGTAGGGCTGCTCGAGCATCTCCTTGCCGTCCTTGTCTTTGTGGCTGCCAGTGAAGAACTCATCGAGGGTGATGAAGTTGCCAAGGCTCTTGCCCATCTTCTGTCCCTCAATGGTAATCATGTTGTTGTGCATCCAGTAGCGGCAGGGGGCGTGGCCTGTCGAGGCGACGCACTGCGCTATCTCGCTCTCGTGGTGCGGGAAGACAAGGTCCATGCCGCCGCCGTGGATGTCGAATGGCGAACCGAGGTATTTGGCGCCCATAGCGGTGCACTCGGCATGCCAGCCCGGGAAGCCGTCGCTCCAGGGCGAGGGCCAGCGCATGATATGTTCGGGAGCGGCCTTCTTCCACAGGGCGAAGTCGCCGCTGAAGCGCTTCTCGTCCTGTCCGTCGAGGTCGCGCGTGGTGGCCAGCATCTCGTCGATGACACGGCCGCTGAGCTGGCCGTACTTATGGGTGTTCTCCTGATACTTGCGCACGTCGAAATAGACGCTGCCGTTCGAGACGTAGGCGTAGCCGGCGTCGAGAATCTGCTGCACAAGGGCTATCTGCTCCATGATATGGCCGCTGGCGTGGGGCTCGATGCTGGGGGGCAGCACGTTGAGCTTCTCCATGGCGGCATGGTAGCGGTTGGTGTAGTACTGTGCCACCTCCATGGGTTCCAGCTGCTCCAGACGTGCCTTCTTGGCAATCTTGTCCTCGCCCTCGTCGGCGTCGTGCTCCAGGTGGCCCACGTCGGTGATATTACGCACATAGCGCACCTTGTAGCCCAGGTGGGTCAGGTAGCGATACACTACATCGAAGGTGATGGCTGGACGGGCGGCCAAGGTGACCGTCGCCGTAGACCGTCGGGCCGCAGACATACATGCCCACGCGTCCTTCCGTTATTGGTCGGAAGAGCTCTTTCTGCCGACTTAAAGTATTGTATATTAAGAGTTGCTGTTCCATAGTGTTGGTTAGCGTTAGTTTATTTTACTATCAATTTACGTACAACTGTAAAGTGATTGTCTGTGAGGCGGACGAAGTATGCTCCATGTGCGAGACCGCTCACGTCGAAAGTAGCACGACCGTCATTCATACGGAAAGATGCAACGGTACGACCGTTCATATCCACAATAGTGATGTCGGCTTCGCTCATAGGACTGGCGATGTTGACCATAGCCCCAGCTGGGTTGGGGTATATGCTAAGGTTGCCCTCGTCGTCAACATCGGCTATACCTGCACTGGTTGTGGTGAAGCTGACCGGCTGGCTCCATACCGAAAGAAGGCTCTCAGTACAAATATTTGCCACATATACATCATACATCATATTGGGTTCAAGGCCCTCCATCGTATAGCTATTGGTTGACACAATAGCCACCTGGCCATATCCACGGTCAAATCCAGTGTAGCCATACTCCACACGGTAGTTGCCGCTACCGGCGCTGGCGGCGTCCCATCTGGCTGTTGCCGTCGTGCCGCCAATTTCGTCTACACTAACACCGGTGACCGGTTGACAAATATCAGTAGTAAACGACACTGGGTCGCTCATTGGGCCTTCAATACTGCCATCGCTACCGCAAAGCGGCTGTACATTGATGTTGTAGGTGACACCGGGGGTGAGGCCAGTTACAGTATATGCATGAGGGACGCCACTTCCAGGAAATGCAGTAGTGATAGCGGTGTCTGTCTGGCTGAACGTGTTGTTATATACACGCACTATCCAGGTGCTCTCATAGCCTGTCTGCGTCCATCTGACTCTGACGCTGTTGAAGCTAATGTCGTCGACAGTAATGCCTGTAACTGGGCTGCAAGGCATGTCGGAAGTGGTGATTTCGCGCAATACCCAGTTTGAATAGAGGTCATCGCCACATACCTGCCGTACGCCTACAGTATATGTGGTCGACGGCATCAAACCACTGAAGGTATAAGAATGCGCGCCGCCACTGACAAGCGTACCAACGATTTCATTGTCATCCCATGTACCGTCGGTGATAGCCACATAGTAGTGAGTGCCAAAGGTCGTCCATTCAATGTCGATGGTCACATCTGACGCCGTGGCGATGGAAATAACCGGCTCAAGGCAATCGTCACCGCAGCTTATGAGACGCAGATTGCCCACAGTAGTACTGGCTGTTCCGCCACTGACACTACCGATATTGTAGGGGGATGCATCGCTTGAAACATAACGCGTGCGGGGCAACGAGTCAACATGGGCAGCGAAGGCGCTGCCGTTGATCCATGAACCATGGCGACGATTGACCGTAACCAGAATGTTGCTGGTGCCGTCCCACACGAAGGCGGAATCAAGTGTTTGCAGTTGCCATGCAGTAGCATCGAAACTGAAGTCGCCATCAAAGATAACCTGCACAAATTGATGCGAGACGTCAGGATGTATGAAGCCTGCAGAAAGGTCGTTCTCACTAACGTTGGCCATATAGACATCCATGTGGTTGTAATGGGTACCGGCTGCTATGGAAGTGGGCTGGAAAGCAATAGCACTGATATTGCCCACCATATCGGCCATGTCGCTGGCAGGAATTATGGTCTGCACAAAACTGTAGTTATACAGACTATAGCCTATTGGCGAGAACATGCTTGTAGCCGTTTCCGACGAGGTGCAGTTTTCTGCCACAGTAGCGTTGTCGCAAACAACAGTCGTGAACTGCAGTAACGAGGCAAAACCAGTATCCCCTACCCCGCAGATGGGACGTACGCGAGCGGTATAGCTTGTCAGACCACTTAATCCAGTGACAGTACACATAGGTGTGTTAACCACCGCGCTGAAGGAGCCCAAATCGACCGCCCACTGTGTCTCATTGCCGGCTGGAGTCCAATGGAACATCACATAGGATGAGCCGACGAGGTCGATGGCCAGATTCACAGGTGCCGGACAACTCAGTTCAGCAACATGCACATTGTCAATGGCGGCAGGGGGCATCGCTCCTCCCGAACCATCATTCTCCCAATAGAAGAGCAAGTGATAGCTGCCGGCCGTATCGATATTCACAATCTCGGTACGTGTCTGCCAGCTGTTGCTGCCCGAAAGCTGTCCTCCACCGTCAAGGGCGATCCATCCTGCAGGAGCGGCGGTAACAGAGATTCCGTTCTGGCTGGCTGGCACAACATCATAGTTTCCGGGCACCAGGAAGGCGCGTAAATAGTCGTAATTGGCCTCTCCCGAGGCTTTCCAGTCGTAGGCTACGATATATTCGCCCGGAGTGGCGAACATAAGGGTCTTATAGGCGAAAATATATGAGTCTCCGGTGGTATTATAACTGTTATTGGCGCCATTATTGTTGCTGACATACATGGCACGGCTGCCACCATTATTTGTGGCGCTGCCGATACACCATTCGTTTGTCTGGCCGCCATTGACGAACATCCATGCATTGTCGTGCGAGAGTTCGAATCCCGTATTGTAAGGCAACGAGGAACTTATCATTGTCGTAGTGGCATTGACAGACATCACCGGCGACAGCGAAGTGCCACAGTTGCTGGCCACACTGATGGTATACGTCGTCATGGGGCTGAGTCCGGTAAATGTATAGGTGCTGGCTCCTATGACGTCAGCCGAGTCAACTCCGCTTCCAGTGCTGATGTATACACGATAGTTGCCAGTGATGCTCCCACTCATACTGATGTCGATTTGGTTGTCGGTAATAAGAGTGACGACAGGCATGTCGGGGCGCTGACAGTCTGGCAGGAGATGCAGGTTAACATTGTCGATTTGCACGTCGTTGTAAGATGTGCCTGCACAGAAGAACAGGAACGCTATACGCTTCGCTGTGCCGCTATATGCGGAAAGGTTCACATATTTGGTTACGAACAAGTAGCTCGTCTCGTCGAAGACAGCGAGGGTGTCGAAGGGCTGGCCAAAACTCCATACATTGGTGTCGAGGGCAGCAACAACAAGATGCCCGCCGGAGCCCATTCCGCTTTCGCTACGGCGCATGTCGAAACTCAGTTCGAGGTCGCTTAACTGGACCGCAGCATCAATTTCAGGCATAATGGCATAGCTGTAACCAGTGCCCATCGAGAAGGCATAAAGCACTTTATTGCCGTTATACTCTTCAACATAGGGGAATGCCGTGTAGCCCACGCTCTTGTCCCAGCAGGGGTCAAAGGATGCGGTGGCACCAATCTCGAGGTGCTCGAAATCCTGGACATAGGGCAACGTGACTATGGGCACACAATCGGTGTATGCATCGGTGCTGACAGCAAGACTTGTGTCGCCGGCACCACAAAGGGCACGCACAGCAAAGGTATTATAGCTGCTGGGGTTGAGACCGGAAACGACATAGTTGGTGTTGCTTGTGGATTGCCACGGACCATCATTGACACTGACAAGCCATTCGCTTTCATTGCCGACCGACATCCAATGCAAGTAAGCATCGGTTGTGGTGATAGAATCAAGGGTAAGTGCTGTGGGTGCAGGACATGAAAGGGCGTCAATCAGAACATTGTCGATGGCTGCAGCCGGCATATCGCCTCCGTTCATATTGTTGTGCCAATAGAAAACGACATAGATAGTAGTGGTATCCTCCACATCAACAACATAAGACTGGTTCTGCCACGTGGTGGAGAGGTTGAGTTTATTACCTCCATCGATGGCTGTCCAGCCGGCAGGAGCACCACTGATATTTATGCCGTTGGTCTCTCCGGCATTGAACACGGTGTTGCCGGGAACTACGAAGGCACGCAAGTAATCAAAGGAACTTTCGCCACGAGCTTTCCAGTCGAAGGAAACGTTATACTGACCAGGAATCACATTGAATGCCTTGTAAGCATATACGCTTGACGAACTAAAGAGGTTGTAATAGTTGTCAGTACCATTGCTACTGATATACATAGCACGACTGCCACCATTATTGGTTGCGTTGCCTATATACCACTTGTTGGCCTGGTTGCCGTTGGCAAACAACCACGCCACATCTTGGTCGCTCTCAAACCCAGTGCTGTACGGCAACTCCTCGCCACAGGCGAGAGTCATGCCGGTGGCCGTGACGGTGTGCGAGAGGGTGCCGTCGTCACAAATGACAGCAACATTGACTGTATACTGGGTCAAGGGGTTTAAAGCGGTGAAGGTATAGGCGGTGTCGCTTATGTCGGCAGAATCCACTATCGCATCATTATTAAGCAGCCACACACGATACATACTGCCACCAAGGCCACTAATGCTGGCAGTAAGGCTCTGGCAGGTAGTGGCAGCCACAGCCACCGAAGCCGGAGGCAGGCAGCTTGGGGCAAAATGAACATTTATGTCGTCAACATACCAATACCATGAAGTATTGTCGACATTATGGCGCAAAGCAATGCGAGCACCGGTCGGGACTCCTGCAAACGTCTGGTCGATACGCAGCCATGTATTTACATTAGCGGCAGAAGTCCAATGGCTTACTGGATAGTTCCCCAACTGGACAAAGGTGGCGGCATTAGTAACATCGGTTATGTAGCCAACACCTATCGAACCACTGGTTGCGCCATCGGGACGCGACCAGAAGGAAATTTCAAGTTCTTCAATAGGATCGTTGAATTCGGGCAAAACCATTATATTGCCTACAGGATTGCCATTCGGGTTGAAGGTAAGGCCATTTCCACTACTGTAATGGTAGTTGGCCGTGGTGCTGACAAAACCACCGCCAAGGTGCTCCCAGCAGGGCAGCGGACTTGCTGCGGTAACGGTAATATTGTCAAATGTCTCTATCCACGGAAGATTAGTGATGGAACCGCAGTCAGTGCGAAAAACGCCCTCAACAGGACGGCTGGTATCACCCACTGAACATACGGCACTGACGCGTATGTCATAGTTGGTGTTGGGAATCAAACCGTCAATGACAGCCGTGGTGGTGCTGGAAGTCATACTGATCCACAATGTGCTGTCCGCCACTCCGACAGGACGATATTCTATCCAATAATTGCCGGCATTGTTTACAGGGTCGCTCCACGTGACAATCAGGGTATCGGAAGCCGCACGGACAAGGGTCAGACCGACAGGCTGCACACAGGTGGGTGCAAGGTGCAAGTCGATATTGTCAAGCTGAACATAGTTGTACGGCGTGGCATTGACATTGAAGAAGAGGAATGCAACACGCCGTCCGGTACCCGTGTAGCCCGACAGGTCGACTATATGGTTTACGAATTCGGTGCTCGTCTCGTCAATCACAGCAATAGTGTCATAGGGTTGGCCTGCAGACCAGCTGTCACCGTTGAGTACGGCAACTTCCATGTGACCGCCATTGCCGACAGTGGTGCTGTTCTTTCGCATATCGAAACTCATTTCGAGACTGTTGATGGCGATGCTTGGGTCAAGTTCAGGCATGACCGCATAGCAATAGTCCGTAGCCATACACACACTATGGAGCACATGATTGCCGCTGTTGTTTTCAACATAAGGATAAGGTGTCGGCGAACTTGTACCCTTGCTCCAGCATGGGTTGAAGGGGTTGCCGGCACCAACGGCCATGGATTCGAAATTCTCTACATAGGGCAGAACAGCTATCGGCAAACAATCAGTCCATGCCGATATAGTGACTGCAGGGCTCGTGTCACCATCCGAGCAGACGGAACGAAGTGCAAAAGAATAATGAGAACTGTGGTTGAGACCTGTGACAACATGGGGCATAGTGCTTACCGCCTGCCACGGACCATCATTGATGCTGAGTACCCAGAGAATCTCGGAACCGCCCGACTGCCAGTTGAGGATGACCTCGTTGGCATTGATGGAATCGATGGCAAAATTTCGCGGTTGTTCACATACTACATGGCCAACATTAACATTATCGATTGCCGCAGGAGGATTATTGCCGTCAGAGTAGTCGTTCTCCCAACGGAAAACAAGGTAGTAGTAGCCCGCATCGGCTATGGTGAACGCCTCGTTCGCAGTAGTCCAGGCAGAACTGCCACACAGATCATTGCCTAACTGGCTCCATCCCGCGTTGGAGAGTACCGGAGCCACAAAATTGGTAGTGCCAGGGGCGATGAAAACGCTCAGATAATCATAGTCGCACTCACCCTGTGAGCGCCAGTCGAAACCCACCATGTAGTCACCCGCGTCTGGGAGATACAACTTGCGGTACGCATATACCGTCGATGTGGAGGTATTGCTGTAACTGTTGCTTACACCATTGTCATTGCTGATATAAAGGGCATAACTGCCACCGGCGGTATGGTTGACAGCACTGTCAATCACCCAACGGTTGGCAGCGGCACCGTTACGGATGCCCCACCCAGTATCGTCACCATTGTCGGCTTCGAACCCTGTCACATAAGGGAAATAGTTTACAGCCGAAGCCTCTGTGGTAAAACTGACAGTGACTGTATCACTACTCATCGTACCGCAATTGCTCCACAGCAATAACGTGTAGGATGTGCTCGGCGTGAGGCCGGAGATAGCGTAACTGGTGCCGGTGGCATATCCTGTAGTGCCGCCACCGACGACAAAGACGTCGCTCTCATCCCATTCAATACCATAGCTCGCCGCGCTTCCAACCCATGTGAGGCTTACGAAATTGCTGCTAAGGCTGTCAATGGTCACAGCCGTTGGTGCATTGCAGTAACTGCCATTATGATCGTATGTGAACGTGGTCTTCGGCAGAAAATTTTCAAAAGAGGACCAATCCGCATCGTCAACGCTCATCGGGACAGGCGTGCCATAGGTCATCAATGAAGCGTTTGCACGGGAAATACCATAGAATTCCGCTTCGGAGTAGTTGTTGACCGTATTGAAACGTATATCGACCAAAAGATTGCCACTATTGTAATAGAACGGCGACGTGAAAGGAATAATCAAATCGGAAGTGGTGGCATTCATTGAACCCGTCCACACCGGCGTCAAAGGAATGGCAAATAAATCCTCGCCCATGACACTGTCAGAAACAATAGCCATACTTACAGTCACCGAGTTACCCCAACTGGCATCCGCCGGCGTGCTCAGAAACCATTGAAGCTGGGTAATATAACTGCCGGTCATTGACGCCAGCATACTGGCAGGATAGACAATCTGGTTGTGCTGGAGCTCGTCGGCATAATAGCCGTAGACTGGCACATATTCGTTAGTGACGGTGCCATCGGCAACCATCAGCGAAGCCATCTGGGCCCGTGTGCCGCAGGGCAACACAATTGTGGCCACGAAAGCCATCAGCATCAGAAACCTGGTAATGTGTTTCATCTCTTTTTATGTTTTTGTTTTTTTATATAATCTATCTTACTTCCTTACTGCATGATACACACAGCGTTACCGTTCCAGACGGCACACTATGCACAAAGCAAAGATACAAATAAATATTTATAACACAAAACAAAATCCCACGAATCCACACAATCCATTAGCTACCAGACCTTTTGTATCATGGGATTTATATACAAAAGGGTGCACTCCCTGATGGTGCCACGGCGTATTGTTTCATTACGACCGGTAAGATTCTCTCCCGATCTCTGCGTTCAGAGCCGCCGAGGAGAGAATCATACCGACCATAGTTATTCCTCTGCATCAGAGCATTACCAGGAGCCGCCCAAAGGTTCTAAAAAGTGGTATTCATTATCAGTTACTTACAGTCTGTTCTTTGGTTTAAACCAAAGAACAACCAAAGAACAACCGAAGAACAACCGAAGAACATACTGAAAACAAATGGATTATAGAGTGTCCAAAAATTGAGATTTCAGGTTGCACGGCTATGTCAAATCATAGGTGTCTTGTTGTCAGCAGGTATATAGATTCCAACAAAAAAAGCCGCTTGGCTAACCAAGCGGCTTCGTAAGTTTGGGACTTTTCAGTCTGTCGATTGCTTATTCGGCAACGGTCTCAACGGCACCCTCGACGGCGGCATCAACAACCTCCTCGACGGCGTTCTCGACGGCCTGCATGCTGTCGCAGGTAGCCTCAACGGTCTCTTCAACAACAGTGTCAACGGTCTCTTCGACGGTCTTGTTGTTGTTGCAAGCAACGAGGCCGAACATGCTGGCGATAGCCATAGCAAATACTACTTTCTTCATTTTTCTTTGTGTTTTAAAATGTTATACTTTTTTTCAAAATTTGGGTGCAAAAGTACAACATTATCTCATTGAATGTTAAAAATAAATTCTAAATAATTCCTAAAAAACCATTAATGCACTAATTTTCAATACCAATACTCTGACACTAAAAAAGCGGAAAACGGTTTTTCAACCATTTTTCCGCTTATTTTGGTCTGTTAAAAATATTTAAATTCGCATTCCCTTAAGGCAGAGGTACTAAACCATTGAAACCCATGAAGGCCATGGCCAGGATGCCGGCGGTGACGAGCGCTATGGGCACGCCCTTCATACCCTTGGGGGTGCCGGTGAGCTCAAGCTGTTCGCGGATACCTGCGAAGAGTATCAGCGCCAGAGCAAAACCGACGGCAATGGAGGCACTGTAGATGACGCTTTCGAGGAAATTCATGTTCTTCTGAATGACCAGGATAGCCACACCGAGCACAGCACAGTTTGTGGTGATAAGGGGAAGGAAGACACCGAGGGCCTGATAGAGCGAGGGGGCAATCTTCTTAAGCACAATCTCCACCATCTGCACAAGACCGGCGATGACCAGGATATAAGCAATGGTCTGAAGATACTCGAGATGCAACGGCACAAGGACATAAGTCATGATGAGCCAAGTGACCATAGTGGCCAGCAACATGACAAAAAGCACTGCGCCACTCATACCGACCGAAGACTTTACATCCTTGCTGACACCAAGGAAAGGACAGATGCCGAGGAACTGCGCCAGAACGACATTGTTCACTAAAATAGCACCTATGATAAGGGCAGGTATTGTTATCGACATAGTATTATTACTTTATAATTCGGACTGCAAAATTACACACTTTTTCCGATATGGCAAAAAAATTTTCATTACCATATCGGAAAACTCACTGCAACAATGCTCTATGCACAGTGATGCACTATTAGTTGTATGCGTGGATACCCCCGAGGAAGAAGTTGACTCCGAAATATGTAACCACAACGCTGACGAACGCCAGCAGACAGTAGAGGTGAAAGCCATTGGCACCCTTAAGCACACCCCGATGCAGAGGGATGGCATAGACAATGAGAGTGATGAGCGCCCATACCTCCTTGGGGTCCCATGACCAATAGTTACCCCACGAGATGTTGGCCCACACGGCACCGATGATGATGCCAACGGCCAGCAACGTCACTGCCGGGTAGAGTAGCATAAGGTTCAGCCGACGATATTCCTCACCGTTTGAGATAAGGCCCGCTACACCACCCATCATTACAAAGAAGAAGAGGGCGTAAGAACACATGATGACAGCCACATGGAGTGTCAGCAGTGGCGAGTTGAGCACAGGCATGAGGTTGGTGACGGGCGGGTTGCTGCCGCTCATCATGGCTACCAAGAGACAGAATCCCATGGTCATCATGCCAGCCGAGAGTGTCGTTGGGTAGCGGCGGTTTAGCAGCAATGCCACAATGCCTATTACAATGGCCATAAGGTTCATGCTGTCGAACCCACCTGCCATTGGGGCATGTGCACCGACAATCCAGCGCAGAACGAATATAAGCAACAGGAAAACCGTCAGCAGCGATACCCACATCGCCGCTGCCGATGAAGCCCAGCGCGGCAGTTGGCGTCCCCTGCCGGTGAGAAAAAGGGTTGCGGCAAAGAAAAGCAGACCCAGTGTGATGCTCAACATTGCCAGCCAGCGCCCCGTGGTAAGTACATTGTATAAGCGCTCGGCGACCACACGAAAATCAGAAGGCAGCACCTCGGCGGCCTGCCGCTCCTGGAAAGCACGTGTCTTCGCAAAGACACGCTCCAGCTCTTCAAAGTCGCCCTTCACAACCAACTCCTGGCAGTAGCCTTGATGCTTGCGGACGAAGAGGTAGGTGTCATCGCCGACACCCAAAGGCAGCATGCCGTTCTGCGCATACCAGCCTATTGTTCCGGCGCTATCGGCCAATGGGAATATTTTGAGTCCCTTGCCTGAGAGCAGCGACTGGATAAGGCTGTATTTCTCATTGGCGGCTCGCAGGTTCTTGTCGGCCGACGGGCCTAGTTGCTCGTTGTCCAAAAATTGCAGGTCACGGAACGAGGCCCTGCGCCCTTCGACACCGGCGCGGCGACATACCTCGTCGCCTTTGAGCTTAATAAGTGGTTCGTTGGCCCATTCGTCGAAATAGTAGAGATACCCTGCCAGCACCTGCTCGGCAGTAAGACCTTCGTAGGTGGCCTTCCCGGTGAGCTTGGTAGTGAAATCCTTGGCGTAGGTTTGTAGC
>JAEEGG010013224.1_pt1 | contig 17690 bp, 15 predicted proteins | sample 9134161 | NCBI WGS metagenome assembly JAEEGG01 (sample SAMN16246543, study PRJNA631951) | gut metagenome | biome: gut microbiome; feature: rumen; material: CR-attached | host: Bos | place: Iran: Karaj | collected 2018-10 | reverse complement strand
TGCGAGTATCCTGCAATTCCCAAAAGCAAGAATACTATAAAGATGAGAAATGTTTTGCTATTCATGGGCAAATATAAAGCAATGTTAAATACCAATTAAACTCGCAACAAATATACACAAATTTCTGACATAAATGCACTACGCACGAAAAATCCTCAAAAAAAATCTGCCAATTCAAAAATCTAGCATTATCACAAAACATTGCGATGCTACAAATTACTGCATCAATCCATTTTTATCATTGAATCATTAAATTTTTGAATTATTGAATCATCTCTAAGCATTTGCAATACATCAAAATTATCATGGGTTTTGTGGTGCTCCGTTTGTCTTATAATTTATATTATGTAAAATAGTATTTCTCGAAACGCACCTACAAGGGAAATTTATCGATAATGAGATTCCGTATAGACAGGCTTACACGACATGTCCCTTAGTCGGTTCGATTTGTCTTGCGGAATGACCTTGAATACTACTTTTTTCGAAAATTTAGGAAAATCGCAACGACAATCAGAATCGCAAGGAAAATTGATGTAGCAAGCTCAACGGTTTCCCACTTATGGAACGTCGGTGCTTCGTTGCGAAATTCAACAGTATGTTCACCGGCTGGAATTTCCATTGCTCTCAGCAAATAATTAGCTCTAAAATATTCAGTCGGATTTCCGTCTATATACGCACGCCAATCTGGACTGTAATAAATTTCAGAAAATACAGCCAACGCATTTATGTTTGTACGCACAGAATATTTTCGCGAATTCGGATTGTACGGTTTTTCTGCAACCAAAGAAATTTTCGCCGTTGAGTCATGCTCATAACTTGCCGACAATCCGCTAAATTCATTTTTATTTACTATTGCCGTATTTTTTAGATTCTCGTCATTTAGAGCCAAAATTTCCTCATTTGCACAATCAACATATTTTACAGAATCCACAAACCAAGCATTTCCGTTAGCATCGGCATTTCTTCGCACCTGATATTTGCCATCCTTAAATTTCAAGAAATACCTGATATTCAGCATGTTCATTACATTCTTATTGTAATGTGCCAGATAAAATTCTATAACATCCTGATAACGCGCAAGTTTCACACCGCTATAACCGCCAACAGAATGATGAAATGCCGATGTGCGTGCATCGTTGAAAGCCGAGCCATATTTGGGTTTAATGTTGAACACACGATAATCAACGTCGTTATTTTCGGCTGCCATCTGGTAGATCTGCTTGTCGCCGTCGTCAGGCTTAAAGTCCAGAGAACTCTCCTTCACATACTTATCCTCATTCAGATACCTACTGTCAACACCTATAAGGTCAACAAGCACCAACACTCCTATTATTGCAGCAATAATCTTGACATTCTTGAACTTATCGTTAACGTACAACCATAACAAAAGCGCAACGGCAAACACAAAAGCGAATGAACGCCACGCATCAGCAGTCATAAGGCTCTGACGATCAGCAATCAAAGCATTCTTAACTTCGGCAGAAAGCGATGAGTCCCCTGCTCCACTAAAATTGCATACAGACGTCCCTACTATTGCTACCAACAGGCAGATTGTCAATGTTATACCTGCTGAAACATATAGCGAATTGTTGTATTTTTTTCGGTCAGTTTCGAAAAACACTTGCCTCAATGCTAGCACAGCCATTATCACAGCCGAAACGCTTGCAATCACAAGACTCATCGACGGAGACCTAAATTTGCTGTACATCGGCATATAATTACGTAGGAAATCGTTGAACCACGGCAAGTTGCCACCCCATGCCATAACGATTCCAATTATCGTCACAGCAAGCAACCACCAACGTTCCGGTCCTTTAACAACAAGCAATCCGAGCAAAAACAGGAAAACTATAATTGCACCGAAATAAACAGGTCCCGATGTAAAACGCTGATTTCCCCAATACAAAGGAGCAATCTCATCCTTTTGCAACTTGTAGTATGCCGAATTTTTGTCCACAGGTTCGTCAGAACTACCACCATAGAATCCAGGAACAAGTAATGTCATTGTCTCCGCCTTGCCGTAGCTCCATTCAGAAGCATATTCTGCATCAAGTCCATCACTTTCAACTGCTTGATTTTCTTCTGGATATATGTCGTTTGGCCTAATAGTCAGTTCCGAACCGCCACGCATAGTCTGCTTTACATATTCGGCATTTACCATAAAGTAACGCGATGTTGACAACAGCACAAGAACCGCACATACAACAAGCCCCCCTACTCCTTTGGCAAAATGCACAAACTCCTTATTCTTAATGGAATACACAAGGTAAGTAATACCGACAACCACAGCCATTATAAGTGTGTAGTAAGTTATCTGTATGTGATTGCACTGGATTTGAAGCCCTAACGCAATGGTAAACAGCAACATTCCCCACAAATATTTCTTTCGGAAAGCTAGAATCATCCCTGCCAAAATCGGAGCAATCATAGATATTGCCCACGCCTTGGTAATATGCCCAACCGCAATAATTATTATGTTGTAACTTCCAAAACCAAAGGCAAATGCCCCCAACAAACTCAACCAGGGCTTTACACCCATTGCCGTCAATGCCACATAAAAACCGAGCAGGTAAAGAAACATTATTCCCCAGTCGCAGTTGCGTCCTTCGGGGCCATCACCGATAAATGTAAGCGTAAGCACATATTTCAACGGCTGGAAAATGTTCTTCGATGGAATGTTATGCATCTGATACATAGGCATTCCGCTGAAAGCAGAACTATTCCAGTAGGCATCTTCGCCAGTTTCGGCTTTGTATTTTGCATATTCAGTTGACGACCACCTATAATTAATTACATCGTCCTGACTGATAATCTTGCCGTTAAGAATCGGATGCATATATACAACAGACACAACGAAGAATAGCAGCACTATGCCTGCGTGAGTAATAATCTTCTTTGTCAACGGTTTGATTGTCACAGCATTCACTCCTTTGTTTCTATTGAAGCCTTTCCTCGCCAATAACCCATTTTGTCAACGTACTCGAATACTTTTTCGGGCATGAAAAAACGCATATCCTTTCCTTGCCTTATCGATTCACGGATAAAGCTCGATGAAATCTCAATTAGCGGAGCATCAACGATTTCGATGTGCGAATTTTCGTATTCAACTACCTCGCATCCAGGACGACGATATACATATATCTTGTAGTTTTTCAATATGACATCGTAGTTTTTCCACTTGTGAAAAGTTTCAAGGTTGTCGCCGCCAATCAGTATGCTGAAATTGTAATCTGGAAATTTTTCCGACAGATGCGTCAAAGTATTGATTGTATAATTCGGTTTTGGCAAGTAAAACTCTATGTCCGACACTCTGAATTTCGGATAGTTGCCTATTGCCAGTTGAACTAAATATTGACGCACCCTGTCATCAATCAATGTTGATGATTTTTTGAGAGGATTGTGTGGAGTAACGACAAACCACAATTCGTTAACTCCCGTATATTCAACGAGATAGTTGGCAATAGCAAGGTGTCCAATGTGAATAGGATTGAACGATCCGAAATAGAGCAATATTTCCCGTTTATTTTGCATCAAGTAGTTCTATTTCAAAGACTAAAGTGCTATATGGAGGAATTACATTCCCGTATTTTTGTTCGCCGTATGCCAAACGGAACGGAATAATCACAAGGCAATGGTCGCCGACCTGCATGTTCATCACGGCTTCTTCAAGTCCGACAATTACTTGCTTCTTGCCAATTACAAACGAGAAAGGTTCTGAACGTTCAAGAGTTGAGTCGAACACCGCACCGTCGATAAATGCTGCTGTATAGTCTATTTTTACGGTACTGCCAACCGAAGGCTTTTTGCCTGCTCCTTTATTTATAGTAAGGATGTACAGTCCGCTGTCTGTCCTTTTCAGTGGATAATTTTTGCCAATCAAGAATCTGTTTATCAGGCTGTTCTCCTCCTCTATTCGCTTTTGTATCACCTCTTTGTTGGCGTTTGCGTAATCAATTCCTGTGACAATCTTTTTCATTTTCACATTAAAGACAAGCCTGTCGCCCTTATGGATAAAAGCTGGAACACTAGTCCTTCCCTGCGACTTGACAAAGAACTTTATCGCATCGACTTTTATTACAGCACTATCGCCTTCATGCAAAAGCATAAATGCTTCCTCAATGCAACCTTTGTCGCTTGGTACAGCCAGTCTCATCTTAAACTCTTCGTTTAAGTCGAAACTTGAAAACAACAATGAATCACCTTTTTCAGTACTATACGACATGTTCATGTACATGACATCGCCGACCTTTGGCATCTTACGCGACTTTGACGCTTTCACTATCTTGTATTCAATGCCTGTTGCGGTCTTAAGGAACACATTTTCTGGACGGTCTACAACATATTCCGCTTCTCCGTTTTCTCCAAAGACCATCATAGAAACCTGTCCAGAGTCGTTGCTGTAGTCCCATTGCGAAAGAAGCGAATCTATCTCCGCTTGCGTAAGTTCAGCACCTTGGGTTTCAGAAGTTTGTGTCGTTTTTTCCGTTTTTTTCTCCTTATCCTTGCACGAAATCACCGTCAAAACGACGAAAGACAGCAACAACAATATGACAAATCTGTATCTCATTTAACATCAAGGATTTCAATATCAAAAATCAATGTTGAATAAGGCAAAATATCACCTTTTGTTTCGGAACCATATCCTATTTTTGACGGAATGATTACTGTAGCCGTCATTCCTTTTTTCATCATCCTTATGGCTTCCTCCCAACCAGCAATGAACTTTTCTCTTCCAACAACGAATGTCATTGGTTCCTGACCAAGTGTTGTTTCCACCAGCGAACCATCAGTAAGCGTAAGCGTATAGTTTACAGCAACATCATTGCCTTCCTTTATATAATCACCCGAACCAGCATTGCGTTCAATGAAATATAAACCCGATGCCGTTGGCTCGACAGTAATGTTTGCGTTTTTCAAGTAGTTGTCAAGGATTTCCATTTCCTTCTCTTCGCCTGTGTGATAGCGCGACGACAGATACAATTCCATGTCCTTCTCGTCCATAATGTCAACGAGCCTAACCTTTATGATGATAGGATCAAGCGCATCGACTCCATTGGGCAAATGTCCGTATTTCTCAGAAAAGAGCAGGAAATTTTCTGCGCTAATCTTGAATATTGCAGAATCGCCTTCATGCATCATTGCCAACCCATCCTCGATGCTGCCGCCTGTATGTGCTGGCTTTTGAAGGGTTTTCATGTATTTCCTTCCTCCTTCTCGAGAATCGAAAAGAATAGTACCATCCTCCTTTTCATACGAATATTCAAGTTCAAGCACATTACCGATTTTTGGAAGCTGGGCATTTTCATGCGATTCAACAAAACGATATTGCAATCCAGATTCAGCAACATTAAAGTCACCGTAATTGTCTTTGCATGAATGCATTATCGCAACTGCAAATAAAAATATGTAATAAATTCGCTTCATTTTATAGCACAACTTCTCCGTAATCTGAAAATTCGCTCTCCGGTGACTTTATGTCGACCACCTCAATGTCGTAAACCAAAACGGAATACGGTGGAATCTTGTAAGAATCTCCTGCCACACCGAAAGCTAAATGCGGCTGAAGGATAAAATAGGCCTTCTCGCCTTTTTTCATGAGCTTTAGGCCTTCGTTAAGCCCGGACTCTTCTTGATTTCTATCTATTGTCATTTTTCTGTTGCCCGTGGCATCAGAATCGTAAAGCACATCTCCGTTCAATAAGGAAGTCTTAAAGGAAAACTCGACAATATCTCCGCTTTTTACTTCTGTATCATTAGTTTTTGCATATATCATATACAAAAGTCCAGATTCAGTTTCTGTCATTTCCCAGTTGTGACGAGCGATATACTTTTCTACAATATCCCTGTTGACATCAAGCATATCCTTGTTTATTTGGATAGTCTCTTCCTGCTTTTCCGCCTTGACTTTTGAATACGGATCTTTTATTTCTGTTTGCTCACCATTCGACTTGCAGGAAACAACCAAAAAAGTAAGAATTGTTATATATAACAACTTTTTTACAAGCATGTTACATAGTTTAGTAAATGTAATTCTTTAACACCTCAGCATATTCACCCTTTACAAGGTCCTCAAACTTCTTGCAGGCTTCGTTCAACGGAATATAGGCCTCGCCTCCCGATGCATTTACATGACCGCCTCCGTTGAAATGCTTGGCGCTGAACGAATTGACATCAAACGTTCCTTTTGAACGGAAACTTGCCTTGATGAAGTTGTCGCGCTCAATGAATATTGCGGTGAATACAATGCCGTTTATTTGCATTGGAATGTTCACAAAGTTCTCTGTATCACCGAATTTCTCTCTGAATCGTTTTCTGTCCTCGGCAGTTATGTAAATGTAGGCGGTCTTGTATTCCGGCATGACAACCATTCTGCTACAAGTAACAAAGCCCATAAACCTGATTCTGTCCTCCGACCACGCATTGAACAACCTGTTGTAAATCTTGTTCTTCTCGATGCCGAATTCCATAATCTTGCCAACTACCCTGAAAAGGTTCGGATTCGATGAGCTATACTCGAAAGAACCTGTATCGGTAAGGATTCCTGTATATAGGCAAGTAACCACATCCATATTAAAGTATTGGTTGAGATAAGTATTCTCAATTACTTCAAATATAAGCTCGCAAGCAGATGAGTAACTTGTGTCGGCAATTGCAATGTCGGTGAACTTTTCAACATAAGGATGATGGTCGAAAAGAACCTTATAGGCTGTCGATTTTTCAAATTGTGGTTGAATAACGCCAGCTCTTTTTTTCGCGTTCATGTCAACGCAAATTATCATGTCGGCTCCATCGAGAATAGTTTGGTCTTCCTGCGTTTTCTTGCCAATGACCTTCATATCCTTTGCCCCGGGCATCCATTTCAGGTTGTCGGGAAAGAATGTCGGGCTGATGACCTTAACCGACTTGCCTGTCTGCTTTAGAGCATTGTACAAACCCAGCGATGAGCCGATAGCATCACCATCCGGATTATAATGGTGTATAATGACTATATTCTCGGACATTTTCAGTTTGTCCGAGAATATAGCAAGTTCTTTTTCAAAAGCACTAATAATCGGCATCTCTAATCTTCGTCCTCTTCAACTTCAAGTACGAAAGCGCCATCGCATTCGGCTTTTGTGTACCACTGGAAAGTTCCGCCGCTAGTTCTGAAATACACTTCGCTGTCCTTCGATAAAATCTTCATCGCCATGCGCTTCCATGGTGTAATCCTACCCTTGTACGACTTATCAATCCAAACATCGACATAATAGCCGGTTGCATTTTCAAAAGAAAGAGAACACAAATCTGCATCTTTTGGCATCTGCTGCTCGTATTCTTCCATCCGTGGAAATCCATAGTCGTCAGGATTTATTCCATCGGGGATTTCGTTTGCTGTTAGAGTCTGCGCCTTTGCGCCGAATGCTAATGCAGCAAAAACAACCAATAAAAAGCATCTGAGTTTCATATTCAAATCTATTAAAGTTAATCAATTACATTTGTGGCGGTACGGGTGGCATCCCTGGCATTGGCGGAGGAACAGCACCGAACAACGATGACAATTCCTGTACCGAACCAGCTGCTGCCCATGCTGGCATACCCTGCTTCCATACCAAAGTATCCTTGGTCAACTGACCGTTTTTAACCATTGTTGACAATGTATTCATGTCGAACGGACCAGACTGCTGTCCGTTTACAGCAACAAAGAATGTTGATGCAGCTGGCATTGGTGGCGGAGCCATCGGCTGTTGCTGCTGATAGCCACCCTGCTGAGGCTGTTGGTACATTTGCTGCTGATTCATCATCGGGTTCATTGCATTCATCATCTGACCTGCCATAGCAAATCCCATGCCCATTCCCATTCCTGATGCTGCGGCGCCTCCGCCTGGGTTTGTAGCAGCGGCTTCCATAGCATTTGCAGCCTGGAACTGCGTGTATCTGTTGAGGTCACCAAGAACGCCCATGCTCGAACGCTTGTCCATAGCCTTTTCAACCTCTTCGGGCAGACTGATATTGGAAACGAGGAACTTGGTCATGTTCAAACCGTATTCCTTGTATTCATCGATAATTACCTGTCCGATCTTCTCAGAGAACTCGTTATAGTTCGATGCCATGTCAAGAACTGGAATCTTCGATTCTGCTACAGCATCCGAGAATCTGGTAATTATTATGTTGCGCAATTGGTTGTTAATCTTTTCAACTGTAAAGTCGCCATCGGTTCCAACAATATCCTTAATGAACTTAGCGGCATCTTCAACCCTGTATTCATAAACGCCAAATGCACGCAGACGAACAGGACCGAATTCGGGGTCCCTTACCATTACTGGATTCGGAGTACCCCACTTGTTGTCAAGGAACTTCTTGGTGTTGACGAAGTAAACTTCTGCCTTGAACGGGCTGTTGAAACCATACTTCCAACCTTTCAAAGTTGCAAGTATTGGCATGTTCTGCGTTGTCAACGTGTACATACCTGGCTGGAACACATCGGCAATCTGTCCTTCATTAATGAAGACTGCAACCTGCGACTCCCTTACGGTGAGCTTTGCTCCCATCTTTATTTCGTTCTGATATCTCTCGAAGCGATACACAATCGTATTATTGGTCGGATCGAGCCATTCGATAATGTCAATAAATTCATTTTTCAGTTTTGTGAACAAACCCATAACTCTTCGATTTAATTTATTAATATATTTTTTTCTAATTCTACAATATGTTCGTCAATGGACCTTGACAATTCCAAGATCATGCCAAAATAATCAGCATTTTCTCCCGACTTTAATTTTTTTTCAATCATGACGATATAATCGGCAATGTTGTCGAATCCGAAAATGCCTACATTGCCTTTCAACTTGTGAAGTTCGTTGGCAGCACCAGCAAAATCGCTATTCAACACCATGCTATTCAGGATGTTGAATGTATTTGGCGATTCCTTTTTGAAACATGACAGCAAGTCATTTTTCAGCTTGGCATCACTTGCGGTGCGCTCATCAAAAGCTTCCATATTCAGTTTCAAATCAATCCTTGTCACAATTGTCAAAGGTACAAAAAAAAATAATACCTCAAAATTAAGGTATTATTTTTTTTTGATTTTATTAAGACTACCTATCTTCTCAACAAGCGAGTGTTTATATAGTCAACAAACGAATCCCTATACGAACGTCCGATAGGAACTTGATTTCCCTTAATGTTAATATATGCGCCATCAATGTCGTCAATGTGGTTTACATTAACGATATACGACTTGCTAACTCTGAAGAAAGTATTTTCCGGCAACTTGTTGAAAATGGTCTTCACATTCATTGCGGTCATATACTTTCCGTGTGTTGCGTGAATAATGACATAGTCCTTCAGTCCTTCGATGAAGAGCAGGTCATCGAAATTAACCTTTACATACTTTCTTTCCGACTTAATGAAGATAAACTTGTCTTCGTAAGCATCGAAAATGCATGGTGAAGCCGACATCTTCATGATTTCATCAGCCTTTGCCACCGATCTTACAAAGCGTTCAAACTTGATAGGCTTTACAAGGTAGTCAACAACATCAAGTTCGTAAGCCTCTACTGCATACTGCGGATATGCAGTGGTAAGGATTACCATTGGTGGATTGTCGAGGTTCTTAAGGAAGTCGATACCGTTTGTTCCTGGCATTTCAACGTCCAAAAACATCAAGTCAACCTTGTTCTTCAACAAAAACTTGCTTGCTTCTGCAGCACTTGCGAATTCGCCAACCAACTCGAGGTTGTCCAATTCTTCGATGTTCATCCTCATGCCTTCGCGTGCCAGAGGTTCATCATCAACAATAATACATTTAATCATTTTCAAATATTTTTAGTTCGACATTAAAATACTTATCATTTTGTTCAATATTAAGCGAATATTTGCCTGAATACAAGAGGTCTAACCTCTTCTTCGTATTCTCAATTCCGATTCCGCTCGACTTTGTTTTTTGTGCGTTTACATCGGAAATAACATCACACTTAGTATTTTGTGCGACAAAAGTAACACAACTTTCATCAACTTTTACAAAAATCTTTATAAATTTTTCACCAAGAGAGTTTTCACAAACAAACTTGAACGAATTCTCGAGGAAGGATATAAACAGGAACGGATAAACCATCACTCCGTCCATATTTCCCTCTTTTTGGTAGTCAATTACTATGTCCGCTTTGCGAATCTTCTGCAATTCAATATAGTTTTCAATGTGCTTCAAGTCCGATTTCAGCAAGACCTTCTTGTCTACACTTTCGTACAATTGATATCTCAGCAATTCCGACAATTGCATTATCATTTCAGATGATGCAAGAGCTTTCTCCTTTCTCGATTGTATATATATGACATTCAGCGTATTGAAAAGGAAATGCGGATTCAGTTGCAAGTTCAGATAATAAAGTTCCAGACGATGCTTCTCCTCCTCCATCCTCTTTACTTCCTCGATGCGCTTTTTCTCGTTTATCACCCAGAACGGGTTTCCAATCATGACTGCCAAATATACGGACGACAACTCAATTGTAACGATGTAAAACAAGTTCAAGCATCCAGCAAGCCAACCTATTAACAGCATGTTGACAATAATAATGGCGACTTCGAAGGTTACAAAGTGCCAAATTTTGCATTTAGGAGAGTTAACTATCTTTTTTACGGCTACACATGCCAGTATAACCACAAAGGCTTCCAGCACGACCAACTTCCATGCAAAATTCCAGTATATAGAGTCGGCAATTGCGATATTCAGCACAATAGCAGCATAATACAATAAGGTATAATTCACCATATTGATGATTTTTCCCTTTACAAGGATGCCATTGTTTTTTTGCCTTTCCTGTTCCATTTCTTAATGGTCAAAAGTTTTGGCCAGCATAAGATTTGCAGTTGCAAAGATACAACATTTTTTAATAATGTAGCACTCAAAATCTCTGTATCCACCCAGAACGACAATGTATTTGGCGCGATATTATACGAATGTGCATTGCCTGAAATACTAAAAATAGCTTTTATATCCGAAATGTATTTTAGAGTTGTTGAAACTAAACGGATTTTCATTTTGTTTACCGATGGCATACACAAGCGAAAATATTCCTGCCGGTGTACTAAAGTCAATGCCGACACCGATTCCAAGCGCATAGTTGCTTGATGTTTCTGCTGTATACATCTTGCCAAAATACATTGCATCGGTCAGAACATACACAGCAGAATTGCGTTCGAACAAATAGCGCAACTCAATAGTTCCAAGCGTGTAATAAGTTGCAGGAAGCGACAACTCATCGAATCCGCGGATGCTGTTCATACCGCCGACCCATAGCAATTCGTTGTCGAAAATGCTCTTGCTGTAAATGAATTTTGTACTGTTGCGCAACTTTATGGTAAAACCTCGCACCACGCCTATATATCCGCTGATGTCGTAGAAAAGATTGGCATGGAAAAGAGGATTTTTTGCTTCGGTTTCATTTTTCCTGCCGGCATCGGCAGTCACGGCAAAGATTAAGCCCTTGTATGGATTGCGCAGGTTATCTACACTACAGTAGTCGATGCCGAAGCCGAAAAGGTTTGTCCTGAAATTGATAATGTTTCCCGAAATGCTATCGTTGTTGCCAATCGGAAACGATGCCGTATTACGATAATATATGTAAAATCCTCTGCTTATCTGGTTGCCAACCATGACCTTGCCGTAGAAGTCGGTTTTCAGGTACGATGAATCTTTCTTTTCCAAAGAAAAGTCTGCGCCCAATCCTACTGGCGACTTGAATATATACGGGAATGCCCCGCCAACATTAAGCGTCTGGTTCTGCGTTTCATATTTTTTCCAGTTGAACTTGAAATTTTCGCCACGATGAAAAGCGTTGACCAACGACAAGTCAATGTCGCCAGTAATCAGCAATTTGCCAGTAGTCTGGCTTTTAGGCATAATGCCAAGCACACCGCTGAACGAACTGGCCTTCTTGCCTTTAAGAAACAGCAGAACATCGGATTTCGTGTCGGAAAAGGCTAACTGATAGGCTTGTTCCTGCTCAAGGAACGGAATGTTATTGATTCGATTGTCTATTCGTTCTATCTTATCGGTTGTCAGCACGGTATTGCGCCGCAATTCGAGAGTGCGTTCCATGTAAGCATGGCTAATCTTTGCATTACCATTGATAATCAAACTGTCAACCTTTACGAGCATACCTTTGTCGACTTTTACTTTTGCTGAAAAACTGTTCTCGCCAAAACTTACGCTGTCAATGTTTGCTGTTGCAAAAAGATAACCTTTGTCGGTATAATATTCCACAATTTGTTCGCATAGTTCAGGATAGAAAATCGGATTGCATTTTTTCCTACGACTTACCCTGAATGGGACTTCCGACACATCAAGACTTACATTCTGCAAAGGTTCGCCGAGTGTTGCGTAAGCATCCACCCTGTCGTTGCTGTAGTTTATGCTGTCGAATCCAGCATATACATACGATTTGTGATGCATCTTGCCGATATAACTTTTCATGTACAAGTCGGCAGATAGGCTGTCGTTGCATTTCTTTACACCATACATGCGGTAGCTGTCGGCATCGCTGTCGCGCACATATATGCTTACCCGTTGAGCATGCGCACCGGCGCCCAACAATATTAGCAAAATGCACAGCGGCAGAATATTACGCAACAGGACAAACATGTCTATAAAACGCGAAGACACGAAAAATCGTGTCTTTCAGCATTAAATTTATTCAGCAAAATATTCACTTTCTGGTTTCAGATGCATTATTTTGTATATATGCCCTTTATTGAACCGAACTTTTCGTCAAACGCAATCTTAAGGTTCTTGTTCTTAAATATTTCGGCAGGCAAATGTCCAACATAACCACACTGAGGAATCGAAATCACACTTTTATAATATGTAAAATCGTCAAAATCAACAGAAACAACTACATCCGATGGTATCCTGTAGTATAGACCCATCTCCTTTTCCTTCTTCTTAAGGTCATGTTGCCTACCGTAGAAATTACCTATTTCCTTTGTCGCCTGCGCATTCTTCATGACAAGATATACAGGCTCTGAATTTTCGGCTTTCTTTTCCACAAGTTCATCATCTTCAGTAATATAACAAATAGGAATCCTCTCTTCTGTCAATTCTGGCTGTGGCGTATAGTAGAAGACATATTCTTTTGTTTCCCTTTCAATCTTACCGATGAACAATTCAAGATAACGGCTTTCCATACGTTTAAGCTCGTTTACCATAATTTCAATGTCGGCTGGAGGCGTATCGGTATCAAACTGTGCAGTCAGTACCTTAAACAGGCGCTTTCTAATCTTTATGATATAGTTGGCAGCTTCTTCGGCTTTCATTTCCTCGTCTTTGCTTATGATTACCTTATTATAAATAGGTATCTTCTGGAAAACGGAATCAACCTCAACGACCTTGTATGTCGTATCTGTATTTTTTGTAAAATTCTGTTTGACACCATAGTCAGTAAACGAAGGAATTACAATACTAGAGTTCTTTGAAAAATGGCTCTCAGCCGATTTGTATTCATCTGTTTGCTCTCCACAGTTATATCCAATTATAATGCCCCTGCTGTTGTAATTGATATTTGCATCATGGTCGCACACAACCATATAGCAAGCATTTGGATCGGGCTGTGCAATTTCGTTTATATCAACATTTTCAATCTTTACATCGGAAACTATACTTGTTGCTGCATTTTTTATGCACAAGTACTTCTCTGCATATTTTGAATAAGGACCAGGCACTAAAGTTTCTGTAGTCACTTTGATTTTTACCTCCAATGTCGTCTGCGGAAGATAATACATGAACGCATTTTTCTTTATTGTCGTTTCCGTATCCGAAATCGGAAAAACTTTGATCTGCGCGAAAGAGCAAGTCGTTATAAACAAAGCAAATACAGCTATTATACTAAATCTTTTCATAAAGATGAATTTTATTTAAAAACAATAAAGTGCAAAAGTAGCACAAATATTATCAATTGCAAAAATTTAATACTCTGTTATGGTCGTATAATCGTGTGGTTACCAATGGTAATTTTGCAATAATATCAGTTGGCAATGTTGATACCATTCCAAATTCTGCACTCGCAAGTTTTCCAGCTTCGCCATGTATCCAAGTGCCAGCAACTGCAGCATCATCAACAGTATAGCCCTGAGCTAGCAAAGAAGTTATTATGCCAGTCAGCACATCACCACTGCCTCCTGTTGCAACTCCTGGATTCATACCTATATAAAATAATATGCTTCCATTGGTAAGCGAAATTGCAGTTACTCCACCTTTTAAAATTATCGCGCAATTATGCTCACGAGAAAAACATGACATAAAGTGCAACCTTTCCACCGACGAGCCAAAACTTCCAAAGAGCCGTTCGAACTCTTTCGGATGTGGTGTAAGTATGCAATTGCTAAGCTTTTCGAGCATGGAGTTGTTTTTTGCAATAATATTCAACGCATCCGCATCGGCAACAAATGGCTTACCAGAGTTTATAACTGCGTCTACATATTTACACGCAGACGCTCCAGTGCCTATCCCAGGGCCGATTCCCAATGCATTGTACTTTTCGAAACTTCCAGAAAAGTTGGTTTCGTACATTGCCTCAGGTACCGAAATCTGCATTATTTCACAAATATCTTCCGGCGACAACAATGTCAGCAAACCGACACCAGAACGCAGACAAGCTTTGGATGCCATAATTGCAGCACCAGCTTTGCCACGACTGCCAGTCACCATAAACGCATGCCCAAAAGTTCCCTTATGGTCGAAAGGATGCCTGATACGGAAATGTAGAACGACATCATCCTCTTCAATAGCATTAAATTCTGTTGACATTGCTTCGCGCGATTTTTCATCGTGGCCTATGTCTACTAGTTTTATTTCTCCATAATGGACATAATTTTCAGCGAACATTGACGACAACGGCATATTCCCTATTGCAAATGTGGCATCGGCATTGACAATCGCACCATTGTTGCAAGCATTATCCTCACCGAACAATCCAGACGGAATGTCGATTGACCACACCTTCCCAGCCGACCTATTTATAATATTTATAATGTCTGCATACTTGCCCGTCACGCTTCGGCTAAGCCCAGTTCCAAACATTGCATCAATTATAATTGTATCTTCGGGAATTACAAGTTCATCAAAATCTGTTTTGCTCAACATTGTAACACATTCCGAATCCATAGCCATGACCAAGTCAAGATTTTTGCGACATTCAGCACTCATTTTTTCAGAAAAGTCACAAACCCACACTTTCACATCGGCATTATCATGTATCAACAACCTTGCAACTCCGAGTCCATCTCCTCCATTATTGCCTGTTCCAGAAACAACCACAAAGTTTTTTTCATCTACTTTTCCGCATACAGTCCTCATATTTGCATATAACTCATGCACTGCACGTTCCATGAGTTCATACGACGATATTCCCTGAGCAACCATTGTCTGCACATCCAGTTGTTGTGTCTGCGACGAGATAAGAATCTTTTTCATGTCGAATTAGTTTTAGCAAAAATAGTTTGACAGTCCGAAAGAAAAGTGATATTGCAACAATATTTTTTTAACAAGACAGCGATATTGTTGATAACTTTATGGTTTTCAACAATGGAAAGTCAGGCTTTTGTCCAGCTTAAATCGTTGTATTACAATCATGAAGCAAACGAATGGCTAGTTATGCTGGCATTTTTTATTGTTAACAAAAAGTAACACTAAAAAACATTCCAGTGACATTGTTTCAATATATTTGCAGAATATATAACTTTAAACAAACTGTATGATGAGAAAATTTATCTTTAGTATTGCAGCACTTATTATTTCATTCGCTGCATTTGCACAGACAGAAGGCGCTGATTGTGCTAACCCAAGCACAATTTCAAGTCTTCCCTATTCTGCAGAAAACCAAACAACATTGGGAACAAATCCTTACACACTCTCCAACTACACCATGCGTAGTGGATGCCATGTTTACAAGTTCATCCCAACTGAGGACCTAAATGCGACCATTACACTGTCTGGTATTTCAAGGACTTACAGTCCCGAAGTATCCTACGCTATGTCAACATCCAATGTGGGTGTATTCCTTTACAATGCATGCCCAGACGACGCTAACGCACAGTTAATTGGAACGCCTTTCGTTTCAAATTCGACAGCATCAGGTTCAATAAGCAATGTAAGTCTTACTGCATCAACAGAATACTACATTGTCGTTGCAGCCGACTCTCTTATCTACAACTATTATATTTCAGCTGCAGAAAGCTATACTACAGCAACATACACTCTTTCGGTTGAAAGAGTTGTTGAACACGACGTTGCAGTACGCACAGTAACAGTTACAAATTCGGGATGCTCAGCAACAACTTCCGTTTCATACACAATTGCCAACCCAGGTACACTTGAAATAGCAGAAAATGCGGTATCGGTAGTATGCAATGTAAATGGTGTTGTAGCAGCGACAGAAACACTTCCCGCAATTGCATCAGGTGCTACATTGACAAGGACTTTCGAAAATGTGGCTTTGGCAGAAGGAAGCAATACAATCGAAATCGTTGCTACCCTCGCTGGTGACGAAGCCGAAGAAAACAACTCTGGTGAAGCAACCGTAACAAGAAATGCATTAATAACACAGTTTGCATTCACCGAAGACTTTGAAGGCGATGAACCATTCAACTGGACAGCAAGCCCAGCCAACTCATGGTCTATCCGTCAGCTCGAAGAAAGCGAAAACCACTTCTACATGACCGACACCGCTGTCAGCAAGAACTCATACATCGCATCACCTTGCTTGAGCTTTGCTGAACTTGATATGCCAGAACTTCATTTCGACGTTGCGGCAGACTATCCTGTTTCTTCAGGCGGAATGGGTGATATTTTTGGAATCGGTGGAGGCTCAACAACCAGAGGTTTCGTTTTGGGTTCAATAGACGGAACAACTTGGGATACAGTGGCTCCCATCGAAGCAAGTGGCGTTCCTGTAAACAAAAACATCAGTCTTGCAAGATATGCAAACCAGTCGAGCGTACAGCTTCGTATAATCTACAATGCAGGTTCAGGTTTCGACCTTGGCGGTCTTTTTGGCGGAACAACAACTGGTGGTGCCGGCGTTGCTGTTGATAACATTGTTGTAAGAAATGCAGCCGACAAAGACTTAGGCGTTACTGCAATAACTGGTCCAGCATCGGGTTGTGGACTTTCAAATGGTCACGTAAGCATAACCATAAAGAACTATGGTCGCGAAGAACAGTCATCATACATTGTAAAATACTCTGTTGACGGCGGTGAAAACTGGATTGAAGAAACCATTAGCACCCCAATAGCAGTAGGCGCAACTGCCGAGTATACATTCAACGAAACTCTCAGCCTTCCTACATTCGGAACATACAACTTAATAGCAAGAACAGCTCTCACTGATGACGAAGACCCGACAAACGATGAAGCAGAAGGCTTTGTAGTTTCACAAGGCTTATACGACGCTAACAATGCTTACGCTATATTTGACAATGTCGACGAAGATGATTTTGTAAACGACTGGTATGCAGCTGGCTCAAATTCATCATGGGAATTTGGAAAAACTGCAGTTTCACAAAACGACAGCATCTGGACATGGGCAACAAATCCTAACGGACCTGTAAATCCAAGCGAAGAATCATTCTTGTACTCTCCTTGCTACAACCTAACAGGAATGACCAATCCTATCGTAAAGATTAGCCTCAAATACACCCTCAGCGCAATGGATATGGGT
>JAEEGG010013223.1_pt1 | contig 17690 bp, 12 predicted proteins | sample 9134161 | NCBI WGS metagenome assembly JAEEGG01 (sample SAMN16246543, study PRJNA631951) | gut metagenome | biome: gut microbiome; feature: rumen; material: CR-attached | host: Bos | place: Iran: Karaj | collected 2018-10 | reverse complement strand
CCCTTCTTTGTAACACTGTTAGAACCACAAAAAAAAGCAAATTTTACCCATTTTTAAAAAATATTGCCGCAGCCCAATATTTGCAAGGGTTCCAGGCTATTTTGGGTATCCAAATGACACATTAGCCAGGAAGCATGAGTATTGAAATGGAATTTGGGATATGCTGCTTGGAAGAATATAAATTCATGCACAAAATGACGGGTCGTGCTGTTATAGATCTGTTTAAAAAATTCGGCGTGATGGACTATCTAATTCGTCATTATGAAGCTTTGCATACGACCGGGTTCACCTACTGCGTTCAGGATATTGATAAATACATTGAGGGGCGTTCAGCAAAAGCTTAGTTTAACGATTTTTTTTGGGGGGGGGGCTTACTCTTTATTGTGTTTATATTTATTGACGTTTTGATGAAAAGAATATATATTTATAAACATCATGGGCAAAAAAGCAGTTATATTGTTGCCGAAAACGAGCAAAATACTTGCACAAATGGGCGAACAGATTCGTCTCGCACGAATGCGACGCAAAATTTCTGTAGCACTCGTTGCAGAAAGAGCCGCTGTTAGCTGAGCATCCGTATGGGCTGTAGAAAAAGGCTCCGCTGCTGTCGCCATCGGAATTTATGCGGCAGTTCTGCACGGGATACCGACCTGCTCAAGGTTGCTGCTGATGATGAACTCGGACAAAAGCTTCGCGACATTGAACTCCTTAAGAAATACCACAAGGAGGAATTATGAAACGCATCCTCGTTTACGAAAGCTGGCGGCACCTTGCAAGCGTAAACGGAATCTCGCGAAACGAGCAATCCTTTATGGAATCCGCTTTCGCAGAAGCTGAGAAATAAGGCGACATTTTTGTAATCCAACATAAGGGTTCGTTGTTTTGCCTTTTTTGTGACCGTCATCTTCGCAATTCACTTGTCGTTTCCGGTTCCTCTGTCATGCCGGACGGAGCCTGTCCTGAGCGTAGTCGAAGGATACCGGAATCTCCTTTAATATGGAATAATTCGACTTTTTTCATAATTGTGCGATTTCTACTCATTTAGGGTTGTTCCTTGGTGTGTGGTAGTCCTTTTGTCACAAAAAAGAGTTATATTATGATTGTAAACTTTTTAGAGGGAATTTTTATAAGGTAACTTAGTTTTTGACATTTCTTGAGCTTTGCTCCTTGTTCTCTAACTCGAAATCAGCAAATTTCATAGAACCTGAGAAAAGGATGCGAACGCTCACGTCCAGTAATGGGCGTGGGTTGTTTGTGTTTATCAGGTTAAGGTTTTGCTGAACCTCGAGTTAGGTAAACATAGACAAGACCCACGTCTTTTTTGTTTTCCTTGGAGCATTGTCTGAAGTGTTGTGGTTTTACCCAAGGAGTAGAAATGAAAAATTTGAATGCTTTGCTGGAACAATACAAAACGCTATCTATTGCGAAAGAAATTCGCGATGAAGAGTCTGTAAAAATGTATCTCATTCGCCCGATGATTGAGAAGGTATGGGGGTATGAATGGGGTGCTGGCTCGGAACGCTATAAGACTGAAGTCGAACTTCCGCAGATTGGGTCTAAGGTAAATCATTCTCGCTGTGATTTCTTGCTCAAAACAGCAGACTTTGATGTTGTTATTGAAGCAAAGGCTGCTGGAGAATCAGTTGATGACCCAAAACATATTGCAGAAACGGCTTCTTACGTATTAAACCTTCATGCGGAACTGGGTATCCTCACGAACGGACGTGTTTGGAGTTTCTTCCTTGCCGATGACAAGAATGTTATGGAAAAAGCGCCGTTTAAGCGTATAGAGTTTGATAAAATCACGGATGATGAAAAAAAATTCTTGCTGATTTTGAAGAGACCCGGATGTGACCTTGAAAAAATCCGTGCTGAATACGAAGAAGGTCGTAAAAAAGCTAAAGAACAAGAACTTCTTGAAAAAATTGAAAATATCATCATTGAAAAAAGAAAGACGATTTCTACGGATGTAAAAAAAGAAATTATCAAAATGGTAGAACTAGATTGCACACAAGTGAGTGCACAGAAACTGGCTTACTATGAGAACTTCTTCGGTGCAGCTTTAATGGGAATTGCGGAACGTGAAAAGAATAAGTATCGTAAAGAAGTTGAAGAGGAAATGGCCCGTTATGTAAACAAAGTTGAAATTGAAGAGCAGGCCATTTACAATATGGTACTTGGTTTGCTTGTCGATGAATACGATACTTCGCTTATCAAAATGAGTGATTTTGATTCTGGAACCTTGGCAAAGATTCACTTTAATGGACAAAATTCCGGTCAACCGATTCTTTGGATTAGTGGTAAAATTGTCAACAATAAGTATCGTTTTGATGGAGTTTGTTTTCCCTTGCCAAATGGAAGACAAGGCGATTTGATACCTTTGCTGGATCCGAAGGATATTCTTAATTTGCGTAATCAGATTCGCGAAGAAGCTAGGATCAGTTTTGCTGGTCCTCGTTGGAAAGACGCAAAAGTAGCTTCTCAAAAACTGGAAGAATCTGTAAAAGAGTCTGCTGTTTCTGACGGAACCCCTGAAGGATAGCCGTTTATGCAGAAAGTCGTAGAATCAAGATTTTTCCGAGTTGCTGTTTTCGGGGTAATCCTGCTGAATGCGGTTATCTTGGGTTTGGAAACATCTCCCATGGTAATGGCAAATGTAGGAATAAGTCTTGATATTCTTGACAAAATTTGCCTGTGCATCTTTGCTGTTGAACTGGTGCTGAGACTGGCTGCTTATAGATTGAAATTTTTCAAGTCTGGCTGGAATGTTTTTGATTTGCTGATAATTTCTGGTTCTCTGATAACCACAATTGATGCAATATCAAGCATGCGTGTGATTCGGTTGCTAAGGGAATTAAGGGCGATAAGACTGATTAGCGGTTTAAAAACGATGCAAATAATTGTCAATGCTATCGTGAAGTCGCTTCCAAGTCTTGCGTACACGGCGTGTTTGATGCTGATATTGTATTATGTTTACGCAGTTATTGGGGTGAATCTGTTTGGTGAGTCTAATCCAACTGAATTTGGCTCAATCTTTTCGACGATGATAACGCTGTTCCAACTGATGACGTTTGACGGCTGGGCTACAGACCTGATGCGTCCTATGATGGAAATTCATCCGTATGCATGGATTTACTTCATTTCCTTTGTTACCTTGAGTGCGATTTTTATGCTTAACATAGTCGTGGGAATAGCTGTAAATTTTGTAAGTGACTCCTATGCGAGCCGGAAATCAGACTCGTCTGACATCAGGAAACAAATTTTGCAGATGGAAGAAATAATCAAAAATTTGAAGGAAAAATGTTGATTGTCGTAAATTGACATTAACCAAGATTATATTGTAGAGGCTTTAAAAAGAGAGGTCGAATATGAAAAACTGGTCGAAGTTTACTCTTGCAATCGCTTTCTTGGCGACGTATGCAATGTCTGCACCTTCAATTTGGAATGGAACGGCAGATATCTCTTGGTATGAATCTAGCGCTCAGGCATATAACCTTACAACAGCGGAGCAATTGGCTGGTCTTGCGCAATTGGTTAATGATGGTACATCCGATTTTTCGGGAAAGACAATCACTATCGGTGCAGATATCTTCTTGAACGACACTACTGGAGCTGGTGTCGGTACCTGGGCGAATAAGTCTCATCGTGAGTGGACTCCGATAGGAACTCAATCAAACCCTTTCAAGGGAGAGTTTGATGGTCTTGCGGGGAAAAAGAACCGTAAAATTTATGGCCTGTATATAAGTGATACGACAAAGAATTATGTAGGACTGTTTGGATACACGGATGGAGTGAAAATCAGTAATATTGATTTGTTAGTAGGTCAAATTGTTGGGAATAATACTGTTGGAGCTCTCATAGGAAGTGCTAATGGAGGCTCTGTGGAAAATGTAAATAGTGAAATAGATGTAAATGGAAGGAAATGGGTGGGTGGAATTGTTGGTTGGGCGTCGAGCTCGATGACTGATTGTGTAGTAAATGCTTCGATTGTTGGTCAAGATATTGTTGGTGGTCTTGCTGGTTATGCCAGTGCAATGATAAAAAATTCAAATTATGTAGGTGGACTTGTAAAAGGCAATAATTATGTAGGTGGATTAGTCGGTTTTTTGACAAAATCGGTTGCTGACTCTTATTCGGAAACTTATGTGGAAGGCCGAGGTAATAATGTCGGCGGTTTAATTGGTTTTTCCTTTACTCGTGAAACAGATGTCGATGTCTTTTTAGTGTCAAAGACTTATTTTAAAGGAACTGTTAAAGGAGAAGATTTTGTAGGTGGTTTAATTGGTAAGGATTCGACATACGATAGTATGGGATTTTATAAGAAGTACTTTATAAATTCATTCTCTGAAGGCGATGTGAATGGTTCCGGCAATGTGGGTGGCTTGTTTGGAAGTGTTGTTTCTGCGTACGATAAAGGTATGTCAATAGATTCATGCTATCATAAAAGTGGGAATGTTGTTGCTACGTCAAATTATGTTGGTGGATTGATTGGTCGTACTTATAACAGATATTTGTCATTAAAAGATGTAAGTCATTCTAATGGTTATGTAGAGGGAATGGGTTATGTAGGGGGCTTAGTAGGATATCATTATGCATATAGCAGTTCAGTAAAGAATGCGTTCGCAAATGCGTATGTAAAAGGTAGAGATTATACGGGAGGTCTTATTGGTTATTCCGCAGCCGAAATTGATGACTCTTATCATATAGGAAATGTTTATGGCGGAAAATATGTTGGTGGTGTGGCTGGATGGAGTATTTATACAATAAATAATTCGTTTAATAAAGGGTATATTGCAGGCTCAAATATTGTTGGTGGCTTAGTTGGGCGAGCATCAGATGTAAGTAATTCCTTTTCGGAAGGAAGTGTGGCTGGAAAATCGTATGTTGGTGGACTTGTCGGCATTTCCGAAAAAAATGTAGTATCGTCGTTTGCTTCGGGTGAAGTTGTGGGTGATGAAAACTATATTGGCGGCTTAATTGGTTTATCTATTTATGAAGGGGGAAGTAAAATTACCATATATTCTGCGAGGAACTCGTATGCTATAGGAAATGTAATAGGTGTAAATTGTGTTGGGGGATTAATTGGACTTGATTCAATTAATCGGACGACAGAAAATCAACAACAGATTGTGAAAAAAATTGCACAATCTTATTCGGAAGGGTCTGTAATAGGACATAATTACGTTGGTGGCATTGTTGGTAAAGTAAATCATGGTCATAAATCAGTATATTATGCTGGCAGCAATGTTTCTAGTATAGATTCTGTCTATCATATTGGAAGTGTCTTGGGAAATTTTGATTATATTGGAGGCATTGTTGGCTACACATTTGGAAACATTTTAAATTCGCAATCTATATCTAGTGTTAAAGGACAAAATACTGTTGGTGGCATAGCGGGTTCTGTTGGCTCCTCAGTGACAAATTCCTATTTTGTTGGTGATTCCGTGACTGGTATTTATCAAGTGGGCGGTCTTCTCGGTGTCGCTAATGGTAAGGTTGATAGTTCTTATTCTGTGGCGAATGTCAAAGGAGACGATAATGTCGGTGGCCTTATAGGTAGTTCTTACAGTGATATTTCCAATAGCTTCGCTTTAGGAAATGTGATTGGTGATGTTGATCATTCTAGTGCTGGAAACGACAACTTGGGAGGTCTTGTCGGTTATGTTTATAGCGGCTCTATATCAAAATCTTTGGCGAAGGGTAATGTCAGTGGTACTACAAAATTGGGTGGCATAGTCGGTCGTTTTGATGGAACTTCTATAACGCAATCTTATGCGAATGGGAATGTGACTGGTAATTATTATGGCGACCCGGCTGATGAAGTTGGTAACTTCTATATAGGAGGTTTGGTTGGATATGCGAAAGGTTCTGTCTCTGAGTCTTATGCTAGTGGAATTGTTAAAGGCATGGCGGAAGACCCTGTTTATACAGGTTGTTTAATTGGCTATGTTGATGGTTCTTTAACTATAGATGATTCTTATTTTGACAACGAAAAATGCTCTCTTGACATAGAAGGAAAGAAAGGTTCTAAAACTGCTGGAGCGACTATTGCTAATTCGTCTGGAAAGACTACGGCAGAAATGCAAGATGAAATGACTTTTGCTAATTGGGATTTTGCAAATACATGGAATATTCTTGACGATTCCTATCCCTTCTTGCTTTTCTTCGCGAATTCTTTTGTTAATGCCGATGTAACTACGGCATCCCTCAAGAATATGGTTTATGACGGCAAGGCAAAAACTCCGGCTGTAACGAAGGTCGAGTTGGGAGGCGTTTTTTTAGAGGAAAATTCTGATTATCAGGTTTCCTATCAGAATAACATAGATGCAGGAACAGCATCTATCAAGATTTGCGGATTAGGTGTGTATTCAGGATGCAAGATCATTCCGTTCACTATAGCTCCGATTAGTTTGAAGATTTCGTTGGGAAAAATAGAGAATCAAGTTTACGATACATTCGAAAAGACTCCTGCCATTTCAATATATGATGGAGAAACTTTGATGGATGATAAGAGCTTTAGTGTAGAATACGCAAATAATATAAATGCAGGAACTGCATCTGTAAGGGTCTCCCTTACTGGTAATTATAGTGGCTCGGCATCTACGACATTCACGATTGAAAAGGCGAAATCGATTATTGAGGAATTACCGACTGCGGGAGAAATTTTCTATGGTCAGACATTGAAAAAGTCTAGCTTGGAAGGTGGTTCTGCTAATGTAGAGGGGTCATTTGTTTGGTCTAAAACAGATATTGTTCCTGACCTTGTAAACGATGGTTACGAAGTTAAATTTGTTCCGAAAGATGCTGCAAATTATCTTGGTGCAACAGGAGTGGTGTCTTTGGTCGTTAAGAAATGTGTTGTGTCGTTTACTTTTGAGGGGACTGTATTACAGCTTGATTCATTGATGTATGGTGATATTCCTCAGTTTGATGGTGACTTACCGAAGAAGAATTCTGCTCAATATGAGTATGCATTCAAAACTTGGTCGCCAAAAATTTCCGCTGCTACAGGAAATCAAACTTATGTAGCCGTCTTTGACAGTACGCTTCGAAAATACACGGTAAGTTTTTATAGTGGTGACAGTTTATTGCAATCCTCAGAAGTTGAATATGGCTCAACTCCAACTCTTAAGGGGGCGAATCCGAAAAAAATGATGAGTGAAGGTTTTTCATATACATTTAAGGGTTGGTCTCCGAAGATTGTTTCTGTTACAGACAATGCTGATTACTTTGCTGTGTATGATAGCACGTTGCGTAAATACACAATCACGTTTAAGAATGGTACGACGACATTACAGACGAGCGATGTAGCGTATGGAACTAAACCGAGTTATACAGGAATAACGCCAACAAAGACTTCAACAAATCAATATACATATGCTTTCAAAGGCTGGAATCCTACAATTGTATCAGTGACAGGTGTGGCAACTTATACCGCTGTATTTGATAGTACATTGCGTAAATACTCAGTCACGTTTAAGAATGGCTCAACAACGTTACAAACGAGTGAAGTCGCGTATGGATCAAAGCCTGGCTATACTGGCAGCACTCCGACAAAGACTTCTACAACTCAATATACATATACTTTCAAAGGCTGGAACCCTACAATTGCGTCGGTAACAGATGCTGCAACATATACCGCTGTATTTGATAGCACATTGCGTAAATTCACAGTCACGTTTAAGAATGGCTCAACGACGTTACAAACGATTGATGTAGCGTATGGAGCAAAGCCAAGCTATACGGGTAGCTCTCCGACAAAAACGTCAACTGATAAATACTCTTATACATTTAAGGGCTGGAATCCAACAGTCGCTGCTGTAACACGAGCAGCAACATATACCGCTGTATTCGATAGCACTTTGCGTAAATACACTATTACGTTCAAGAACGGAACAACGACGTTACAAACGAGCGAAGTTGCTTATGGTACAAAGCCGAGCTACACCGGTAGTACTCCTACGAAAAAAGCGACAAATAAATATACGTATAAGTTTAAGGGATGGAATCCGGCGATTGCTACTGTAACTAAAGCTGCGACTTACCAAGCTGTATTTGATAGTACCAAGGTGATGGGAATTGTTGATGGTCGTCTTGCGTCTTTGGGTGTGGCGGTAAGTGCTGTTTCGCGTACCATTCAAATTTCTGCGGCTTCGAAAAATGCGGCATACGCGATTCTTGACATGCAGGGCCGCGTATTGCTGAGAGGTCGTGTGGAATCGGCGAATTTCAATATCGCAGTGCCTAATGCTGGCAACTATCTGGTGCGTGTCGGGAGTGTAACAAGAAAAGTTCAAGTAAAGTAAAATGCAGAAGCCTCAGTTTTGACTGGGACATTTATGCCTTAAAAAAGCTGACCCCGGCACAGTTTGGCCGGGGTGACAAAAAGCAAATGGGAAAGTCCTAAATTTACGGCTTCAATGCAAGAAGTTCTTCTTCAGGAACTTTCAACTTCTTAGCGATGCGTTTTACGAGAAGATTCATATTCTTTTCGCTGTTGGCCTGTTCTTCTTCTCGACCTTCTTCACGACCTTTTTTCTTGCCTTTGCGATAGCCTGATGCTTCTGCCATTCTTTTGGCGTCAGCGATGCTTACGAAGCCCATTCGCTGTCCAATGCTTTTGAATGCCATAATCATCTCCTTTACAAGGTCTTGGTTGATGTACGATTCTAAATAGTCAGCCTTTAAATTCTAATCTAACCTGCATAGTTATTGAAAATAATTGATTTTTACCCTGTGAAATTATTGCAAGGTTTTCTAAAATGCAGCTGAAAACCTTGCATTTTTTTTCATGTACAGACCGGCAAAATCATCCGCACAGACAAGCCTTTTTAGCTCCCTTGAGGAACAGCTGAACCATAAGCATTCCCTTTACATGCTTGCGAACAAGATTAACTGGAATGTTTTCGAGACGGAATTTTCAAAACTGTTCAACAAGAAAATGGGGGCGCCAAACAAGCCGATACGCCTCATGACGGGACTCATCATCCTGAAGCACGTCCGCAATGTTTCTGACGAATCCGTCGTGGAGCAGTTTCAAGAAAACGCCTATTACCAGTATTTTTGTGGCGAACAGTTTTTCACGACGAAGCGGCCATGCGATCCGAGTGAACTTGTCCACTTCCGGCACTTGATCGGCGAAGCCGGCATGGACTTGATCCTCAAGGAAAGCATCCGTGTAAACGACGACCATGACAAGCAGGGACCGACAGGATGCGGCACTGTATTTCTTGACACGACCGTGCAGGAAAAGAACATCACGTTCCCTACGGATGCCAAGCTCGCAAACAAGATAATAGAGCAAGTGCAGAAAATCGTGGACGAGCACGACCTTCCGCAGCGGCAGAGCTACAAGAGGACGCTGAAGGAAATACATCGCGACCAGCGCTTCCGCAATCACCCGAAGAACGCCAGGAAGGCTCGCAAGGCTGACCGCAAGCTGAAAACAATCGCGGGGCGGCTCGTCCGGGAGGCGGAACGAAATCTTGCGGATAGGAATCTGCTGGATACGTACAAAGAAAAAATCAGCCTTTATGAGCTTGACCAGGTTGAAAAAATGCTGGGGTTCAGGCCAAGCCTGGCCGCATGCGACCGGGGTTACCGAGGGCAGGCATCGAGCCGATCAATGGTCACCTGAAAAGCGACCACCGCATGGGCCGCAACTTCTACAAGGGAATCTTTGGCGATATGCTCAACGCCAAGCTCGCTGCAGCCGCATTCAACTTCAAGAGGGCCATGAGGCACTTTTTTGTCCTGTTGGAATGGCTATACAGCTTTTGCTTTCTGTGGAATGGGATGGACAAAAAATGCGAACGCCGTTATATCGCTTTTGCTAAGTGACTTTTTAAGGGTTGACTAAATATAGTTCAATTTTCTTGACGAGGGTAGTCCTTGCGTTGTTGTCGAGTTTATCGAGGAGTTCCTTGATGATTTCTCCCGCATTGCGGAGTCCGTCTGGGTCGTAGGCGTGTTTCATGACGAGTGCACCAATGGCTGCTACGGGGTTCTCCGAACCCTTGCAGTCCGAGTCGAGGATGTTCGCGAGGTTCACCATCACGCATTCAAACGGGAGAGCGTTGCCGTTGAACAAGGCGTACCCTTTTTTCTTGAAATCCGCGATTGGGTCCCAATCCGTTTTTCCGTTGTAGATGATGATAGCTTTGGTGGGGAGCCACGTCCACGCCGTGTCGGACTTGGTGTTTTTGTTTAGCATCACCTCGAAAACGTAGTGGTAGATTTGCGAAAGCACGTCATTTTCCTTGACGGACTTGTGTTCGAGCAGGATTCCGACGAATGCGTCCGGGCCGCCGGTTCGCGACTTTGCCTTGAATGCGAGGTCGGCTTCGCCGCGTTCGCCTACGGTGCTGAAACTGCCGGGGATTGGTTCGAGGGTCTCCATATCGACATCCGAAAGCGTTTTGCGGAGTGCCGGAGTCCTGCGTCGTGCAAGCTGCAAAAGGGTGCACGTGTTTTTAGGGACGGAATAGACGTATTTGAGGAACGGGTCGTGCTTCCGCCGTTTTGTATTTTTCTTGGTCATAGACGATACCTGTTTAAAAGCCGATGGTGTAGGCTTGCAAACAGTGCTGCACATAAGCTTGGGTTTGACAAGGATTTTCGCAGAGCACCATTGAATACGCAGAAAATGCGTGTTCGTTTGCAAACCTGTTGCGACTAGGTTTTACGTCCGCAAAATGCAGACGGTGCTCTACGTTGATCGCCAGGGGGCCAGTTTCCCCATAGGGTGTATGCTGCCTCGAATTGTTCGCCTGTCTAGCGTTGCAAAAGGGAGGTCGGCGTCAAGCAGATAGTGGAACAACCTGCCCGGAACGAAAGCCAAGTCGGCAGGACGAATGCTATCGTGAATGAATATACAAAAGTTTAAAGCGGAGTGCAATGGGGGTGGTTTACGTGTTGTAAAACAACTGATCCCGGAACGGAGTCCGGGATGACGGTGTGGAAAAAAGCCGCGGGAGACTTTTTTATTTCTTCTCTTGCATAGCTTCAAGCCGAGCTTTTGCTTCTGCAATTTGCTGTTCGGAAAGCAATCCCATGTCCAGCAGGACTTTGAAAGTCTCTTTTATGCCCGCGTTCATGTAATGTTCCGCGAATGTCTCGTAACCTCTTTTTGCGACGATTTCCGGCCTGTCCATTTTCATGTCCTCGTGCTTGTGCGGCCACCTCCACAGGAAATACGAAAGCGACTGCTTGATGAAATCCCTTCCTTCGGGCGACCTGTCCAGCTTGAGCAGGAGTGCGGCAGCCTCACGAAAAGAAATGGTAAACTGTTCTTCATTAAATATATATTTTAATGAGGTGAGAGCGACAATAGTCGCTGGTGAAAAATTCTTCAATTCCGCATCGTCAATGCCATAGCCGATATCCAAAAATTCAATTTTGAAGGGATAGCCGATGTCGTGGTAGTATTTGGGATACTTTGCAAAATGAGGTTTTGAGAGTGGATCCCATTTGTCTTTGCCGTTATAGACGATAAATGCGACTACGGGAATGTCCTTCTTGTGTTCGGTAAAAAGATGGTGGTGGTATTCGGAAATCTGCTTCATCACGTTGTAATCTACATCGGATTTGTGCTCGGCGATGATTCCGACGAAAAGACCTGCCTTGCCGCCTGTTTTGACTTGGGCTTCGAAGACGAGGTCGGCGGAGCCGACATGCTTGCTTGTCGAGTAGTTTTCCGGTGCACCGCGTAGCGTTGAAATGTCGATGGTGTCGAGGAATTCGCGTAGCGAGGGCTTGCGGCGGGCGTAAAGTTCAAGTAATTCTGCCATTCGTTTTGGATTGGCGAATGCGAATCGCAAATAACGGTCGTGCGAAAAATTGCTCTCTTCCTCTACAGAATCGAGGATAGTGTTGAACTCCTTCGCGAAGTCGAAATCATCAGTTTGTGCGTTTGTGTTTTCCATTTTCTCTCTTCTTTTGATGTCGTACTTTTATAATATACGACACGGAGAATGAGAAAACAAGGGATCGTCTTTCACATTATTTATTTTGTCAACAACCGTTTGCAAAGAAATATGACAAACTCGCAAACTATAGGCGACATTTGCATAATTTTATAAAACTTACCCTCGTCTAATTGGATTACAGACAAACATTTTAGAGTAGAAAAGGGAGCGTGCTTGAATTTATTTTTACTCGTCAATTTGTGATTGAAAATCAAAAGTAAACGGGTGGATGAAATTACAAAGATGAAAAAAGTTCTTGCTTCTATCGCTCTTTCCTCGATTTGTGCTTTTGCACAAAACGAAGAAGTCACGAGCTACGATGATGCGTTTTTCGATGAGCCCACGGCAGTTACGAATGAGCCCGCGCCAGTTGCGGATGTGCCTGTTGCGAATTCTGCTGCACCCGTGAATGCCGCAAAGTCTTCAGAAGTAACGGTTCTTGACGGTTTGTCTGTCGAAGACGAAAGCGAAGCGGAAATGGCTCCTGTCGATACGAAGACGAAAGCAGAATCGGTCAAGGTCTTGGATACAAAGGAATTGCAGGGATCCAGTGCTACGATTGCCGAAGCGACGAACCGTTCGAGTGGGGTGAAAGTTCGTCAATCAGGCGGTCTCGGCGGTGAAAGTAAAATTAATATCCGCGGTATGGAAGGCAAAAACGTGAAAGTCCTTGTCGATGGCGTTCCTGTCGATAACGGAAATGGAAGCCTTTCGATTAATGATATTCCTATTGACAAAATAGATCGTATTGAAGTTTATAAGAGCTATGTGCCGGAGCGTTTTGCAACGGATGGCATGGGTGGTGTTATCAATATTGTGACGCGAAATTTGCCCAAGAGTTCTATTGCAGGGTCTTATTCCTTTGGCAGTTTCAATACGCATAAGGTTTCACTTGATGCGAAATATGTGTGGGTTGCGGATTCTGCGAAAAATCGCTCTGTAGAAACGGGCGTTTCGGCTTATTACAACTATTCCGACAACGATTACGATTTTACGACGCCGTACATGGATACGACGGTGACGCGTGAACACGATCGATACTACAGCTACAATATTTCTCCGTTTGTGAATTTCAATAATTTTTGGTTTGACCGGATTTCGCTAGGTTTAAATTTTGAAAAAATGGGTAAGGAAATTCAGTCAACGGCACATCGTGTTGAAGATGCTAAGGCTGATGCTAGTGGTTTTGGGGTAAGTCTTTCTTTTGAAAAGGCGAACTTGTTTATAACAGGACTTTCCGCAGCGATTTCTGTCAACTTTGCTTATGGCACGGAATCCGTCGTAGATACGAGCCATGTGTATTTCTATGGTTGGGATAAAGAAAATTTCCGCAACAGCAAGATGGCTTATGGTGAACTTTCTCCTGGCAGCGCTGCACGTATTGAACGTAAAAATTATACTGTTGTACTTCCTTGGAATGTTGATTATGCGTTTAACAAGAATCATGTCCTGACGTGGAGTGGGCTTTATCGCTATGAATCGCAGGAACCTACGGATAAACTTGCGAAAGCGGGGGTGAAGGTTAATAAGGCGGGTTTCCCTGGTTATAGCCATTCTGTGGTGACAGGCCTTTCGCTTGAAAATAATTTTTGGGATGAACGTATTCAGAATGTTGTCGGAATCAAAGGCTACTTCTATTCTATAGCTGCGGAAGATGATGGTGAAAATAGAATCCAGCAACTTACGGATGATGATGTGAACAATAAGGATTTCGGTTTTAGCGAAAATTTACGAATGCAGATTTTGCCGCAATTTGCTGTCAAGGGCGGTTATCAGCGCAGCTTGCGTTTCCCGACACGTGAGGAAATTTTTGGTGATGGAATGTATGTTCAGAGTGCTCCGAACTTGAAACCTGAATTTTCGGATAATTTTACAGCCGGTGCAGAACTTGATCTGGATAAGATTCCATTTTTGTTGAAACTGCACTTGGAATTCAACTGGTTCTACTTGCTGATGGATGACCGCATTTATTGGAACAACTATGCCTCCATTCCGCGTCCGTACTATAACAGTGTAGGTACGAAAACTTCCGGTTTTGAAATTGATGCCGCTATTGATGTTAATGAGTATGTTTCGCTTTCGTTTAATTTGACAAAACAAGATGCCGAAAGCCGCGAAGTTGATATGTCTTATGGTATCGCAAAAGGGCTTACGGTTCCGAATACCCCCACATTCTATATGAATTTTGGTGTTGAATTCCATACAGGCGATTTGTTCTTCAAAGATGATTTCTTCAAACTTTATTGGTTTGCCAATTACACGGATGACTATTACTACAGCTGGAAAGTTTCTGCAAAGCAAGATCGTACAATCCCAAGTTCATTCTCGCAAGATGTGGGTGTCGAATATTCCGTTATGGCGAATATGCTGTCATGGAGTTTTGAACTTAGGAATATCGCAGATGAACTTGTCTATGATAAGTATGGGGAATCAAAGCCTGGTCGGGCTTTTGCGACTAAAGTAAAGTTTTCACTTTAAAGGAAATGCCCGCTAAGGTTGGTGAGCCTGCCGAACCACGCGGGCATGACAAGAAGAAAGATTTAACAATAACAAAAAGGAAAAACAATGAAATCCTATAAATCCCTCGTTATTACTGCTGCACTCGGTTTGATACTTGCCGCTTGCGGCGACGATTCTGGTTCTAATGCTCCGGCTGATGAACCGTCGAGCTCTTCTGTGGTCAAGGCCAAGAGTTCATCGTCTAAGGCGAAATCTTCGTCTTCTGTTAAGGCTAAGAGCTCTTCTTCTGCAAAAGCAAAAAGCTCTTCTTCCGTTAAGGCAAAGAGTTCATCTTCCGCAAAGGTCAGCAGTTCTTCTGTGAAGGCTAGTTCTTCTTCCAAGAAAGATGAAAAGAGCTCCTCTTCTGTAAAGGAAGAACCGAAATACGTTGTTTCGTTCATGATGGACGCCTCTCAGTTTGTGGGCATTACCACGCTTTCTGCAGACCAGTCCAAGGTTGTCAAGAATTTTGTCGAAGCACCGAATTCGGGTTCTGTCGCATATTTCAACGGTTCTGTTTATATTCTTTCTACAGACAACGCCATGAACAGCACGCTTTCCCGTTATGAAGTCAAGGATGGCAAGATGGCTGACAAGCCTGCCGCTACGACTAAGTTTACGGGAACGCAAGCACTCGTGATGAAGTTTGTCGATGAAAACAAGATGTATGTGGAACACGCTTTTGGCGATGCTGTCACGTCTCTTGATCCGAAGACTCTCAAGACGATAAAGAATATCGATCTTTCGAGCTATCTGGAAGAAGGTTCCATGACTACAGTTCCGTGCTCTGCTGTCATTCGCGATGGCAAGATGTATGTCGCCTTGCTCCAGCTTGTTGATCCGGGTACGATGACTATCGGCTCGCGTGGTTCTGTTGCCGTTATTGACGTTAATACAGACAAGGTTGAAAAGATCATTAATGAAGATTTGACCGCAGCTGTTGGCTATTTGGATGACATGAACAATACAGGTGCTTTTGTTGATGAGAAGGGCGATATTTACTTCTATTCCGATGCTTCTCTCGGTGTTGCCGAAGGTCAGAAGGAAGGTTTTGTCCGCATCAAGAAGGGCGAAACCAAATTTGACAAGGATTGGGTATTCCACCTGAATGATGCCGAATACAATGGTAAGAAAACGAACAAGAATTATTTGATGTCTGGTGGAGCCTATCTGGGTAATGGTGAATTCCTCGGCTTCTTTGGAAATTTCCAAGATCGTCAAAATTATAACAATTACGAATGGGAATTTGTTGTCATTAACCTTTACAAGAAAACCATCAAGAAGCTTGATTTGAGCCCGACGATTCCGTGGTTTGCTCCATCCATTCACTTGGATGCTGATGGCAAGAGCGCTGTGCTCGGTCACGCTGACAAGAAGGGTGGTGCCATCTACCGTTATGACATCGCTTCTGGCAAGATCAAGAAGGAAATGGATGTGACTACTGGAACGGCTTACTATATCGTTCCAATTCAGGACTAATTAAAATTTAGACTCCTCATCTTCTAGAAACCCAGACTCCCATAGAAGAAAAAGTATGGCGTGCCAATTGTTGATTCATGCGGTGCGTCATATTTTTTTTACGCGGATCTTGTACCGCAGCATGCAAAAAAGAAGCGTCGAGCATTTGCCCGACGCTGTTGTGTCTAAGGAGAGGTGGTTAGTGGATAAGGCCTATGAAATCCTTGATGTTTTGGGCTTGGAGAATCTGGTCTATACTCACGGTTTTTTTAGATCCTGAGCGATTCTATCGACGAGTTTCATCAAGGTGATAGAATCACCTCCGATGGAGTAGAAATCATCGTTTAGAGTGATATTCTAATTTTCGAAAACGCTTTGCCAAACTTCGAGCATTGCTTTTTCTTCGCCGGACATTTGTTCGCATGCCGCTGCACAGGAACATCCTTGAGTGCTGCGACAGCACGTGTGGCAAGCCCTGTATGCATAATAGCCGATTCGATTTCGCCGAGTTCAATGCGGAAACCGTTGAGCTTGATTTGCGTATCGGAACGACCGAGGAATTTTAATTCCATTTTCAGTTCCCGAAAAGAAATAATAGAAAATAGTCTCTTCTTTTTCTCCGAACATATCAAGACGATTGGCTGTACAAAAAACTTCAATAGTCTTTTGCTGTTTCTTTTTTATAGTTGGTTCTTGTATGGTCTAGCACTGTTTTTATCCGTAACCATGATTGATTTTTCCTGAAAAGATAGTTTAGGCTAACAAAATTTAGAACAAATAAATGACTTTTGGAGAGAAAAATTTGTTGAAAGGGACGGATTGGATTTAACTAAAACACTTTGGATTATTGCTAAAATTTTGCTCAAAATCGTCATTTCTGTTAAAAATGTTACCCTAGTCTAATCGGATTGTTTTAAAACCTTTTAGAGTAGAAAAAGACCCTCTTTTGAATTTATTTTTTTGTGCCCCAATGTGAATACAAAAGTGAAACGAAAATGACTCGCAAACGGATTTATTCAGCACTGTCTTTCAACAAGGCCTTTTATGTCGGACTTGCTGTTGCAATATTTATCCATGCTGCAACCTTGCTGAATCCGCTGTTTCAAAAAAAGGAAATTCCGGTACACCGTCCAGAAACTCCTGTACTCCATGCTGAGCAGGTCTATATCGCTCCTCCGCCCCCGCCTCCTCCAGAGACTCCGCCAGTTGTGAAAAAGGTCGTTCGTGCTAAAATTATCCCGAAGGTTGTTGAAAAACCAGTCGAAGAACAGCCTCCTGAACCGGAACCGATTCCAGAGCCGGTTGCAGAAACGGCACCGGTTGTTGTTGCAGCTCCCGTAGTTGAAGCACCTCCGGCTCCGCCTGCGCCCCCTGTGGTCAAGGAACCGCCCAAACCTTCGGCGGATTCAGTGAAAATGGTGACTCGCACGTACTTGCGCTCGCTCAAAAAGCAACTGGAGCAAATTAAGGATTACCCTGCAACGGCCAAGCGCCTGAAGCAGGAAGGCACGGTACGTGTGAGGTTCACCATCCTCGCCGATGGCAAGATTGAACAAATCGAAGTCTCGGAATCGAGCCGTTATTCGTCGCTGGACAATAGCGCCTTGGAAGCCGTGGCGAAAATGGAAAAATTTCAACCCATTCCAAAACTTTTAGAAAAAGAACGCTGGAGAATCGAAATTCCAATCCAGTACAAACTTAATGCAGGGAGATCGTAATGAACTTCATTCTCGACTTTGTCAAACAGGGCGGTTACATCGGCTACAT
>JAEEGG010013216.1_pt1 | contig 17697 bp, 18 predicted proteins | sample 9134161 | NCBI WGS metagenome assembly JAEEGG01 (sample SAMN16246543, study PRJNA631951) | gut metagenome | biome: gut microbiome; feature: rumen; material: CR-attached | host: Bos | place: Iran: Karaj | collected 2018-10 | reverse complement strand
TGACGACGTTGATCTTCTGGTCGAGCTCGACCACCTTGTGCGGGTCGTCGACGCGGCCCCACGAGAGGTCTGTGATGTGGATGAGTCCGTCCACGCCGCCCAGGTCGACGAATACGCCGTAGGAGGTGATGTTCTTGACGACGCCCTCGAGGATCTGTCCCTTCTCGAGCCTCGACATGATCTCCTTCTTCTGTGCCTCCAGCTCGGCCTCGATGAGTGCCTTGTGTGAGACGACGACGTTGCGGAACTCCTGGTGGATCTTGACCACCTTGAACTCCATCGTCTTGCCTACGAACTGGTCGTAGTCGCGTATGGGGTGAACGTCAATCTGTGAGCCGGGCAGGAATGCCTCGATGCCGAACACGTCGACGATCATACCGCCCTTTGTGCGGCACTTGATGAAGCCCTGGATGACCTCCTGAGCCTCGAGTGCTGCGTTGACGCGCTCCCAGCTCTTCGACATGCGGGCTTTCTTGTGAGACAGCACGAGCTGACCCTTTCTGTCCTCAGCGTTCTCCACGTACACCTCCACGGTGTCGCCGGCTTTCAGCTCGGGGTTGTAGCGGAACTCGCTGGCGGGGATGATACCGTCGCTCTTGTAGCCGATGTTGACGACCACTTCCTTCTTGTCGACGCTGATGACGGTACCGTCGACAACCTGATGCTCGCTGACCTTGTTCAGCGTCTCATCGTAGGCCTTGTCAAGCTCTTCCTTGCTGACATTGGCAGCCATTCCGTTTTCAAACTGTTCCCAGTCGAAGTCCTGTAATGGCTGGACGTTCTTTGTTAATTCTGACATAATAATAATTTGTTGCGTGCCCCCTCTCTCGACGGGGCGATGGCCTGAACAGACGTTTACCAGACCTTGTTTTTTAAGGGTTAATAATGATAGGAGCCGGCGCCTGTCCCGTCCCCTAACTTTCCCGTTTGGGCAAAAGCGGCTGCAAAGGTACTAAGATTTTCGCAACCAACCAAGGAAAAATAATTTTTCTTTGCTTTTTTTATGATTTTTCTTTGGGTTTTCCAATCTTTCTTTGTAAATTTGCAGCGATATGTAGGATATACAATAACGAAAGACGCAATGATTATGATGAAAGAAGAGAAGAATTACTTGCCCCAGTACACGCTCGACCGGCTGGCCGAGTATGTGTGCCTGCCGCTTGAGCATTTTGACCGTTTCTACCCTGAGACGATGTGGACGAACGTCATCCCGGAATGTGCAAGGATTGAGAAGCATCCTCAGAATGTCACTTCTGTGACGAAAAAAGCCAAGCTAACCAGGAAATGGTGTCCGAGACAGGGCGTGATGGACTACCACCAGTTCCTGACCCGTGTGTTCGCGCTGCTCTACTATCGCCACAGTGGGGACAAAATCTATCAGACCATCGTGTTTCCGGAACTGGTGCGCAACATGGGCCTGTACGCCGATGACAGCATCCTGAAGGAGAAGATTTGCAAGGGGATAGACAAGCTGTTGGAGGAGGACCGGCTGGTGGCGGCTGAAAACAGCAAGAAGTCGTCAGACAGACAACTGCTGGAGAACTGCTATGACGATGAGGACTCCGAGTATTCTGCCAGCAATATTGTTTTGAAGCCTGTTCGCGGCGAGCACTTCCGCTCACATGAGGCTGTCGGTGAGCTTCCCGCCGACGATGCCGGCGACGAGGTGACTGTCGGCGGCGTGCTGCACAACAAAGTGTGCTTCGAGCTGTTCGTGCGCCTGCTGCAGAAGGCCGGTTTCGACGAGAACAATACGGGCAACAAGAGCCGTGCGGGCGAGTTGTGGCACATGGTGACGGGCAAGTCCGGCGAGGAGTTCCGCCGTTTCTGCAGCCTCCGCAACTACGCCAACAGCCATACGAAGGCTGACATTGAGCTGCTGAACGAGAAGCTGAAGGGTATGGGTATTGACATCGAGCTCTGACAACGTCGGCAAAAAGTTGTCACAAAAGTCGGAGAAGTTGTCACAAACATAAATTGAACAACAACAACTTCAGCACAAGCGTGTGCTTTTCATGGTTTTGATTTTAAAATTGATTATCTTTGCAGCTGGAGACGTGATGTCCCTGGCTGCTTTTTTATGCTGCTGCTGAAAAGGGCAGGGGAGAGGCCGGGAACACGGACGTCGCCAGCAACAACGACAAACAAAACCGTAACGATATGGATACGAAACAAAAGACCAAGAAGACCAAGGGCAAGGGCAGCGGCGACGGCCAGGCTCCGAAGGAGCACAGGAAGTCGTGGCAGGAGCTGACGGCTACCGTCGACGAGATCAAGGTGTTCCTCGACGAGCGCGTCTTCCTGCGCTTCAACGTCGTCACGCGGCGCGTCGAGGTACACATGCTGACACGCGGCCAGGAGATCGTCGAGGGTGCCGGCGGACTGCTGCGCCTGGAGACGCCGCCGCCGGTGCCTGAGGGCGACTACTGGCAGCCCATCAGCGACCGCACGGTGAACACGCTGTGGACCGAGCTGGCACGCACGAAGCCCAACACGCGCATACAGGACCTGTGGCGCGTCATCGAGTCGGAGTACACGCAGCCGTTCCACCCCTTTGACGACTACCTGAAGGGGCTGCCACGGTGGGACGGACTGGACCACATACTGACGCTGTCGCTGTCGGTGCGCGTCAAGGGCGACACCGACGAGCAGTTGCTCTTCGCCCAGTACCTGAAGAAGTGGCTCGTCGGCATGGTGGCCGGATGGGTGGACGACAAGGTGGTGAACAACGTCATACTGGTGCTCATCGGCCCCCAGGGGTCGTACAAGACGACGTGGTTCAACTACCTGCTGCCGCCCGAGCTGTCGCAGTACTTCTACACGAAGACGAACGCCAGCCGCATGGGGCGCGACGACCTGCTGACGCTGGCGCAGTACGGCCTGGTGTGCTGCGAGGAGCTGGACACGATGCGGCCTGCCGAGCTGAACCAGCTGAAGGCCGCCGTGACGATGCCGTCCATCGACGAGCGCGCCGCCTACGCCCGCTACCACGACCACCGCATGCACATCGCGTCGTTCTGCGGCACGGGCAACAACAAGCAGTTCCTGACCGACCCCACGGGCAACCGCCGCTGGCTGCCCTTCGAGGTGGAGTACATCGACTCGCCGCACGACACCCCGTTCGACTACGCCGCCGTCTACGCCCAGGCGTACGCACTCTACCGGCAGGGCTTCCGCTTCTGGTTCTCGTCCGACGAGATAGCCCAGCTGTCGGCCCACAACCAGCAGTACGAGGCGCCGAGACTGGAGCACGAGCTGGTGGACACCTACTTCCGCCGTCCCCGCGAGGGCGAGCCGGGCGAGTTCATGCCCGTCAGCCGTGCCCTGCAGATCGTCAGCGGAAACATCTCGCAGAAGGTCAGTACCGTCATGCTGGGACAGGCCTTTGCGGCACAGGGCTACGAGTACCGGCGAACGAACCACTCACGCGGGTATATCGTTGTACAGCGTACGGCACAGGAAATCCGCGACCGTCATAACATGCTGGCTGTGACAGGTGACAGGTGACAGATGGTTTTCGGGAAAGCCTCGCGCGTACCGCGCGCGGTACGCACGGGAATTTCTACATTTCTACTGTCACTACTGTCACGCTGTCACTTTAAAGATGCCACCACTCAGAAAACCATTGGTTTATTCCAGAAATCCTATGGGTTTTTCCAGAAATCCTATGGGTTTTTCCAGAAAGGCATAGGTTTTCCGGAAAAAGGCACAGCATTTCCAGAAAAAGGCATAGGTTTACCGGAAACAGTCATAACACTAACAATTCAAGCAAACAACGTCATGAATACAATGGAAACAAAACCCAGAGCCTACGGGCGCACGGAGCTGGCCCAGGCCTACTTCCCGCAGATATGTTCCAGGGCCGCCTGGGCGAAGCTGAAGGCCGTCATGGCCGACGACCCCTCGCTCAGCTCCCTGCTGCAGAGCCGCCGCCGCTCGTTCATGCCCGCCGAGGTGGAGCGCATCTATGCAGCCTTAGGGTGCCCGTGACTTACCGTTTGCAAAATAATCCACGAATCGTTTGGCGGTTTGGATTTTTCTTCGTACATTTGCACCGTTTACTTTGACTTGTCAATAATATGGAAGAAAAGAAATATCCGACAATAGAGGAAGAGGACGGCTACGGCGTGATGACGGCGGCGGAGCCTGCTGCGGCATATGCTGCTCATCCCCAGACAGCTTCCGGTGTTGGGTACTTGGGGGAGATGGCTGAGATCATTGACCGCACACCCCTGGGAATGTTTGGCTTCTACACAGACGATCCCGATGTGTTCGGGCAGCGGATTGCCGAGATGGAGGCCGACATGGATGAAGTGGACGCAGGAATCGAGGATCCGGAGAAATGGATTGAGGTGAATGATTTCATGGCTGCAATGCGAAAGGAACATCCATGGCTGTAGTGAAATGGCGCAAGCAGACATGGCTGCTTTTCAACAGCTATGTGGAGCATGCCAGGCTGGAGTATGGCGAAAAGACAGCCAGGAAATGGCTGACAGAAGTTGCCGTAATATACGACAGACTACAAAAGTACCCTTTGTCATACACACCCGAACAGCTGCTGATCAGTAAGAGACATCAGTATCGCAGCTGTCACATCATGCGGAGATTCAAGATGGTCTATTATTACACCCACACCTCAGACACTGTTTATATCCGTGACCTTTGGGATACAAGAATGAATCCCCAGACTCTTGTTCGCCGGCTAAAGTAGAACACTCATCATACCAGTTCAAAAACCTGCATTAAGTCCGTTCCGGATTTTGGTATATTCGTCTCCGAATCGCCTTTGATTCGTTTTTTTTCGCTTTTTTGCATGCTAACTCACAATAAGTCATCATAACGCAGCAATACGCATACGACGAGCCGGAAAGCCTTGGCAGCATCGGGAATAATTCGTAACTTTGCAATGCAAATGAGATGCATTACGAGTGAAGGCTGCGGCCTAGCATAGCTCGAGCGAGCACGGCTCTGCATTCGCCTTGCACTTCACTTGCAACGTGATCACGAAGAGACAGGTAACTGAAACTTTAACCATTAAAATTCAACGACTATGCCAAAGTATCGTTTGTACAAGAACACGAATGTCAAGTCGGCCGGCTACAACAAGTACTACGCCAGCCGCAAGTGTGAGAAACTCATCGAGACCGACGAGATCATCCGCCGCCTCGCAGCCCGTTACGTCACCTTCGCACCCGGCGAGGTACACGGAATGGTGATGACGCTGACCGAGATCATCAAGGAGCTCGCCTTCATGGGCCACGGCGTCAAGCTGAACGACCTGGGAATCTTCTGGGTCGGCTGCAAGTCGAAGGGCGTCACCGACCCCACCAAGTTTAACGCCAAGACCGACATCGCCTCGCGCTGGCGCTGCCGTCCCACGGGCGACACGATGGGCAAGGTACTGCCCGTGACGCGCTCAGGAGGCGTGGGCATCGAGTGGACCGAGGACGAGGACTACACGTCGCCCGCTCGCAACACCCCGGAGCCTTAACCGACCCACCCCCAACCCCTCCCAGACGGGAGGGGAGCTGGGGACACGCAAAGGGTCACTAACTAATTCTCATGACAACATGAAAAAGCAACGCTTGATCGAGATCGCGGTGAAGGTGATAGTAGCCGCTCTCACAGCCTTCCTGACAGCCATCACGACCACGTCGTGTGCCGGCTACGGACCGCTTCCGCCGGTGTTCTGAACACGTGACGCAGCTCACACACGCTCTGCAAGAGGCACCCCATGCGCAAGGGGTGCTTTTTTAGCGTCAGATAGGTTGTTAACGATACACGTAAACCGATGATAATCAGTGTTTCAGTCCGTCTTTGTATTAAAATGCCAACACTAAACGGTGCCTGAATAGGAAAATGTTGAAAAAATGTGAAAAAACTTTGAAAACATTTGGATTTTTCCAAAATATTTTGTATTTTTGCAGCATGATTAACTAACTTAATCAATTTCGACTATGGCTAAGTATAATATTACCGAAAAAAAATCAAAAGAGGCGCATTACAGAACCCTTGTCAGTCCGAAGTTGATGGATGAGATGAAAGAGAAGATTCTGGAAATCATCGTCATGCAGAAGAAGTACAAGGACAAGGACTATTCAGCCAAGATGCTCGCCCAGGACCTCGGCACCAACACCCGCTACATCTCGGCGGTGGTGAACGTGCGTTTCCACATGAACTACACGTCGTTCATCAACAAGTTCCGCATCGAGGAAGCGATGGCCATCCTCGTCGACAAGCGCTACCAGGACCTGCGCATCGAGGAGGTCAGCGACATGGTGGGATTTGCCAACCGGCAGTCGTTCTACGCCTCGTTCTACCGCCAGCTGAAGATGACGCCCCGCGAGTACAGGCTGCAGCACACGATGCAGCACGGCCAGGAGCGCACGAAAACAGAGCGCACGAAGACGGAGCGCACGAAGACGGAGCGCAACAAGCAGGAAAGGGCCAGCGTGTGATGAACTACCAGGACGAACGATTTGCCGACATCCAATTGCTCAGATACCGTCTCGACGGGTTTGAGCAATTGTCTTTGTCTCAGAAACAGCTGGTCTACTACCTGTCGGAGGCCACCCTCTGGGGGCGCGACATCACCTTCGACCAGTACGGCCGCCACAACCTGCGCATACGCCGCATGCTGGAGGCCATATACACCGACATGACCGTCGACCGCGACAGCAACGACTTCCGCGCCATGGAGGAGTACCTGAAGCGGCTCTGGTTCTCCAGCGGCATACACCACCACTACGGCTGCGACAAGTTCCAGCCGGCATTCTCGGCCGCGTGGCTCTGGCAGCAGCTCCAGACGGTCAGCGCCCAGCGGCTGCCGCTACGTGCCGGCGAGACGTTAGAGGAACTGAAAGACGAGCTGTTCCCCGTCATCTTCGACCCCACCGTGCTGGCCAAGCGCGTCAACAAGGCCGACGGCCAGGACCTGCTGCAGACCTCGGCATGCAACTTCTACCAGGGCGTCACGCAGCAGGAGGCCGAACAGTACTACCGGCAGCAGAAGGACGCTGCCGCCGACGACCCGCAGCCCGTGTCGTACGGACTGAACACGACGCTCGTCAAGGACGCCCACGGGCTGCACGAGGAGCCGTGGTGCGCACAGGGCCGATACGCCAACGCCATACGCCACATCGTCTACTGGCTGGAGAAAGCCCGCAGCGTGGCCGAGAACGAGCGGCAGCGGCGCGTCGTCAGCCTGCTGATAGAATACTACCAGACCGGCGACCTGCGACGCTTCAACGACTACTGCATCGAGTGGGTCGGCGAGCAGGAGGGCAGGGTAGACTTCGTCAACGGGTTCATCGAGGTGTACGGCGACCCCCTCGGACTGAAAGGCTCGTGGGAGGGCATCGTCGAATACAAGGACCTGGAGGCCACCCGCCGCACACAGACCATCAGCCAGAACGCCCAGTGGTTCGAGGACCACTCGCCCGTCGACCCGCGCTTCCGCAAGCCGCAGGTGAAGGGCGTCACGGCCAACGCCATCTGTGCCGCCATGCTCGGTGGCGAGGAGTACCCCTCGACGGCCATCGGCATCAACCTGCCCAACGCCGATTGGATACGGGCGCAGCACGGATCGAAGAGCATTACCATCACCAACATCACCGATGCATACAACAAGGCAGCGCGTGGCAGCGGTTTCAAGGAAGAATTTATAATAGACGACGCAACACGCTCGTTAATAGATGAATATGACGATTTGTGCAACGAGTTGCACACCGACCTGCACGAGTGTCTTGGGCATGGCAGCGGACAGCTGCTGCCCGGCACAGACCCCGATGCGCTGAAGGCATACGGCAACACCATTGAGGAGGCGCGCGCCGACCTCTTCGGACTGTACTACATGGCCGACACGAAGCTCCTGGAGCTGGGCCTGCTGCCCGATCCGGAGGCATACAAGTCGCACTACTACACCTACATCATGAACGGCATGATGACGCAGCTCATCCGCATCGAACCGGGCCGGCAGATCGAGGAGGCGCACATGCGCAACCGTGCGCTGATAGCCCACTGGTGCTACGAGCAGGGTGACGTCATCCGGATGGAGCGGCACGAGGGGAAGACCTTCGTGCGCATCACCGACTACGAGGCACTGCGCACCCTCTTCGCCCGTCTGCTGGCCGAGGTGCAGCGCATCAAGAGCGAGGGCGACTACGAGGCGGCACGCAGGCTCGTCGAGCAGTATGCAGTCCATGTGGATGCCGGCCTGCATCAGGAGGTGCTGGAACGCTACAGGCGCCTGAACCTGGCACCCTACAAGGGCTTCATCAATCCGCAGCTCATCCCCGTACTCGGCGACGACGGACGCATCAGCGACGTCACCGTCAGCTACGCCGAGTCGTACGCCCACCAGATGCTGCGCTACAGCTCGGAATACGGCGCATTGATTTGAAGTAAAACATAAGTAACAACGACCACAGATTACGCAGAGAACACAGATTATTCTAAGTTTGTACAATGACGGTTGACGAGAAGGTAAACGAGATCAAGCAGTCGTTCCGGCAGATGATGGACGGCGCAGTGTCGAAGTCGATGCGCGACAAGGGCGTCGACTATAAGCTGAACTGGGGTGCCACGCTGCCCCGCCTGCAGCAGATGGCACAGGAGCTGAAGCAGCAGTACGAGGCCGACGGACAGAACGTCAGACGCCAGTACGACGTGGCCATCGCCCTGTGGAAGGAGAACGTCCGCGAGTGCAAGATACTGGCCACGCTGCTCATGCCCCCCGACGACATGCTGCCCGAGGTGTGCGACATCTGGATGGAGCAGATGCCCACGCAGGAAATCGCCGAGCAGGCCGCCTTCAACCTGTGGCAGCACCTGCCCTACGCACCCGTGAAGGCCTACGAGTGGATGGCCAGCGACAAGGAGCTGTACCAGCTGTGCGGATTCCACGTCATGACGCGTATTTTCATGCGCGGACAGGAACCCAATGAGCGGGGCATCAGCGAGTTCCTCGACCAGGCAATAGCCGCCCTGCAGGGGCCTTCGCTGCCCGTGCGCAAGGCCGCCATGCAGAGCGTACGGCGGTTTGCAGAACTGGGCCTCGTGTACGAGCGGATGGCAAAAAGTGCGCTGAAAACGGTCAATTTAGATATTTTTTAAATAATTCTTGCCGTAGTCTCAGGAAAAAGTAGTAATTTTGTGCGGTTTTTTAGCTTTCGACCGCAAAAGATGAAGGAAAACATCAAGGACACCGTCAGGAATATCCTGACTAACTATCTGGAACAGAACACCCTGCGCAAGACGCCGGAGCGATATGCCATACTCGATGCCGTCTACGACATGGAGAGCCACTTCTCGCTCGAGGAGCTGGGCGACAGACTGAACGGTGAGCTGCGGTTTCCCGTCAGCCGTGCCACGCTGTACAATACGCTGAAGCTGTTCATGGAACTGCGACTGGTCATACGACACCGCTTCCAGGGCAGCACGAAGTATGAAGCATGCTACGACAACAACAGCCACTGCCACCAGATATGCACCGTGTGCGGACGTGTCACCGAGTTCAGGTCGAAGCGCATCACCGACGCCATCGCCACCGTCCACCACAAGCGGTTCCGCAAGGATGGCTTCTCGCTGTATGTCTACGGCATCTGTAGCACCTGTCAGGCCAACCTGACCAAGCAGGCCACCAAGCGCAAGAAGAACAAGGAGCATCAGACGGGTGCAAAGTACACTCAAGTGAAAGAACAGAAAAATCACGTAAAAACAAAATAACCAGACAATGATGAATCAAGGAAAAGTTGACGTCCTGCTCGGACTGCAGTGGGGCGACGAAGGAAAAGGCAAGGTGGTCGACGTGCTGACCCCGCAGTACGATGTGATAGCCCGATTCCAGGGCGGTCCGAATGCAGGACACACGCTGGAGTTCGAGGGGCAGAAGTACGTGCTGCGCAGCATACCGTCGGGCATCTTCCAGGGGGGCAAGGTAAACATTATCGGCAACGGCGTGGTGCTCGCACCGGACCTCTTCATGGACGAGGCAATGGCACTCGAGGCCAGCGGACATGAGCTGAAGGAACGGCTGCACATCTCGAAGAAGGCACACCTCATCATGCCCACCCACCGCGTGCTCGACGCTGCATACGAGGCACAGAAGGGCAAGGACAAGGTGGGCACCACCGGCAAGGGCATCGGCCCGACATACACCGACAAGGTGTCGCGCAACGGACTGCGCGTGGGCGACATCCTCGATGGCTTCGAGGAGAAGTATGCGGCACACAAGGCACGCCACGAGGCTATCCTGAAGTCGCTCGGCTTCGACTACGACATCGACGAGGTGGAGAAGAAGTGGCTCGAGGGCGTGGACTATCTGCGTCAGTTCCATCTGGTGGACTCGGAGCATGAGATCAACCAGGTGCTGCGCTCAGGCAAGAACATCCTCTGCGAGGGCGCACAGGGCACCATGCTCGACGTCGACTTCGGCAGCTACCCGTTCGTCACCAGCAGCAACACCATCTGTGCCGGTGCCTGCACGGGACTGGGCATCGGACCCAACAAGATCGGCGAGGTGTACGGCATCATGAAGGCATACTGCACGCGCGTCGGAGCCGGCCCGTTCCCCACGGAGCTGTTCGACGAGACGGGCAAGAAGATACGCGACCTGGGCCATGAGTACGGTGCCGTGACCGGCCGTGAGCGCCGCTGCGGCTGGATTGACCTTGTGGCCCTGCGCTACTCAATCATGGTCAACGGCGTCACGCAGCTCATCATGATGAAGAGCGACGTGCTCGACGGCTTCGACACCATCAAGGCATGCACGGCATACCGCGTAAACGGCGTCGAGACGCGCGACTTCCCATACGACATCGAGAAGGGCATCGAGCCCGTCTACGTCGAGCTGCCCGGCTGGAAGACCGACATGACGCGCTTCACGAGTGAGGCTGAGTTCCCCTCTGCCTTCCGCGACTACATCGCCTTCCTGGAGAAGGAACTCGAGACTCCCATCAAGATCATCAGCATCGGTCCCGACCGTGCCCAGACCATTGTTCGCAAATGAAAAATGATAATGAGGAATGTAAATGAAAAATGATAAAATGACACAAGTCAGTTTTAGCGCAGCCATTTCTCATTTCTCATTTAGGGCATAGCCCGTCATTTCTCATCTTTCATTCCTCATTCCTAATTTAAAGAAATATGAAACCCAGTATTCCCAAAGGAACGCGCGACTTCGGCCCCGTGGAGATGGCCAAGCGCAACTATATTTTCAATACCATACGCGACGTGTATGCCCTCTATGGCTTCTCGCAGATAGAGACGCCGGCTATGGAGACGCTGCAGACGCTGATGGGCAAGTACGGCGAGGAGGGCGACAAGCTGCTCTTCAAGGTGCTGAACTCAGGCGACTGCCTGACGAAGATCAGCGACGACGAACTGCTGGAGCGCAACGCCCTGCATCTGGCATCGAAGATGTGCGAGAAAGGCCTGCGCTACGACCTCACCGTGCCGTTTGCCCGCTATGTGGTGATGCACCGTGAGGAACTGCAGCTGCCCTTCAAGCGCTACCAGATACAGCCCGTATGGCGTGCCGACCGTCCGCAGAAGGGACGCTACCGTGAGTTCTACCAGTGCGATGCCGACGTGGTGGGCAGCGACTCGCTGCTGAACGAAGTGGAGCTGATGCAGATTGTCGACGAGGTGTTTTCACGCTTCGGCATCCGTGTGCAGATCAAGATCAATAACCGCAAGATTCTCTCCGGCATCGCCGAGGTGATCGGTGCTGCCGACAAGATTGTCGATATCACCGTCGCCATTGACAAGCTGGATAAGATTGGCATCGACAACGTCAACCAGGAGCTGCGTGACGACGGGCTTACCGAGGAGCAGATCGAGAAGCTGCAGCCCATCATCATGCTCAGTGGCAGCAACGACGAGAAGCTGGCCACTATCGCCGACGTGCTGAAGGACAGCGAGACGGGTTTGAAGGGTGTCGAGGAATTGCGCTTCATTCTGAATACGCTGAAGACTGTCGGGCTTCGCAATGAACTCCAGCTTGACCTGACGCTGGCCCGTGGCCTGAACTACTACACGGGAGCTATCTTCGAGGTAAAGGCCCTTGACGTACAGATAGGCTCCATCACCGGCGGCGGCCGCTACGACAACCTGACGGGCATCTTCGGCATGCCGGGACTGTCGGGCGTCGGCATCTCCTTCGGTGCCGACCGCATCTATGACGTGCTGAACCAGCTCGACCTCTATCCTAAGGACAGCGTGAACAGCACGCGCCTGCTGTTCATCAACTTCGGCGAGCGCGAGACGGCCTACTGTCTGCCCATCCTGAACAAGGTCCGTGCAAACGGCATCCCTGCCGAGCTCTATCCCGATTGCGGCAAGATGAAGAAGCAAATGTCGTACGCCAATGCCAAGCAGATTCCCTTTGTGGTGCTGGCTGGCGAGAACGAGATCAGCCAGGGCAAGGTGACGCTGAAGAATATGGAAAGCGGCGAACAGCAGCTGGTAACGCCGGAGGAACTGATAGAAAAGGTAAAAAAATAAAAAGGTAAGAAGAAATAAAAGTAAAATACAACAAACAACAAACTACAAGACAACTACTATGACAAAACGATTGATTATTGCCGCAATGGCACTATTGGTGCTCACCTCGTTCACGCAGGACAAGGTGACCACCATCTTCGTCATCGGCGACTCGACGGCTGCCAACAAGGACATCTCCAAAGGCAAGCAGGAGAGGGGATGGGCCATGGTGCTGCAGAGCTACTTTGACGACAACATCCTCGTAGACAACCATGCCGTCAACGGCCGCTCGTCGAAGAGCTTCATCGACGAGGGCCGGTGGGACAAGGTGCTGCAGAAGATGAAGCCCGGCGACTACGTCATCATCCAGTTCGGCCACAATGACGAGAAACCCAAGGCTGACCGCCATACCGATCCAGGCTCGACGTTCGACTATAACCTGGCGAAGTTTGTGCGTGAGACGCGCGAACACGGTGGCATCCCCGTGCTGATGAACTGTGTGGTGCGCCGTAACTTCTTTGTCAAGGCGCCTGAGATAGAGGACGACGAAATGCTGCGCACGCAGACGTTCAAGGACGGTGTGAAGATGGTCGAGGGCGACACGCTGATCGACACCCACGGCCTCTACCGTGTCGCTCCGCGTGACGTGGCGCAGCGCATGAACTGTCATTTCATCGATGCCAACCAGATTACCCACGACCTGGAGCAGGGACTGGGTACGGAAGCCTCGAAGAAGTTGCACATGTGGTTCCGTCCAGGCGAAGAACCCAGCGAACCCAAGGGCAAGCAGGACAATACGCACTACTGTGTCTATGGCGCCCATCAGGTGGCCCGTCTGCTGGCCGATGCGCTGTGCGCCGAGGTTCCTGTGCTGAAGGCCTACCGTACCGATGCCGACATCACCGTCGATGCCAAGGGACGCGGCAACTTCCTGGACCTGCAGACGGCTCTCCAGCGTGTGGATCATAGCCGTGATACGACGATACAGATACTTGGCGGCGAATGGGAGCGTCCGCAGCTGCCTAAGAAGTCGCGCGTCAAATTCATACTCCGCCAGGGTGCTGCATTCAAGTAAAAGTGTCGAATTGTTACGATTCCCAGGGTGCTGCATTCAAGTAAAAGTGTCAAATTGTTACGATTCTCTGCAAAAAAGCAGCAAATTGTTTGTTGGTTCCAATGGAATTAATTAACTTTGCAGCCGAAATCAGAAACAAGGACAAGAAAATGAAGACTCTGAGCCTACTGAACAACCTGCTGGGCATTCGACTGCGTGAACGTGGCCGGAAGTGATGGGGTATGTGTATATTAAGTAAGTAGGTACAGATGAACGATACAAGCCTTTCTCACTTCCGGGTGTGAAAGGCTTCGTTTTTGTCAATAGCCTGAAGCAGGCTGAAAGAATGTAGGGCCAACATAGCAGACGAAACATAGTGTAACATAAATTTATATATGATGAGTGACAGATTGTTTATTTTCGACACGACGCTTCGCGATGGCGAACAGGTGCCTGGATGCCAGTTGAATACCGTTGAGAAGATTCAGGTGGCCAAGGCCCTGGAGCAGTTGGGCGTCGACGTCATTGAGGCAGGATTTCCCGTTTCGAGTCCAGGCGACTTCAATTCGGTGATAGAGATTTCCAAGGCGGTCACGTGGCCTACTATTTGTGCGCTGACCCGTGCCGTGCAAAGAGACATCGACGTGGCCTTCGAGGCCCTGAAGTATGCCAAGCGCAAGCGCATCCATACGGGTATTGGCACCAGTGACGCCCACATCAAGTATAAATTCAACAGTACACGCGAACAGATATTAGAGCAGGCTGTGGCAGCGGTGAAGTATGCCAAGCGGTTTGTGGACGATGTGGAGTTCTATGCCGAGGATGCCGGCCGTACGGAGAATGAGTATCTGGCGCGTGTCGTCGAAGCCGTCATCAAGGCGGGCGCCACGGTGGTCAACATCCCCGACACCACCGGCTACTGTCTGCCCGACGAGTTCGGAGGGAAGATCCGCTACCTGATGGAGCATGTGGACAATATCGACTGTGCCATCATCTCCACGCATTGCCACAACGACCTGGGCATGGCCACGGCCAATACGTTGGAGGGCGTGCTGAATGGTGCCCGTCAGGTGGAGGTTACGGTCAACGGCATCGGCGAACGGGCCGGTAACACCTCGCTTGAGGAAATTGCCATGATACTGAAATGTCACAAGTCCATCGATATCGAGACGAACATCAACACCCAGAAGATATATCCCACATCACGGCTGGTGTCGAGCCTGATGAGCATGCCCGTACAGCCCAACAAGGCTATCGTGGGCCGTAATGCCTTTGCACACAGCAGCGGCATCCATCAGGATGGCGTACTGAAGAATGTGCAGACCTACGAGATTATGGACCCAAAGGACGTGGGCATTGACGACAACTCGATTGTCCTGACGGCACGTAGCGGCAGGGCTGCCTTGAAGCACCGACTGCATGTGAACGGCGTAGACGTCAGCGACGAGGAGAAGGTTGACAAGATATACGAGAAGTTCCTGCAGCTGGCTGACCTGAAGAAGGAGGTGAGCGATGCTGACGTGCTGATGCTGGCTGGAGCCGACACTGCAGACCATCATGCCGTGAAGCTGGACTTCCTGCAGGTGACCACCGGCAAGGGTGTGAAGAGTGTGGCCTCTATCGGCCTGGACATCAGCGGGCAGAAGTTCGAGGCGGCCTCCTCCGGCAATGGTCCCGTCGATGCGGCTATCAAGGCCCTGAAGAAGATTATCATGAAGCAGATGACGCTGAAGGAGTTTACCATCCAGGCCATCTCGAAAGGCTCTGACGACGTGGGCAAGGTTCACATGCAGGTGGAATATCAGGGTATTATGTACTATGGATTCGGTGCAAATACCGATATCGTGACTGCCTCTGTGGAAGCGTATATTGACTGTATCAATAAATTTAAGAAAGAATGAATACACTTTTTGACAAGATATGGGACAGGCATGTCGTGCAAGTCGTCGAGGACGGCCCTACGCAGCTGTATATCGACAGGTTGTATTGCCATGAGGTGACGTCGCCGCAGGCTTTCGAAGGCATGCGGGCGCGCGGGCTGAGGTGCTTCCGTCCGGAAAAGATATTCTGCATGCCCGACCATAACACGCCGACACACGACCAGGACAAACCCATCGAGGATCCTGTATCGGCCAGGCAGGTCAGCACGCTGGCACGGAATGCCAAGGACTTCGGGCTGACCCACTACGGCATGATGTCGCCTGACAACGGCATCATCCATGTGGTAGGGCCGGAAAAAGGCCTGTCGCTGCCTGGCATGACCATCGTCTGCGGCGACTCGCACACGTCGACGCACGGTGCTATGGGTGCCGTGGCATTCGGCATCGGCACGTCGGAGGTGGAGATGGTGATGGCCTCGCAGTGTATCCTGCAGCAGAAGCCGAAGTCGATGCGCATCAGTATCAACGGCACGTTGCAGAAAGGTGTCGTGGCCAAGGATGTGGCACTCTACCTGATTTCGCAGCTGACCACCAGCGGTGCTACGGGCTATTTCGTCGAGTATGCCGGTGATGTGGTGCGGAACATGTCGATGGAAGGCCGCCTGACGCTCTGCAACCTCTCGATAGAGATGGGGGCGCGCGGTGGCTTCGTGGCTCCTGACAGCGTGACCTTTGACTACCTCAAAGGTAAGGAACATGCCCCGAAGGGCGATGCGTGGGACAAGGCCGTCGCCTACTGGAAGACGCTGAAGAGCGACGACGATGCCGTGTTCGACAAGGAGCTCACGTTCGATGCCAAGGACATTGAGCCGCGCATTACCTACGGCACTAATCCCGGCATGGGCATCGGGATAACCGAGCCTATCCCGGAAATTACACAAAAAGAAGGTTCAGCTCGACGGCCCGAAGGGGGAAGTCAAACGTCCCTTTTGTGTAATTTCCAAAAGGCGCTCGACTATATGGGCTTCAAGGCCGGCGAGAGGCTGTTAGGCAAACAGATAGACTACGTATTCCTCGGGGCCTGTACGAACGGCCGCATCGAGGATTTCCGCGCCTTTGCCAGCATTGCCAGGGGACGCAGGAAGTCTGACGGCGTCACGGCATGGCTGGTGCCTGGCTCGTGGGCTGTTGACCGGCAGATACGTGAAGAGGGCCTTGACAAGGTGCTCGAAGCCGCCGGCTTTGAGATACGTCAGCCCGGCTGTAGTGCCTGTCTGGCGATGAACGACGACAAGGTGCCTGCTGGCAAGTATGCCCTGTCTACCTCTAACCGCAACTTCGAAGGGCGTCAGGGACCTGGCTCCCGTACCATTCTCTGCTCGCCGCTCGTTGCTGCAGCTGCCGCCGTTACGGGCGTCATTACCGACCCGAGAGAATTGTTAAGTGAATAGTGAATAATTTGCTACCGCATGATGAAACAGAAGTTTGACATTATAACCTCCACTTGCGTCCCCCTTCCATTGGAGAATGTGGATACCGACCAGATCATACCCGCCCGTTTCCTGAAGGCTACCACGCGCGAGGAGCGCTTCTTCGGCGATAACCTGTTCCGCGACTGGCGCTACCATAGCGACGGCACTGTAAACAAGGATTTCGTGCTGAACGACCCGGCCTACAGCGGCTGCATCCTCGTTGCCGGTAAGAATTTCGGCAGCGGCTCCAGCCGTGAACATGCTGCATGGGCCATTGCGGGCTATGGCTTCCGTGTGGTCATCAGCAGCTTCTTTGCCGACATCCACAAGAACAACGAGCTGAACAACTTCGTGCTGCCCGTGGTCGTCAGCGAAGAGTTCCTTGCCGAGCTTTTCGACAGCATCAAGGACAATCCGAAGACGGAGGTGGAGGTCGACCTGCCCCGCCAGACCGTGACCAACAAGGCTACAGGCAACAGCGAGCGCTTTGAAATCAACGGCTACAAGAAGCACTGCCTCATGAACGGTCTCGACGACATCGACTTCCTCGTAGCCAGCAAGGACAAGATCGAGGGCTGGGAATCGCAGCGGCAGTAACCCGTTCTGTGGCTTGCCGCTTCAGAAAGCCATTGGCTTATTTCAGAAAACCATTGGCTTTTTCCGGAAAACCTATGCCTTTTTTCAGAAAACCGCCGATTTTTGATAACTTATTGACTTTCAGTAATGATTATAGCCATTATTTTGGAGAGGTTACGAATTAGTTACATACAGGAGTCCGAAATTCTCCACGATTTGCGTAAGCATCAAT
>JAEEGG010013214.1_pt1 | contig 17699 bp, 17 predicted proteins | sample 9134161 | NCBI WGS metagenome assembly JAEEGG01 (sample SAMN16246543, study PRJNA631951) | gut metagenome | biome: gut microbiome; feature: rumen; material: CR-attached | host: Bos | place: Iran: Karaj | collected 2018-10 | reverse complement strand
GTTCCTTCTGGAGTTCGATTCTCTCCGGACTACCTGGCTTGTAGCTTTTTACGGGCTCATTGTCCGGCTTCGCAAATGTGATCAGTGCGTTGTTCATGTTTGGTATTTAAAGATTTAAAGATTTAAAAATTCAATATAAAATGCGGGTGCAAATATAGTAAATTTCATTTCGAAAAACTTCGTTGCGAAAAATTTCGCAATGATTATCCTAGTCGTTTAATAGCCTGCAAACGATGCGTATGCTCGTTTTTCTCCTTGTTAAATATTCCCGTCTGGTCTAGGTAATCGATGCGGACCTGCCCCGAGCAGTGGATGATTTGCTCGTTGCCCATGATGATGCCCACATGGGTGATGACACCGTCTTCGTCGCCGAAGAAAGCCAGGTCGCCAAGCTGCGTCTCCTGCAGAAAATATACCAACTCGCCTTCCTTGACTTGCTGCGAGGAATCGCGGGGTATGAGGAGCCCCGACATTCGGGCACAAATCTGCACCAAGCCCGAACAGTCGATGCCCATCGCGGTACGGCCACCCCAAAGATAAGGCGCGCCGAGCAGCAGTTTGGCGTAATCAATCATCATTTCAGGATGAAATTCTTTGGGCATTTCGATAGCATCGGGATGCGGCTCGTAGAGAGGCGTACCCAAAGTCAAGAATTTGTCCTTGTATTCCGCAAGAGGCTTATTAATAAGGTAAAGTTTTTTGCCCTTTATGGCAATGTAGTCCTCTTCGCTGATTTCATAAAACTGCTTTGCCTGGATCCAGCCTTCGTAAAAGCTGACCCCTGACCCTTGAGGGCCGTTATCTTTCCGAACAAGCACCCATTCCTGAGTTTTGTCCAAAACCGTATAGGTTTCATTATAAAGTAGTTGGCTTACCATCTCCGAGGTGTGTCGAGCTTCCTTGCGCAAGGCTATGGCGGATAAGTTGCAAATACCGTAAGTCATTTTTCTGCCGTTTTGTTTCTGACCGCTAAATTAGCGAACTATTCGGTGCAAATCTCCTTTTTTCGCCGATTTTTTTCACATGATTGGAGTTTTTCTTATTTTAGCACTCGGATTAATCGGTTAAGACGATTATTAAATACTTGATTATGAGTAAGATAAAAGATTTCTTTAATAAAATAAGGCATAACTATTATAACATAGGCAAGGTGCTCGTCTTCTTGGTGGCCATTGCACTGGTATGTTGGATCATGCCTCGCACGGGCAAGTTCAAGTACGAGTACCAGCTTTCCAAGCCTTGGCAGCATGAGACCCTCTATGCGCCTTTCGATTTCCCGATTTACAAGGATTACGAGACACTGGGTGCTGAAACCGAGGCTGCCCGCACCAAGGTGAAGCCTATCTTCGTATTCAACGATGACGAGATGGTGGCTTCGCGTAATCTTTTGTTTGTCAATTTCGACGCAAAATGGGATGCGGCTTCGCATTTCGACCGCGATCTCAACCTTGATTGTCTCTTCACCGTGTTCGACTCCATCGAAGAGCATGGTATTGTGGCTTATGACAACGCCACCAGCAACCTTGATCCTACTTCGGAGGTGAACGTTATCCGCAACAAGGTGATGCGCACGGCCCGATATGGCGATTTGTATAGCATGAATGCTGCCACCGAGGCGGTCACCACGATTTTGGAGCAAAAGAGTGGCCAGTACGACAAGAAGCTCCTTTCTGAGTTGATCAACGGCGCTTTGCGCCAAAATGTGTTCTACAACGCTGACCTCACCAAAAAGGAAGTAGACAAGGTGGTGTCGGCAGTGCCGCTTACCTACGGAATGGTGCAGCAGGACGAGCTCATCATCTCGGAAGGCACGCTCATTGATGCACACACCTATAACGTGCTGAACTCCTTGCAACGCGAATATGCCTCGCGTTCCATGTCGAGCGACGACTCGTTGCGCGTGTTGCTGAGCCAGATTTTCCTCGTGGCTTTGGTCTTCGCGCTGATGGGATTGTATGGCAACAAGCTGCATCATAAAGTGTTTTCGCAGCTGAAAAACATTGTTTTGTTGTTGACGCTCATGCTGCTGGTCATCCTGCCTTCATATATTTTGGTCAGGTTTGCCCCTGGACTGATTTACATGATGCCCGTCTGCCTCCTGGCCATCATGGTGGGCTCGTTCTTCAACCTGCGGTTGGCTTTCTCCACGCAAGTCTTTGCCGTGATGCTGATTTCGCTCGTGGTACCCAATCCCTTCCAGTTCATCTTCATGCAGCTCGTGGCTACTGTGCTGACGGTGTTCAGCATGTCGAACACAAGGGCGCACCACCGTTTCATCCAGGCAGCCTTGTTCGCCTTTGTGGGTTATCTGTTGGTATATCTTGCCTTCACCTTCCTGTCCACTTCCGAAGTCGACTGGATGGTGGTGCTGCTGTTGGTGCTCAATGCGCTGTTTGCGCTGCTGGCACAGCCGCTCATCCTCATGTTTGAACGTATCTTTGGCGTGACTACCTCGCTTTCGCTGATGGAGTTGAGCAACACCAACACACCCTTGTTGCGCGAGTTGGCAACAACTGCACCGGGTACTTTCCAACACTCCATCCAGGTGGCCAACCTATGCGAGGAGGTGCTGTTTGAGATTGGTGGTGATACGCTTTTGGCCCGCACGGGTGCTTTGTACCACGATATCGGCAAGGTGAAAAACCCGATGTATTTCACCGAGAACCAACACGGTGCTTACAGTCCTCACAACGACCTCTCCAACTATGAGAGCGCAGAAATCATCATCTCGCATGTGACCGACGGTATCGAAATGGCTCACAAAGCGCATGTACCTGAGCGCATCATCGACTTCATCCGCACCCACCACGGCACGCGCCGCACCGACTATTTCTACATCAACGAGCAAAAGGCCCATCCCAACGAGGAAATCGACCCGACGCCGTTCACCTATCATGGTCCGGCACCCTTCTCACGCGAGACCGCCGTGCTGATGATGGCTGACAGCATCGAGGCTGCCTCCCACAGCCTGAAAGACCCCGACGAGAAGAAAATCAGCGACTTGGTCGACAATATCATCAACAAACAGATGGAAGCGGGGCAGTTCCTCAACACCGACCTCACTTTGCACGATATAGAAACTGCCCGTAAGGTTTTGAAGAAGAAGTTGATGAGTATATATCATGTTAGGATTGCTTATCCTGAGAAGTGATTTTTTGTTTTCCCATGGTTCAGGCGGATTTGCAATCCGCCTGGTGGGAATATAAGGATTTGTAATCCGTTAACAAGCAATGCGATGTGGATTGCAAATCCACTGATTTAATACGGTCGGATTGCAAATCCGACTGAACGAAAGATTGAGGTGAAGTGAAATAGAGATTCCCTATGGGAATGGAGTTGGTGTTTAAGTTGTAATGCGGCGGCTTTGGTCCCTCACGGATTGTTGGCGTATCTTGCCGCCGCGGGGAACACACAACGTATCCTCGCCATTCCCGAAGGGAATCCAACGATAATGGTGTGAAAAAAAATGCAAAAATTGTTTGTCTTTCAAAAATAATTTGTATTTTTGCGCAATTAAATACAATTATAGAATGAATTAAGATATAATTATTGTCCTAAATCATTCAATTGGATAATTTAAGAATGCTAACCATGGCAGACTATTACGAATATTCAATACCGGAGTTGGTGCAACTTCTCGGGACGCGTTTTAAGGACTACCGTATGCGTTCGCGCATGACCCAAAAGGATGTGGCGGAGCAGTCGGGGCTGACCATCAATACCATCCATAAGTTTGAGAATGGGTTGGTGCCCAATATGTCGCTCAGCACTTTTCTTTTGCTGCTGAAAGCCATCGGCTGTATCAACAGTCTTGACGAATTGATGCCCGAACTGCCTGAATCGCCTTATCTGATGAAAGAAGATGGGAAAAAAGCGCAGCGTGTCAGACATGCTTCACCGAAAACAAACAAATGAAATTGAAAAACTATGACGACAAGGATTCTAAAAGTGATGCTATGGGGACGGGAAGTTGGGAGGCTTTGCATCGACCCACGCCGACACTTGTCTTATTTCGAATACAATCGTGAATGGATTGAATCGGGACTTGACATATCGCCTTTGGATGCCTCCATCAAACTGCCGCAGAACCTGCGTCCGATATTTGGTGCTTCGGAGAAGATGTATCAGAAACTGCCGCCGTTTTTGGCTGACTCGCTGCCCGACGCTTGGGGAAATGCCCTGTTTGAACAATGGCGATTGCAACAAGGCATCAAACCTGGCGAAATCACATCTTTGGACAAACTCGCTTTCATCGGGAAACGTGCCATGGGGGCACTGGAGTTTTTCCCTGAAACCTACGACTTCAATCCCGCGGAAGACATTAAGTTGAAGGCTTTGATTGACTTGGCCGAGCAGATTTATACGCAGCGTGAGAACGCCCATATGGACTCTGACCAGTCGCCCATCATGCAAGCCTTGATGGCGGTCGGTACCTTAGCAGGCGGAAGACAGCCTAAGGCCATCATCGCCATTAACCGTGAGACTGGCGAGATTCGAAGCGGTCAAATTGGGGGCTTGAGTGGGTATGAGTATTGTATCCTAAAACTTGGCATTAAGGAACGCTCTACAGCGGAACTTGAAATGACTTATTATGAGATGGCGAAAGAGGCTGGAATTCAGATGATGCCTTGTTGGCTGATGGATGTTGAGGGCGACAAGCATTTTGTCACCAAGCGTTTTGATAGGGAAGGGGAGAAAAAACTCCACATGCAGACCTTGGCTGCACTCTATCCTGAAGCCGATAGTTACGAGCGTTTGCTTTGGGTTTGTCGGAAAATGCGTCTTTCCGAACGCGACAGTGAAGAGGTTTTTCGTCGTATGGTCTTCAATATCTTGGCCAACAACACAGATGACCACAACAAGAACTTCTCCTTTCTCATGGACGAGCAAGGCCGATGGAGACTTTCACCTGCCTACGACTTGACCTACATCTTCAACATGGGCGGATTCCTTCCCGAAACACGACATTGCCTGATGATTCAAGGAAAGTATGAGGACATCACCCTTGATGATGTGATGGCATTGGCTGCTGAAAACGGCATACGCAAGGCAGAAAGCATCATCAGCGAGGTTGGCAAAGCCGTTTTGGAGTTTCGTGCGATTGCTGAGCGAAATGGTGTGAAAGAGCAATGGATTGCGGCAGTCGAGAACACACTTAATGGAAACCTTGCATCTTGGGGGCTTTCTCTTACAAAACCTGAAAACAGCTGCTTTGAGATTGATGGACACCGGATTGAAAATGCTCGCATTGAGCAGCAATACAAAGGCAACTATCATCTACTTGCCTCCATCGATGGGAAAGAACGCAAGTATGTTATTCGCAAGAAGACGGCTGAGCATGAGGAGATTAGCCTCAAAGGAGTGGCCAATCTGCCTAATGAGTATCTCAAAGAACTCATCTCAAAATTCTTGTTCTAATTGTTTTTCTGGATTGCTTCGTCGTTTTCCGTTTTCACGGGATGAGGCCTCGCAATGACGCGAAGTGAGTCAATAACGTGAAAAGATTCCCTTCGGGAATGGAAAATCGGTTTTATGAATACCGCGGCGGCAAGTAACGCCTACCAGCAGTAAACGACACAAGCCGCCGCTGGAAACTGAAAAAGGAAAACTCCATTCCCGCAGGGAATCTCATAAGTCTTTCATCAAGTCGTCCAAAACTTGTTTTACCTTCTCGCTCCAAGGTGTTTTGTCGTAAACAAATCCCTTGTCTGTAACCAGTTCTTTCCATTCGGGATTCTTTTTTTCAATCAGTTCTATTTTTGCTTTCCGAGAAAGTCCTTTTATTCTATTCTCTTCGTCAATTGCCGATTGATAACTAGTAAATTCTTGGAAATAAACACAATACTCGCAATTGTACTTGTCGGTGAAAGAACCTTTATATTGATGGCTTTTGTGTTCAGCAACTCTATGTATTAAATCGTTTGTACATCCTGTGTATAAAACTGAATGCCCTTTGTTCGTCATTATATATGTGTAAGCGAATTTCAAAGTCATGAGGTTTTAATGTGACAAAGGTAGTAAAAAAGAGATTCCCTTCGGGAATGGAGTTAATGTTTAAGTTATAATGCGGCGGCTTTGGTCCTTCACGGATTGTTGACGTATCTTGCCGCCGCAGGGAACACATTACGGGCACTCGCCATTCCCGCAGGGAATCTAATTAAACCATCCTTAAATACTCCATCGCCTCCGGCCCCTCATTGAAAACCAAGTCCAACACGCTCAAATCAGGCGCAAAAGGGAACTTCGTGCCGAAAACCTGGTAGTATTCCGGAAATGAGACGTTTTCAAAAGCCTTTTTCGGGCTGAAAGCCTCGCGCAAGTCATTCTCCGCCTGGCGGACGTAATCTGTTGTGTGAACGATTTCTTTCTTGACCTTCAGCATCTTCAACACCGCTAGCAAAGCCGCATCGTTCAAATCGATGAGGCGCTCAAAATGGCCTTCAAAGATAGGCCTAAGGTAGTCGTAATAATGGTCGAAATAGGGTGCAGCCTTGTAAGCCGACTCCAAGCAGCGGCTGTGGATGTGTTGCCATGGTTCGATGGGGCTGATAGCCATGTCCTTGGTCATGGTGTGGTTGCCGTTGACTTTCACTACGGGTACACTCAGACTTTCCACGCCATTGGCCGTCATCACACGGCAGCGGTTGCGGTAGGTCTGCTTATGGTAGGTCTCCCACACCTCAATGACTGGCGCGTCCTCTTTCAGAAAACGCGCCATATAGCTGATGCTCGGGAAATATGCTGTGGTGAAAAGGGCCATTACTTTTGTTTTGGATGGTCGAGCAGCTGTTCTTCAATGATAGTCCTTAGTTCCTCTTCGGTCACTAAACCGTCATACAACTTCTTATATTGTCCTTTCTTGGATATGGTGAGAAAAGCAGGGTAGCCTTTTACCTTAAAGATAGCGGTCAATTCTTTCTCTTGTTCCGCATCCACATTGTAAACCATGAGTTCCCCTTCGTATTCTTTGGCCATCTTCTCCAAAACGGGAGCCAATTGGCGACATGGACGGCACCATTGGGTGTAAAAATCAATGATGACGGCTGTGTTTCCTTCAAAAACAAATTTGTCAGGATGCTTCTCGTAATCCCAGATCTTCGTGAAGAAGTCATTGTATGTGAGAGGCTGGACTTTTAATTCGTCTTTGGTGCAGGCAGTTGCTCCTACTAAGACAAGTAGCATGCATAAAATGGCGGTTTTCTTCATGGCTTTCTATCCCACGTCATTTGAGCAGTTGTTCCTCAACGACTTTCCTGTAGCCCTCTTCTGGCAAAGCTCCGACTTGCATCATAGGCTGTCCTTCCATGGGAATAAAGAGTACCATAGGGATGCTTTTTATTTGAAATGCCGCGGCAAGTTCGCGTTCTTGGTCAGTGTTGACCTTGTAAACCAGCAATTTGCCATCATATTCCTCTGCTAGTCTCTCCATGATAGGAGCCACACGGCGGCAAGGACCGCACCAGTCGGCGTAGAAGTCGACCACAGCGGGCAGTTTGCCTTTATAGATAAAGGTGTTAGGATTGCTTTCGAAATTCCAAACATGACTAAGAAACTCTTTGTAAGTCAAGTGTTTTACCTTTGATTCTGCTTTTTTTTCTTGCGCGTTGGTCGTGCAGGCAGCGGCAAGTATGACCATGGCGATAAGGATAGTTTTTTTCATTGCGATTCGAATTTTCGGGGACAAAAATAACAAAAATCGTGCAAATGGCCTTTTTTTCCGTATTTTTGCCAAAAATTCAACTCATTATGCTTTTTGTCAATATCAAGGAACTCGTCGGTATCGAAGAAAAGTGCCGACTGTTGAAGCGCGGCAAGGAAATGGCCGAAACGGGAAAAATCAAGGATGCATTCCTATATATCAAAGGTAAGAAAATCGAGGACTATGGTCCGGTGGACTCGGACGCCTGCCGGAAATATCTTGCTGAGAACCATCGCGTTTACGATGTGAAAGGCAGCGTGGTGATGCCCGCCTTCTGCGACTCGCACACGCATTTGGTCTATGCCAACTCACGCGAGTTGGAGTTCGTCGACAAGATCCGTGGCCTCAGCTACGAGGAAATCGCCAAGAGGGGAGGAGGCATCCTCAACTCGGCCAAGGCGACGGCTGCGGCATCTGAAGATGAGCTATATGACATGGCCCAGCAACGTCTCGACGAGGTCATGCGCATGGGCACGGGTGCTATCGAAATCAAGAGCGGCTATGGTCTGACCACTGAGAGCGAGTTGAAATTGCTGCGTGTTATCCGTCGCCTGAAGGAGAACTCGCCCCTGACCATCAAGTCGAACTTCCTCGGCGCACACGGCATCCCGATGGAGTATCGTGGTCACCAGGAGGACTATGTCGACTTGGTCATCAACGAGATGATCCCGCTTGTGGCTGCCGAAGACCTCGCCGATTTCATCGACGTATTCTGCGACCAGGGCTTCTTCACCGTCGAGGACACCGAACGCATCCTCATGGCGGGCATCAAATACGGTATGAGGCCGAAGATCCACGCCAACGAGATGGCCATCTCGGGTGGTGTGCAGGTGGGCGTGAAGTATGGTGCCATCTCTGTCGACCACCTCGAGCAGATGGGCGACGCCGAGATTGAGTGCCTGAAAGACACCGAGACCATGCCGACCGTATTGCCGGGCTGCGCCTTCTTCCTCAACCTGCCGCTCTCGCCGGCACGCAAGATGATAGATTCGGGTCTGCCCGTGGCCATGGCCTCTGACTTCAACCCAGGCACTTCGCCGTCGGGCAACATGCAACTCATTTTGTCGATGGCCTGCATCCGCTATCGCCTTACACCAGAAGAAGCCTTGAACGCCACCACTTTGAACACGGCCTACGCTATGGGTGTGAGCGACGAAGTAGGCAGTATCACCAAAGGCAAACTCGCCAATCTTATCATCACTCAGCCGATGACGCAGTTGGAGTTCATGCCTTATTATTACGGTGCCAACAAGGTGGCAAAGATGATCTTGAATGGTAAGTTTGTATAGAATTAATGCATTGAAATACTGTAAATTATTTGTTTTTCTTTCTTTGTTGGCCATGCTGTTTGTGGCCTGCAAGAAGGGCCATTACGATGTGAGTAATGTGCATGGGATGAACGCCGAAGGCGAGATGTTGCTGCCCATCGGTTCCGGTTCGTTCACTGTGTCGGAATTGATGCAGCAGTTCAATATCGACAGTATGATTACCTGTTCGGAAGACGGGATCCTTACTTATGGTTTCCATTTTGAGGACTTTGGTGTGGTGGATGGAGATAGCTTGTTGAGGTTTAAGGATTTGGAGTATAATGAACGCTTTTCTTTTGAGAATCCATACCCAATCATGCTACCTCAAGCTTTCGATACAATGTTCCATTTTGACCAGACGCTCGTGTTTGAGTCGGACCATATCCATGTGATGGAAGCCGAGATGAAATCTGGCCATTTTGATTTCGATTTGAGCTCCAACATTGGTTTGCTGCAACGCCTTGTGATTCGCTCTTCCGATATCAAAGACGAAGCAGGTCGTGATTTGGTGCTTGATTTTGACTTGAACTCAAGCGATATCCAGTTCGACCTTGACGGATTGCATTATGAAACGGATTCAGCGAATAGCCTTAGATTGGGCTATGATGTATATGTCAGCATACTGAGCATTCCTGACCAAGAACTGTTTTTTGAGGTGGATGTTAAAGGTAGCGAACTGGCCATCAAGGAAATGAGTGGTTTTGTCGATCCATACGAGTCAAGGAATGTCCTTGACACGACCTTGAACTTGTTCCCAGGCAATGCATCGGGATCATTGCAAGTGTATGGTGCTCGTATGCGACTTTCCGAACGTAATACATTCGATTTGGAAGCTCGGCTGGATGTGGACACGGCTTGGCTTTTCGCTGACGATCACGTTCCTGTTCCCATTTTTGGTCCGCAACAAGTGTCGGTCGACATCCCCTCGCAGTTTAGTTTTGGACAAGTCTATGAGAGGAGTTTGAACGGCAAGATTATGGCCAACGAAACGGACCTTTATGCCATTTCCAACTTTATCGTGAATCCGTCGGGTATGTCGGATTTAGTCTCAGTGTCCGACACCTGCGTCATTGATGTGATGATTGATACAGAGATTCCTTTTGCATTTGTAATGAATGATGTGCGGTTTGTTGACACAACTGACCTTAATCTAAACATTGATGCGCCAGATCAAATTGAAAAACTGACCTTAGAATTGACATTTACGTCAACCATTCCTTTGAATATGAATGCACAGTTCTTTACTTTCGATTCTGAGATAGGGCAAATTACGGATACATTGGTCGCTGAGGACAAACTGATCAGCGCTTCGTATGATGGGAAACCTGTAACAACTGAAGTGATCTTGGAAGTCACAGGAAAAAAGGTCGAACATCTGAATCATTCTGATAGGTTGATTTCGATTTATGAAATAGAAACTGAGGACCAAGAAGTCTGCCTTAAAGGCGAACAACAGTTGAGTGTGTTTATCAAAGCCAGAGTGAAATACAATGGTACTGTTGATTTTTAAAAGAGTGAAAAAGAAAAAGGCATATAGAATCCTGACCGCTTTGGCCTTGACTTTCGTTTTGGCTTCTGCCCACGCCCAGCAGGTGTCGCCCGTCGATTTCATGCGGCTTAACCCATATCAGATGAACGCCAATCCTGCCACCGATTTGCCTTACCAAAGCGTGATGTCGCTCGTCATCGGTAATATCGGTTTGGATGTGCAGAATACGACACTTCACTTCGACAATCTCTTCGAGTTTGATGCGCAAGGCCGTCCTGCTATACTCGACCTGAGGCAGTTCGCCAATAGCTTGAAGGAGAACAACTTCTTAGGCCTCAATGCCAGCTTGGACTTGTTCACCTTGTACAAACGCTTCAACAAAGACCTGTGGACTTTTAATTGGGGTGTGAAGGTGCAAGGCGATGTGAAATACAATGACGGACTATTCAAGTTGTTGGGCTACGGCAATAGCGCTTTTGTGGGTGAGGACAATCCCGTCAAGGTGAACATGGACTTCAACATGATGGCCTATCAGGAATGGGCGGTAGGTTACCAGATGAATGTCACGGATCAGTTGTCGGTGGGCGGCAGGGCCAAGTTGCTTTTTGGTGTGGTGGATGTGAAGACGGATGCCTTCAACGCAGCGCTTTACACCGATCCTGATACCTATGCACTCCGATTAAAGGAACATGCCCTTGTGAAGGCCGCCATGCCCAACGCGGTTTACGTTGATGAAACAGGGAAACTGATGGGAAATGGCCCCTTCAGTATGGGCGAGCTGTTCCGCAATCCTGGCTTTGGCATCGACTTGGCTGCCGAATACCGTTTTGATGAGGAGTTTAGTGCAGTGGCTGCTATTCACGACTTGGGCTTTATCCATTGGGGAAAGAACAACATCACTATGACGAGCCAGTTGAACGACGTCGGGCAATTCTATGACAACGGAAGCTTCCTTTTCGGTGGTCTGGATTGGGAACAGATACAGCTGATTTCCTCGGATGAATCTTATAGAGAACAGTTTCTGGATACTTTGCAGCAGTATTTTCAATTGGAGTTTGCCCCTTTGCAGAAATACAATACTGCGCTCAATACCAATCTCTTGTTGCGCGGTAATTACGACCTTGATGACCAAAACCGTTTCAGCGCACAAGTGCAAGGCTGCTTCTTGGGTAGCGGCTTCCGTCCCGCGCTCACTTTGGCATATTGCGGTTCCTTCTACGACAATCTCAACGTTTGTGCCACCTACACGATGATGCCTCATAGCTACGACAACATTGGCTTCGGCATCTCGGCCATGATTGAGACTTGCAACATTTACTTGACTACCAACAATTTGTTTGGACTTTTCAAGTTTATGAATACGAGTCGATTCAACGCTCAAGTAGGTATCGTTTTCAATCTCTTCTTGCCCGGGAGACGTTACGTCGACGAGTCGGGAATGCCTGAGTATTTGGAATGACAAAAGCAAAGATATTTGGAATTAGCCGTCACCGCTTGACCGTCGATGGCGAGGGCGTCACCACCTTGGTGGCGTTCAATGGTTGCCCTTTGCGTTGTAAGTATTGCCTCAACAAGGCTTCGTGGGACATGGACAGAGGCCGTGATTATACCCCTGAAATGCTTTTCGAGGAGGTGAAGATCGACCAGATGTATTTCTTGGCCACGCATGGCGGCATCACCTTCGGTGGGGGAGAACCCTTGCTGCAAAAGGACTTCATCAAGGAGTTTCGTGCACTTTGTGGACCACAGTGGCAGATTGTGGTCGAGACCAGCCTCCATGTGCCCTTTGAGACCGTTCAGGAGATGAATGAAATCTTGGACGGCTATATCGTTGACATCAAAGACCTGAATCCGGCAATCTATTTGGCCTATACGGGGAAAGAAAATCCACTGGTTTTGAAGAATTTGGAATGGATTTTGCAGCATGGAGACCCAAAGCGCGTCAAGGTGCGCGTTCCCCATATTCCTGAGTATAATACCGATGAAGATGTGGCGAAAAGTGTGGAACGCCTCAAGGCGATGGGGGTGGTGGACATTGATGAGTTTCAATATATAATAAGGTAAGTTGGCAGTTGTTCAGTTGTTCAGTTAATCAGTTGTCGCTTTGCGTCACTGCGAGGAACGAAGCAGTCCAGTAAGCCAGTTATCAGTTGTTTAGTTAGGTGATGGGAATGCTGAATGTTGAATGAGGAATGGGCTTCTGGCCTCTGGCTTTTGGCTTCTGGCAGCTTTACAAAATATTGAAAGTCAAGCTTCGGTTAAAGCGGCCAATGGCCAGTAGCCAGCAGCCAGTAGCAAATCTTTAAAATAGAAATCTTGAATCATTATGGCTAAAGGAAAACAAACCTGCAAAATCCTGAAGGAAATCCGCAAGCAGATTGCGGCGGAGAACGATATTGAATTGGTTATCGAGGAATGTACCTATAAAGGCGATTGCCTCGGTACCTGTCCGAAGTGCGAGGCCGAGGTACGCTACCTTGAACGCGAATTGGAGAAACGTCAACGTTTGGGAAAAGCCGCTGTTTTTGCAGGCATGTCGATGGGCACTCTAATCGCGGCTTCTGGTTGCCATATCATCCAACCTACGGCTGGAATGCCTGTCGATGCGTTCAATGGTGCAGAGGTAGTGCAGTCGGACACGATACCCGAAAAGCCTCTTGAAGGCGATGTGGTAGCCGTTAAGCCTGAGCCACAAAAGCCCGACACGCTCATAACGGAACCCTTGATGGGGCTGGTGATGATGTATAGTAATATCTTCGAGTTCAATGCAGAGGATTATCATGCCTTGATGAAGGATAAGTTTGTGTTCCCCGAGATGCAGCACTTGTTCGTGATAGGTGGCAATATTGAATACCGACATGTTGGCGATGGCGAACGCTATGAGAATTTGGAGCAATTCATTCAAGGCGTCAAGGAATTCCGTGCACCCTATTATTCTGGTGGAGAGCAGAAGATGTTGGAAGACCTCGCTGCTTTATTGGAGCTGGATGCAAGCAAATACAAAGGCGATATGGAAGTGGCGTTTACGGTGCCAGCCTGGGGCGATGTGAAGGATGTTGAGGTTGTGAAGGGGATCAACAAGGCATTGGATGAGGCCGTTGCCGAAGTCATGACGCAAATGGATTGGAGTTCGGCTTTTTATGATTACAAAGATGCGGACATTATTGGTGGCGCTTTCGAATGCCGTTGTGTGCAGAAGATTCATTTCCCGATAAAATAAAACAATAGTGTTATGGCGAAAGGCAAACAAACCTGCAAGATCCTGAAGGAAATCCGCAAGCAAATTGCGGCTGAAAATGACATTGAATTGGTTACCTCGGAATGCACCCACAAGGGCGATTGTGCTGGTACCTGTCCAAAGTGCGAGGCCGAAGTGCGCTACCTTGAACGCGAACTGGAGAAGCGTCAGCGCTTGGGCAAGGCTGCGGTTATCGCGGGAATGGCCGTGGGAACGATGCTTACTGCCACTTCGTGCGACAAAATTCTACCTCGGCCTTTGGAAGGCGATGTGCCCTACATCCCCGATTCCACGGAGTTTCCCAACGACAGTATCCCAAGCGACAGCATTCCCGATGATGTCATCCTGCTTGAGAATGAGGCGATGGCCCTGATGCCGAAAGCGACCGATGAAAATGATAAATCGGAATAATTTAGAACGAATTGTATTTTATTCAAAATAAATCGTATTTTTGCCACGTTAATATAAAAAACTAATATCATGGCAAGAGGCAAACAAACCTGCAAGATCCTGAAGGAAATCCGCAAGCAGATTGCGGCGGAGAACGACATTAAGTTGGTCATCGAGGAATGTACCTACCAAGGTGACTGCCTCGGCACCTGCCCGAAATGCGAGGCTGAAGTGCGCTATTTGGAGCGTGAATTGGAGAAACGGCAACGAATGGGAAAGGCTGCCGTTGTTGCAGGCCTTTCTGTAGGTTTGTTAGGCGCAAGCCAAGTGGCTTTGGCACAGCAGCCGGAAGCAGTGAGAATGGATACGATTGAAAAAGCGGCGGAAGATGTAGAGATACTTGGAATGATGGAAGAAATGCCGAGTTTTCCGGGAGGCGAAGCCAAGTTAATGGAATACATTGCAACGAATCTCAACTATCCACAGGAAGCCATCGAGAAAGGCATTGAAGGTCGGGTGTTTGTGGGTTTTGTCATTGACGTTGATGGAAGCGTAGTCGATGTGGAGGTGAAGAGGGGCATTGGATATGGATGCGACGAAGAAGCCGTTCGTGTCATAAAGTCACTACCGAAATGGAAACCAGGCAAAATACTGGGCGAGTTACAAAGAGTTTCATATATGATTCCTGTGACTTTCAAGTTGCAGGTCGAAAAAAAGAAATAGTCATGGCAAAAGGAAAACAAACCTGCAAAATCCTCAAGGAAATCCGCAAGCAGATTGCGGCGGAGAACGATATTGAATTGGTCGTTTCGGAATGTACCTATCAAGGCGACTGTCTTGGAACTTGTCCGAAATGCGAGGCCGAAGTGCGCTACCTTGAGCGTGAGTTGGAGAAACGGCAACGTCTCGGTAAGGCCGCCGTTTTTGCTGGAATGACGCTCGGCACAGCCATCACCGCCGCGTCATGCGGCCCGTTGGTTCAGCCCACAGCAGGAATGCCTATGAATCCAAATGACACTATCGTTGCTATGGATACCGTTAGGAAAGACAGTGTTGATGAGCCATATCTGCTTGAAGGCGATGTGATGAAGACTTTGCCCGATACCTTGAAAGAAGAAGAAGAAAAGAAGAAGGCTAGTTGCAAAAGCGATGTGTTGTCGGCAATCCCGGGAGAAGTGGTAGAAATCGACACAACGGAGATTATTGAAGGGGAACTGCCTGGTTTTGAAAGGAAGCACATTGCACCTGAAGTGGGGGAAGTTTCTCCAGATGACATGATAGACGAGGTCTATACAATTGTCGAGCAAATGCCTGAGTTCCCGGGAGGCAAGGAGGCTATGGAGAAATACATTAAAGACAATATCAAAATAGGAGAGACTGTTTCTAAGTGGCAAGCCGATGCTTGGGGTAGGATATTTGTGAATTTCATAGTTGAACCTGATGGTAGTCTTACTAATGTAAAGGTGTTACAAGGAATATGTGAACCTTATGATGAGGAAGCCGTGAGAGTAGTAAAATCCATGCCGAATTGGAAACCAGGAATGCAGAGAGGGAAACCTGTTAGGGTGTCCTACACGATTCCCATTGTTTGGTGGTGGGGATAATTTCTCTTTACCAGTATCGAAAAAAAACCGTATCTTTGCCGCCGCTTGTTGGACTATAGCCTATAGCCCATGGCCTATGGCAGCTTTAACAGAAAAGGAGAGTCCTTCCTTTATCATGAAGCTGCCATGAGCCATAGTCATAGGCCATCGGCCAATCCTAAATCTTGAATTTTAAATATTAAATCAAACAATAATGAAACAACTCATCGAATGCGTGCCGAATATCAGCGAAGGCCGCGACAAGAATATCATTGACCAAGTGACCGCTGAAATCGAGAAAGTGGAAGGTGTCAAACTGCTTGACGTTGACCCAGGTATGACCACCAACCGCACCGTCATCACCTTCGTGGGCGAGCCTGAGCCTGTGTGCGAAGCTGCCTACCGCGTGGTGAAGAAAGCTGCCGAACTCATCGACATGAGCCAGCACCACGGCGCCCACCCGCGTCAAGGCGCAACGGATGTTTGCCCCCTCATCCCCGTGAGCAACATCACCATGGAAGAGGTGGTCGAATATGCCCACAAGCTGGGCAAGCGCCTCGGCGACGAGCTGAACATCCCGATTTACTGCTACGAAGAGGCCGCCTACATCAAGGAGCGCCGCAACCTCGCTTACTGCCGCACGGGTGAGTATGAATCCCTGGCCTCGCGCCTCGGCACGGAGCAGTGGAAGCCCGACTTTGGTCCTAACGAATGGAATGAACACGTGGCCCACACGGGTGCCACCCAAGTGGGTGCCCGCGACTTCCTTGTGGCCATCAACTATAACCTCAACACCACCTCGACGCGCCGTGCCAACGCCATCGCTTTCGATGTGCGCGAAAAGGGTCGCCCGATGCGCGAAGGCGGCAAGGTGACCGGCAAGCCGATGAAGGACGAAAACGGCAAACCGATTATGATTCCTGGAACGCTGAAAGCCACCAAGGCCATCGGTTGGTTCATCGAGGATTACGGCATCGCCCAGGTGTCTATGAACATCACCAACATCAGCGTGTCGCCCGTCCACGTCTGCTTCGAGGAGGTCTGCGCCAAGGCCGCTGCCCGTGGCGTGCGCGTCACTGGCTGCGAAATCGTTGGCCTCGTTCCCAAGAAGGTGCTGATGGACGCTGGTAGGTTCTATCTTGCCAAGCAGCAACGCAGCCTCGGTGTGAGCGAAGAGGAAATCATGAAGATCGCCATCAAGTCGATGGGCCTCGACGACCTCAAGCCCTTCGATCCGAAGGAAAAAGTCATCGAATACCTCATCGAAGACCACAGCCAGAAGAAACTCGTCGACATGACCTGTACGGGTTTCGCCAACGAGACTGCTTCTGAAAGCCCCGCTCCTGGCGGTGGTTCCATCTCGGCCTACATGGGTGCTCTCGGTGCCTCTTTGGCCACGATGGTCGCCAACCTGTCGTCGCACAAGCCAGGCTGGGACGAGCGCTGGGAAGAGTTCTCCAACTGGGCCGTCAAGGGTCAGGCCATCAAGGACGAGCTGCTTGAGCTGGTTGATGAAGACACCAACGCCTTCAATAAGATTATGGATGCTTTCGGCCTGCCGAAGAAGACCGACGAGGAGAAGGCTGCCCGTACTGCCGCCATCCAAGAGGCCACCAAGTATGCCACTCAGGTGCCTTTCCGCACCATGAAGGTCGCCTTCAAGGCATTTGAGGTCGTTCGCGCCATGGCTGAGACCGGTAATCCCAACTCCGTAACCGACGCTGGAGTAGGTGCTTTGTGCGCTCGTTCGGCCGTGATGGGTGCCCATTTGAACGTCAAAATCAACGCTTCTTCGCTGAAAGACGAGGCTTTCAAGGCTGAAATTTTGAAGGAAGCTGCCGAAATTGAGGCTGCTGCTCTTGTGCAAGAGGCTGAAATTCTGCAAATTGTGAACAAGGTCATCGAAGGAGAATAAAATTTCACAAAAATGGTTGCGGGTATTCGAAAAAGTTGTACTTTTGCAGCCACATTTTGAAAGGAGTATAAGCTATGT
>JAEEGG010013209.1_pt1 | contig 17704 bp, 14 predicted proteins | sample 9134161 | NCBI WGS metagenome assembly JAEEGG01 (sample SAMN16246543, study PRJNA631951) | gut metagenome | biome: gut microbiome; feature: rumen; material: CR-attached | host: Bos | place: Iran: Karaj | collected 2018-10 | reverse complement strand
AGGTAAGAACGGTTACAGTGATGAATTCGAAGTAAGTATCGGTAAGATCAGTAGCATTTTCGAGACGGAGTATTCCGGTGAGCCTGCACTTGCGATCAACACGAGCCTTGACAATCTGTATGGCTCCAAGAAGGTTCAGTTGGTATTCCCTCAGTTGAAGGACATGGATCTGGCAGCAAAGCTTTTGAAAAAGCTTCGCGCTGACAGCGGATTTGTGGACGATTCACCGAAGGTAGCTGCATATAATGCAAGAGTTGGTGATTTGGCTCAGACGGCTAAGCCCGAGGAGAAGCCCGAGGAAGAGAAGCCTCAGGCAAAGTCCGTGGCAGAGCTTAGAAGCGCAAATGTTCCTCCGAAGGAGCAGCCAAAGCCTGCTCAGCCTGTTCAAACTGCAAAGCCCGTACAGCCAACGCCTCAGGTTCAGCCTGCACAGCCGGTTGTTACCCCCGTACAGCCTGTAGCTCCCGCTCAGCCTGCAGCGCCTGCTCAGCCCGTAGCACCCGCACAACCTGCTCAGCCTGCAGCTCCTAAGGGAAAGATGAGTGTAGAAGAGTACAACGAGAGAGTTGATAAGCTGAATGTTCTTAGAGATTGTGGCGTTCTTGGTGAGAAGGAATACTATACCAAGAAGTTTGAAATCGTATGTGAGTACAACGATCTGACCGATTTCAACGAGAAGATCCAGAAGCTGATCGTGCTTGTTGATTGCGGACTCCTTTCCGAAAAGGAATTTGAGAATAACTGCAACGATATCATCAAGGAGTGCTGTGACACCAATGTTACGAATCCTGCTGAGTATCGTAAGAATATCCAGAAACTTGTTTGCATGGAAGCTGGCGGCATTTTGACAACCGAGGAGTATAACAAGTATAAGCAGATCATGGTGAATGACGTTGTAATTACTTTGGATGATGCTCCTGCCGTATTCATTGGTAAGCTGAGAAAGCTTCCCGTACTGGTTGAATGCCAGATGATCACTGAGGCAGAGCAGAAGCAGATGATGAACAATCTGTACTCCATGATCGAAGTGAAGCCCGGACAGCCTCTGACTGGTTTGCAGGATAGAATGAATAAGTGGCCTCTGCTTGCTCAGGAACGCATCATTTCTGAGGCAGAACTTCGCAAGAAGCAGGATCCTGTTATTGAAGCAGTCATGATGAAGAATATTACCGGTCCCGCAGACGTTCAGTACATGGCTGAGAATCTGATTGCTCTGAAAGAGGGCGGTTGGTTGACCGATGCTGAGTTCAACGAAAAGAAGAAGGGCGTTCTCTCCAAGGTTGACGCGATTCCTGATTTCGTTACCAGAATTTCTGTTTATGTTGCGCTTCCTAAGATGGGTCTTGAGACCATGCAGGAATACGAAGCACAGAAGAAGAAATGTATCGACGATATCTTTGCTCCTTACAGCGGCATGGACGAGTTCAAGAAGAGAGTTACCAACCTGATGGATCTCCAGAAGGCTGGAATGCTTACCGAAGCAGAGTTCAATACTCATAAGGGTAAGTTGATGGGATCTCTGTAAAATGAATAATGTAATTAAGGCAGGTGCCCACGTGGCACCTGCTTTTTCTTTATCCGTAGACCATAAAATTATTGAATATTTTTGTATTTACATATATACTAGTATTAGTATGCGTAATTATGTTTTCCCACAAGAAGTGGTGGAGGAGTATGGATCATGGATGTAGAAGATCGGAAGTTGGCTTTATTAATTGACGCTGACAACATTTCACCAAACTATGTGAATATTATGTTGAGTGAGGCGAAGCTCTATGGGACGGTGAGTGTCCGCAGAATCTATGGTGACTGGACAAGCTCCGGCAAAAACAGCTGGAAGAGCGTTATGTTGGATAATTCTCTGACGCCAATCCAGCAGTATAGCTACACCTATGGAAAAAATGCATCTGACAGTGCCATGATCATTGATGCCATGGACATTTTGTACGCAGGCCATGTCGATGGCTTTATTTTGGCGTCCTCCGACAGCGATTTTACGAGGCTGGCGATGCGCCTCCGTGAGGCAGGAAAGTTCGTGATCGGCATGGGCGAGTCGAAAACTCCTGCGCCATTCGTTAAATCCTGTGACGAGTTTAAGGTATTGGATATTCTGCTAAAGAACTCTCTTTCCGAGGAGGAAAAGCGGCCAGGCAAAAGTGCAAAGGGATATGCTGGGGAAGATACTTTGGGGAGTGATGGCAATGGGACGGATGCCGTTGGCGACTATGGCAGTGAGGCCGGAAATGAGCCAACGCCGATCACAAAGCTTTCCGTCGTTAAGAAGAGTATGCTCGACATTATTGATAAGTATTCCGACGAGAACGGACAGATGCACATGTCGAAGCTGGCCAGCATGTTGACGCGTCTCTATTCTGATTTTGATGCCAGAAATTACGGAAAATATGGAAAGTTTAGCAACTTCGTAAAGGCGTTGCCTGAATTTGAGGTGACAACGCTGAATACGGTATCTTATGTGAAGCGCAGAGATACGGAAGCATCAGACGGTGATGACGTGTCAGAACAAACAAACAGCGACGAAAATTCTTTAGGAATGAATGCTGGAGGAAAGGCTGGAACAAGGAAAAGCCGCTCATCAAGATCAAAGAGTAAAGGAAAATCGTCGCAAAAGGCTCAGACGCAGAGAGCCCAGGTTCAAAAGAATCAGACACAAAAGGCCCAAGTACAAAAGACGACAGAAGGAGCCGCACAGACAGTAAAGGAGACCACGGGTAAAGCAAGAAGCTCAAAGCCGCATGCAAAGAAAACCAAAGGTAAGAATAAATAATTCTGTATAGATTAGAAAGGCTTTACAACAAATAAAGCTAGAATAAAACTGACAGGTGTAGCAAATAAGCGTTAGAGAAATGGCAACCAGATAGAAACAAGCGCGAAAGAATTAGAGAAACATGGAAGGGACAAGGATCCGTATGACTTGTAAGGAGTTTGAAAAGCTGATTCCTAATTTCATAGCGAAAAAGTTAGACTACCTTACGCTAAAGGATTTTTATGCCCACATGGAGTCCTGCGAGGAGTGCAAGGAGGAGCTGACCATCAATTTCCTTGTGACGGATGGTTTGCAGAAGCTGGAAAGCGGCGATGCGTACGACTTGCACAAGGAGTGGAACAATAAGGTCGGGGAAACAAAGAGGAAAATTGCGAGAAATGAAGGGATCATTCAGTTTGGCTTTTGGATGGAGATTTTAGCCGTTGGAGTGATCGCAGGGGTTGCAATCTGGCTGCTGTTGCCGTAATGTGTAAAAAACTTCCTTGAAAGGCAATGGTGTTAGTCGAAGCCTGGCAGATGAATTTTTTGCTTTAAGGCGGATGTGGTATTAGTGTTAAGACAGAAAAGGTATTTGTTTTAAGACGGTTGAGACATAAGGGGGATCAAATGTCAAAAAAACTGGTATTGATAGATGGACATAGCATTCTAAACCGAGCATTTTACGGCCTGCCCATGCTGACAAATTCAGAGGGGACGCATACGAATGCGGTTTATGGATTTCTAAATATCTTGTTCAAGATTCTGGAGGAGGAAAAGCCGGATTTTCTTGCCGTGGCATTTGACGTTCACGCAAAAACCTTCCGCCACAAGATGTACGAGGCCTATAAGGGGACGCGTAAGCCCATGCCTGAGGAGCTTCGTGAGCAGGTTCCTTTAATGAAGGAGGTTCTGCGTGCCATGCACGTGGAGATCCTTGAGAAGGAAGGCTTTGAGGCGGATGATGTCCTTGGAACCTTGGCTAGAAAGGCGGAAGCAGAAGGGATCGAGGTTGCCCTTGTTTCCGGTGACAGGGACCTTTTACAGATCGCTTCTGATCATGTCAAAATTCGCATTCCCAAGACGAAAATGGGGCGCACGGAGATTGAGGATTATTATGCCGCTGACGTAAAGGAAAAGCTTCAAGGGACGCCAACGCAGGTTATCGAACTGAAAGCACTGATGGGCGATACGGCCGACAATATTCCCGGCGTTCCCAAGGTTGGCGAAAAGACGGCGACGGAGCTGATGCTGGCCTATGGCTCCATTGATGGAATTTACGCACATCTTGACGAAATATCAAAAAAGAGCATTCGGGAGACACTGGCTGCAAATCGTGAGCTTGCTGATCTTTCGAAGGTTTTGGCGACCATTAAGACAGACTGTGACCTTTCGCTGGATTATGAAAAGGCTAAGGCGGAAGGGTATTTCACGCCGGAGGCATATACGCTTTTTAAGAAGCTGGAGTTTAAGAATATGCTATCCCGCTTTGAGGTGGGCACCCAGACGGGCAAAGCGAAGCTCTGGGAGGAGCTTGTTGTCCTCGAGAGTCAAGGCCGGCTGGAGCAGGTATTGTTAGAGGCAATCAAGTCGCAGAGGGATCAACGGAAGCTGCGTGACACGAATGCGATTCCAGATAACAGGGATGGCGTGACGTCTTGTGAAATCGGAATTCAACCTCTGATCGAGCAGGGAAAAATTCTGGCAATTGCCGTCTCCGTTACCGACGACAAGGTATATTTTTATGCACCTTCCGAAGATCAGGAAGAGGCGAACACGGAAGCAGTGCAGCTTAGCTTATTTGATTTTATGGGTGTTGCCGAGGAATCCAAGTATATGACGGAGTGCTCAGCGAGTGACTCTGATGCTAAGTTACAAAAGAATGGCCAAAAGAAAACAAACAGAAATTTGGCTGAAAGGACGTCCGGAGGTCAGGGCGAACAAGAGCTTCGAAAATTATTATTAGAGAAATCGAAGAACTTAAGGCTTGCCACCTTTGACGTCAAGCATCAATATGATTTTCTGGCACAGGATACAACAGATCGATATTTTGACGTCCTGATCGCAGCGTATCTCTTAAACCCGCTGAAAAGCGATTATGAGATGGACACGATTTGCTCAGAGCATTTGGGACTTATGATTCCAGGGATTACCGAGACCTTTGGAAAGAAAAGCGTTTCTCTCGCATTGCAAGAGGATCCGCAGAAGGTGCAGGAATACCTTTGTAGCTGTGCCTGCGCAGCGAGAAGAACGGCACCTGTCCTAAAGGCAAAGCTGGAAGAGACGGGCATGGATCGTCTGATGACGGAAATCGAAATGCCGCTTACTCTGGTGCTTTATGACATGGAGCGCGAGGGCGTGATTGCAAAGCGTGAAGAGCTGAAGGCGTATGGCGAGGCATTAATGAGCCGGATCGGCGAGCTGGAGGCTTCCATTCATGAGAAGGCAGGAAAGGAATTTAACATTCTTTCTCCGAAGCAGCTCGGAGAGATTCTGTTCGATGACATGAAGCTTCCTGGCGGAAAGAAGACAAAGACCGGTTATTCCACTGCAGCGGACGTTTTAGAAAAGCTGGCACCGGAATACCCGATTGTCAGTGAAATTCTGGAATATCGCGGACTGACAAAGCTAAAGTCTACCTATGCTGACGGTCTGGCATCCTGTATCGCAGCAGATGGCAGGATTCATACAAGCTTTAACCAGACGATTACGGCAACGGGAAGAATCAGTTCGACGAATCCGAACCTGCAGAACATTCCGATGCGCATGGAGCTTGGAAGACGCATCCGAAAGGTCTTTGTTCCTGCCAAGGATCACGTGTTTCTGGATGCGGACTATTCCCAGATCGAGCTTCGCATTTTGGCGCATATGTCCGGCGACCAACAGCTGATCGAGGCGTATCGCATGGATCAAGACATCCATCGAATTACCGCGTCGAAGGTGTTTCACGTTCCCTTTGAAGAGGTGACGCCGCTTCAGAGAAGAAATGCAAAGGCCGTCAACTTTGGCATTGTCTATGGCATCAGCTCCTTTGGACTGAGCCAAGACCTGAGCATTACGCCTAAGGAGGCAGCGGTCTATATTCAGCAGTATTTTGCAACCTATCCGGGGATTAAGCTGTTCTTAGATGCCTGCGTTCTGGAGGCCAAGGAGAAGGGCTATAGCGTCACCATGTTTGGAAGAAGGCGACCTATTCCTGAGCTCTCCTCATCGAATTTCATGCAGCGTTCCTTTGGCGAGCGTATTGCCATGAATTCGCCCATTCAGGGAACCGCGGCGGACATTATCAAGATTGCCATGGTGAAGACCTGGAAGGCCCTGAAAGACGCAGGAATGCAGTCAAAATTGATTCTTCAGGTGCATGACGAGTTGATTATCGAGGCGAAGAAGGACGAAGCGGAAAAGGCACGGCAGATTCTTGAGGCTTGTATGAAGTCTGCGGCGGAGCTTGCCGTTGAGCTTGTTGTCGACGTCCATGAGGGCGATAACTGGTACGATGCGAAGTGAGGTTAATATGAAATTTATAGGAATCACAGGTGGCGTTGGTGCTGGAAAATCTTCCATCTTAGCATATATCCGTGAGAATTATCCCTGCGAAATCTATCTGGCCGACGAGGTTGCACATGAGGTGAAAAAGCCAGGGACGAAATGCTTTCAGGAGATTGTACGGATTCTTGGTGAGGATGTCCTGAATGAAAAGGGTGACATCGATAAGCGACGCATGGCAGAGAAAATCTTTGCGGATGAACGCTTATTAAAGCAGATCAATGACAGCGTGCATCCAGCGGTCAAGATTTATTTGTTGAACCGCCTGGAGGAGGCGCGAAAGGCAGGGAAGGTGAAGCTCTTTTTCGTGGAGGCTGCGCTGCTCATTGAGTGCGGCTATGGGGAACTGGTAGACGAGATGTGGTATGTCTACGCAAGAGAATCCGTCAGGAGAAAGCGTCTTCGCGAGAACAGGGGATATAGCGAGGAGAAGATCGATCAAATTATCGATGCACAGCTTTCGGAGGAGGAATTCCGACAAAATAGTGATTTTGTAATCGATAACAGCGACAGCCTGCAGGAAGCATATCGACAGATTGATGAAAGATTAAAAGGTTACCGGTATTCATGAATTCTTTATCTGCATGTGATGAAAACAAAATATTGGGAACAATCGGTGCAATTCTTGGAGGTTTACTAGGATATCTATTATGGATTTTTTGCGGGTATTATTTTCTGATCCCTGGAATTGTTGGTTTTGCATTGGCTTTTTTTATCATAAAGGCATACATAATGTTGGCAGGAAGTATCAGCAGAACGGGACTTGTGATCTGTAGCATTGTTAGCTTGTTGTGGATTTCCATTTCAGAGATTGGTTGCGTAGCATTGCATATTTATTTTGATTGGCAAATTCATGAGCCGGCAGAGATCCTAAAGAATATCAATAATTACGTGAATGCCAATGGAATGTTCATGAAAATGATCAGTAATACCCTGGTCGGCATTTTGACCTTTGCGGCTGGCTGCTTTAACATGTATTACAAAATTTGGAAGGAAACAGGAAATGGGCCTAAAGAGAAGGTAACAGTTGATAATGAGGATCCATTTTAGTACCTAAGGAATGAGGCAGTACAATGAATGATTATTCTACGCTCATCATAATCATGCTGGCGATGGTAGTTTTAGTCGAAATGATGATTAAGATGATCCCAGACGTAAATAAACCGAATGGCGGAAGTAAATTTGCAAGAACGGTATTCAATAAGGGAAATATCAGGGGCGGCATTATGATGTTTGTGATTGTCGCACTCTTTACGGGATTCATGTTTTTTAAAACGATCTGGGAGAAAGGATTCACTTCTTTTTATGCTAAGAAGCAAGATGTCAATGAGATTCTGTTAGATGGGGGAAAGCCCGAACTGCCAACGGAGGTATCTGTTCGTTTTCAGGAAATTGGGAATACCTTTCGCATTGAGGGAGCGGACGGCGCATTCTGTCCCATTGTCATTTATGATGAGTCAAACAATGCGCATGAAAAAATCGTTTGTTGTCTTCATACAAGCAGTAAACAAAATGAAGCCTTACGAGCAGCAAAGTACGCAAGCACACAGCCTGTACATAAGTATGCCGGAACCATATTTGATTTTAGCGGATATGCTGAGCCTTACCGGCAGGCTGTAGAGAATTCAGGCATGGCTGGTGAGGGATATGCAATAGAGAATTATATTATAGAGACCTATATTAGCAGCGACAGGGATAAACGTGAAATCATCACGATGGGCGTTATGATGGTAGGAAGTATTATCTGTAGCATCATTATTTCTGTTGTGTATAAGAAGAGAACTACTTTGAAAGAGAATAAATAAACGAAGGACACAAACATGAGATTATGTAGTATTGCCAGTGGCAGCAGCGGAAATTGTACTTACGTGGGGTCTGATTGCACGCACCTTTTAGTGGATGTTGGAATCAGCGGAAAGAAGGCGGAAAGCGGATTAAATACGCTAGGGCTTACGGGAAAGGACGTCGATGGAATTCTAATAACGCATGAACATGCGGATCATATTGCTGGGCTTGGCGTGCTTGCCAGAAAGTATGAGATTCCGATTTATGCGACAAAGGGAACGATTAACGCCATACAGAATATGCGTCAGGTAGGGGAGATCGCACCTGATCTTTTTTATGAAATTCAGGAGGATCAGAAATTTACCATCAAGGACCTGACCGTCAATCCCATGAAGATTTCCCATGATGCCGCACAGCCCGTGGCATATCGCATTTCTTACGGCAGCAGGCGCGTCGGGATTTGCACGGATCTTGGCGTGTTTAATGATTATACCGTGGATTGCCTAAAGGGCATGGACGCTCTTTTGATCGAAGCAAATCATGACGTCAACATGCTTCAGGTGGGGCCATATCCCTATTACTTAAAACAGAGAATCCTTGGAGATCGCGGACATCTGTCCAATGAGAACTCGGGGAGACTGCTCAGCAGGATTTTGCATGACGGCTTGAAGGAGATCGTGCTTGGGCATCTTAGCAAGGAGAATAACCTTCCGGAACTAGCATATGAGGCCGTTCGCATGGAGATCAACTTAGGGGATACGCCCTATAAGGCATCGGATTTTAAACTGATGGTAGCGAAGAGGGACGAGGTTTCAAGAGTCGTGGAGATTGCGTAAAGAGCCTTGGCTTGATGCAATGAAGGAATATGGCTTAGAAGTACTATCTGAAAAAAGACAAGAAGAATGTCGATATAATAATATAAGCTTGTAGAAACTGGTATGATGCAGAATTACCCGAATGAGTTCATCGTACGGCTGGAATTTACTGCAAGAAAACAAGTCTTTGGAAAGGAAACTGACAGGATAATGGAGCAGGCAGCGATAAAAGAAAAACAGAGCAAAGTGACAGAATGGCTTATTTTCGCGACATATGCCATTCTTTTAATTGTCATCAGTTGCTTTCATGAGCCCTGGTATGATGAGGCGGAAGCGTGGCAGATGGCTAGAGGTGCCAGTATCCATGACCTTCTTTTCTATATTCCTCATTATGAGGGACATCCGTCTCTTTGGTACCTGATCCTGGCAATTCCTGCCAAGCTTGGCATTCCGTATGAAATAGGGTTAAAATCCATAGCAGTGGCAGCAGCGCTTGTATATGGCTGGCTACTATTATTCTGTTCCCCTTTTCCTAAGTGGATCCGTTATAGCCTTCCCTTTCACTATTTCCTGTTTTATCAATATGGCATTATTTCCAGACCTTATGGACTCAGCGTCGTATGCTTTTTCCTGATGGCCATGGCATTCCAAAAGAGAAACGAAAAGCCCTTTCGTTTCTTACTACCCATGGCCTTTCTGTGTGCCCTTAGCGGGTACGGAATTGTGCTTGCTGGTGGCATCTGCATTGCTTGGGTTTGGGATATTTGTAAGGAGAAGCAATGGAAGCTATTTTCGGCTGGCTTTTGGAAGGATAAAAGGATTTGTGGGCTTTTGCTTTTGCTGGTAGTAGCAATCCTTATCATCCTTCAGATTTTACCTAAACCAGATACCTATGCTACGGCGAGGGAGGCGTCAAACTCAATCATTACAAGACTTCTTTATACCTTCTTCGTGATGCTCCCCGACAGTACTGTTTTAACGGTTTTGGAGGGGGCAGCGTTTCTTAGCATGGCTCAAATTTCCATATCTGTACTGTCGATTGGAATCGTGATCGGCTGCATTTATTTGATGGTGATTCTTGGCATATCAACAAAAAAGAATCGTCACTATTATCTGATTCCTTATATGATATTTGCCGTATTTGCTGCACTCGTTTACTTTTGTGCACATCATATGGGAATGATTTTTGCGTTTACGCTTTTTTGGTTATGGATAGCGCTGAAAGATGAGAACCGTTTTGAAACATGGAACTCATGGAAGGAAAAGATAAAAATCCAAGAGCAGGATCAGAAAACTCTTGGAAAGCTTGGTAAATTTGGAGTCGCATTACTCCTTTTGATGCCATTGTATTGGACGGTTGGTGCCGGCTTTTTAGAGATTACTACGCAGTATTATTATGGCAGGGATATGGCAAAGTTCCTACAGGATACAGGCTTGTATCAACTGAAGGTGATGGCAGAGTATGATATCAGCGTGCCCGAAGAAGTAATGGAGCAAAAGGATTATGATTTGATGGATTACGTTAATACGGAGATCGTTGCAAGACCTGTCGCGGTGCTCCCGTACTTTGAGCATAGTTTCTGCATGAACCTAGGCATGGGAAACGACAATGCAGGATACGTGCTCCACAGAGTGCCAAGCAGGGAAGAAAACGAAGCAGTCATGGCAAAATGGAGGGAAATGGGAGCACCTGACGTCATTATCCATGCAATGAACCTAAAACTCCTTTTTGGCAGTGAAGTTAAGAATTCGGATTATGTTGCAGTTTATGAATATGCGCCTTACGCCAATATATGGAAGGCATTTCCCTCGAAATATAACGTCGCATATAAAGGCTATATCTATCTTAGAAAAGAGCTTTTGGAGAAGTATGGGTTAGAGGAAGTTCAGACGTACTAGTGGAGCAATGATTTCTTATCGTGTCTTAAAATGTTTTATGTCAGGATCTGATACAATAGAAACGAGAGCGAGGAATGGTATGAAGAAGATAGTAATAATCGGCGCTGGTCCGGCAGGTATTACGGCGGCATATGAATTATTAAAGGATTCTGATCAATATGAAATTGTGATTCTGGAAGCTTCTGATAAAGTGGGTGGAATTTCCAGAACGGTTCGTCATGGGCAAAATAGAATTGATATCGGAGGGCACAGGTTCTTTTCCAAGGATGATCGTGTCATGGAATGGTGGAGAGAAATCTTAGATTATCAAGGCGCACCTTCTAAGGATGATTTGATTTTGGGTAGAGAATCCAGAATCGTGGAAGGTGGACCTGATCCGGAAAAAACGGATGACGTATTCCTAATCAGGCATCGTGTCAGCAGGATTTACTACAATGGCAAATTCTTTGATTATCCGATCAGTATGAAGCCGCAGACCTTTATTAACATGGGCTTTCTTACAAGTATGAAAGCAGGTTTTTCTTATCTTGGAAGCTGCATGCATAAGTTGCCTGAAACTTCGCTTGAGAATTTCTATATCAATCGGTTTGGGAAAAAACTGTATTCCATGTTTTTTGAAGGCTATACTGAGAAACTTTGGGGAAGACATCCACGAGACATTTCTGCTGATTGGGGTGCACAGCGTGTGAAAGGATTGTCAATCTGGGCGCTCGTAAAGAATGTATTCGGAAAGCTTATCCCGAAGAAAAATCGTGAGGTTGAGACATCTCTGATCGAGGAGTTTTATTACCCAAAGCATGGTCCTGGACAGCTTTGGGAGAAGGCCCTTTCCGTAACACAGGAAAAAGGTGCAAAGGTCGTCTTCGGTGCAAAAGTGTCAGGCATTGATCTTGATGAAAATGGTCGTATAACAACAGTAAGATGCGAAGACGGTACTTCTTATGAGGCAGATGAAGTGGTCTCCAGCATGCCGCTTAAGGATCTGGTTAAAGCACTTAAGGCGGGTGAATCTGGCAAGGATGGAGGAAAAGTTCCTGCAGACATGTCAAGGATTTCCGATGGACTTCCTTATCGCGATTTTGTAACGGTAGGACTTCTTGTTGATCGACTGGCTCTTAAAAACAAGACAAATATCAAAACGCTTGGAAACATTGTACCGGATTGCTGGATTTATGTGCAGGATACGAGCGTAAAGCTTGGTCGAATTCAGATTTTTAATAACTGGTCACCTTATATGTTGGCAGATCCTGAGCATTCCGTTTGGATTGGCCTTGAGTATTTCTGTGATGAGGGTGATGATTTCTGGAACATGACCGATGATGCTTGTATTCAGATGGCAACGGAAGAACTGCGTAAAATCGGTGTAATCGACGCAAATGCAAAGATTCTTGAGACCTGTCGTGAAAAGGTGCAGAAGGCATATCCAGCGTACTTTGACACATATTCTGAGATCGACAAGCTTATTGAGTACTTAAATGGCATAGATAATCTTTGTTGTGTAGGAAGAAATGGACAGCATCGTTATAACAATATGGATCATTCCATGGTAACTGCGTTTGTTGCGGCAGATGTTATTCGAGGAACTGGGAAGAAGTCTGACCTTTGGGCGGTCAATACCGAGAAATCGTATCATGAAGAAAAAAAGAACTAATGTATCTGTAAGAAGGAATGGAGAATGAAACCTTTAGTCAGCTTAAAAGAAAAAAAAGTAGAATGCATCGTATTTACTCTGTTTGCAATTTCGCTAGCCATTGTCAGTGTTTTTCACGAACCCTGGTTTGATGAGGCACAGGCTTGGCAAATCGCAAGGTGTGCAAGCCTAAAGGATATTCTTTTTGAAATACCGCATTACGAAGGACATCCTGCTTTATGGCATCTGATGTTAATCATTCCTGCAAAGCTAGGTTTACCATACGAATTATGCATGGGATTCATTGCGTATATTCCAATCTTACTCACCGGATGGTTTATTCTCTTTTATTCACCGTTTTCGCTTGCAGTTCGCTGCTTATTACCTTTCCATTATTTCATTTTTTATCAACATGGCGTCGTATCCAGACCATATGGCTATATGACGCTTGCTTTTGTGCTATTAGCTATAACTTTTAAGAAGAGAAATGAGCATCCTTGGAAGTTTATGCTTTGTTTGCTATTTTTGTGCCTGCTGAGTGGATTTGGAATTGTTTTGGCCGGAGGGATTGCAGCAGCATGGACTTTGGAGATATGTAATCAAATGGGCTGGAAGATTTTGAAGAGTACTATTGTAAATGACAAGAGAGTGAAAGTGCTGTTTGTTCTTTTGCTGTCGGCCCTAATATTATTGATTCATATAATGCCTTATTCTAATACATTTGCATTCTCTGTAAAGCAAACAAATCCGACATGGCTTTGTGTGTTGTATTCTATGTTTGTTATGATTCCTGACAGTACGTTAATGAATGTATTGGAATGTGAAGGAATGCCAAGATTTTCAACGTTTGACACAATGCAATTTGGCATTTCTGTTTTATTAGGTGTGATCATCATAGGAGCATGTTTATTCTATTCTACGAAGAGGACGCGGAACTATTTTATCATTCCGTATATTCTTTATACCATTTTTACAAGTATTGTTTATTTTTCTGCACACCATTTAGGGATAATAGTAGCCTTTTTTGTCTTTTGGCTTTGGATTGCATCGGATGATGAAGAGAAAGGATCTATGTTTAAGAAACTGAAGATGCCAAAGATTTCTGAAAAGGATAAAAGAATCATAAATAATTTTAGACAGATTATTTTATTAATCCTATTGATCATACCAAGCATATGGACGATTGTTGCGTCCATTAATGATATCAAATATGATTATTTTCCAAGTAAGGCATTTGCAGATTTTATAAAAGAACATCATATGGAGAATGCGACATTTTTAACGGAATGGGGCGAAGTGACTGATAATGAATGGACGGATGAAGAGTACTTTGAAAAAGTGAATGCATATGGACTTGACGTATCTGTAGATCCCGTTGCTGTAATGCCGTATGTAAATCATAACTTTTGTATTAATTTGAATGGTGGACGAGATGACATGGCTTATGCGAGACACCAATTTGCCAGTGCAGAAGAGAGCAGACAGGTATTTTTAGAACTGAAGGAAAAAGGGGCACCGGATGCACTGATCGGACTGAATGATTTAAAACGAATCTATGGTGATGCTGTAAAACAGAACGAATATGTAAGAGTCTATAAAATATCGCCAAGGTACATTAGTATTTGGAAGCATTTTAGAACATTTGGAGACTCCTTCAAAACAAGATATGTATATGTCAGAAAGGATTTATTAGATCAATACGGCTTAGTTGAGATTAAGGAGTGATCGGTGAAAATTGTGAGGAACATCATGAAGACGAGTTTAATACAACAATTTTTAGATTTGATAATTAGAACGCTGGAATTTATACTTATTCTCATCGTTGTTTTAGATTGCAATTCCGTTTATCGATTGCGATATGGATGGGACTTTGAACCACAGATGCTTGCTTTGTGGATTGCTAATTTGAGTGCATATCTTCTTATAGCGTTATGGATTCTTAAAGACAAAACTAATTTCCAGTGCGTTAAAGATATGACAGCATTAATTGTAATATCCTTAATCTGTACGACAGAATATAATTCTTATTTGGTAGGCATTGGTAAAGGCTTTCTCGGATATTTCTTTTTTTTCATGACTGCGATGGTGATTTTATATCGTATTCATCGAAAAAATGGCGAGCCTTTTCGACTGTTGTTTCTCATGGAGTATGTCATTTTGTTTATTGCTGTAGCTTCTGTTTTACTATGGATTGGTTCCAGCATTTTAGAGTTGTGGGGAACAAATTCAGATATAAAGGTTTTTTGGGGTGGAATTTATTATGATGCAAATTATCTAAATTTATGTATCAGAAGATGGGTTTTTGCCGGTGATTATACGAAGAATTTGGGGATTTTTGTGGAACCTCCTATGTTTGGACTGTTTTTGGGTTTTGGATTATACACTGAGCTATTCTTAAAAAAGAAGAGCAATATTGCGATTGTAGTTTCGTTTATGATCGCGCTGATATCTTGTAGAGCAATATTGGCAATTATGCTTGCTATGTTGGCATTTTTGTTTTTAGCTATTGAACTGATATGGAAAAAGAAATATGCAAAGTATGTGATTCCTGCGATCGGAGTAATAACTATATTGGGAGTTGCTGCACTTTATATATATAAAATGAAGACTGGCTGGGGTAGTTTGGCAACGCATATTGATGATTTCGCAGCTGCGTTGAAATGTTGGACGCATTATCCGATATGGGGTTGTGGTTTTGATCGTGAAGCTCCAATTCAGGAATACATGAGTGATTTCCGTGCGGATAATCTTGGCTTAAGTAATTCTGCGGCAGTCGTTTTGGCAGAAGGTGGTATTGTTCTATTTGCTTACTATTTCATTCCTTTTTTGTTAATGATGCTTACATTCTTCAAAAAGAATCGAAGATTCGCCTATTGGGCTGTAGGGATGTTTTTGTTTTGGGTAGTTGTCATTTTCCATACGAGATTATTCATCTTTTTCTTGATGGCATTAGGATATTCCATGATTGACTTTAAATTACGATTATTTAACATTAAGGAAAGTGAAAAGAGATGTGATATTAAAATCTTATATTTTAATGAAAACATATCTGATGATACGGGATATTTCCTAAAGAAGACATTAAATATGCCGGCTGGATTATTAATTGTTATGAGTGTTATATTACTTGGAGCATCTGTATATGGCCTTGGTAATGTGGGGAGTTTTTCAATTGGAAATGCTATAATTTCCATCGTACTTATAATAGCCGTAATGACATATGGCTTCTTATTGCTTAAAAAGAGAAACTTGAATATAATGCAAAAGAACATAATTCCGATTGGACTGTGGTTGATTTATATGCTTGTCGGACAGCCATATAAAGTATTGGATTCTTTCTATACGGTGACGCAGTTACATTTGCAGGATAGTTGGTGGAAGTTTGTTGTGGTATCAGTTGTGTTCTATAGTATTGGGGTTTTGCTGGATTTCTTTTTTGATGGAAGGAAGAAGCGAAATGGAGAGACCAATATATGAAACAAGAAAGAGAAAAGTGGATAGATGCCTTAAGAGGATTGGCAATGCTGCTGGTGATTTGGGGACATTGCGGAAAAAATATTTTCTTTAATGCAATATATTTAGTGAATGTTCCCTTGTTTATTTGTATCACTGGATATATTAATGGCATGAAGTTTTATGAGAAAGAGGAAATATCAAAAGCAGATTATTTTAGCATTATTAGGCATTATGTATATCCTTATTTAACCTATGGCCTTTTGTTTGAAATATGTTCTTATATAAATGGTTTGTTGGGACTCAGATTATTCGGCACAATTAACGATGCAAGATTTTCCTCCATATTTTTAAATTTTATTACATTTGAAGCAGGTACAATTTGGTTTTTGATTCCTTTGGCAATAGCCGAGATTATGTATTATATTATTCTCACTTCGCTGAATATCATTTGGAAAAGAAATGTAAATCCTATTACCAAATCATTATTTATTAGTTTGTTAGCCATTGGACTTGTTGGAATGGTTGATTTGATAAATCCGCAAAGGCTATTTCCACAACTTGATGGCACCATTATGACATGTATGAAGCATTGGTATTATTTACTTAAACGCAGTTTTGCATTCATCTTTTACTTGGCGCTTGGTTATTTTTGTTATTATATTATAAAAAATAAATTGTTAGGTTATGGAAAGCAAGTTATTATTTGTTGTATATGTGTAGCCATTTTCTGCGTAAATTATACTTCGGAGGCATGGGCGTTTACTGAAGTGAGAAATCTTTCCGACTATAATCAATTAAAATATTTTTTCTTGAGCGTTGCCATATGCATTCCTTTGTTTTTAGTGTTTTCACATTTTGGAAATCACTTGTCATTATTGCAACATATTGGAAGAAACACATTAATAATAAATGGTACGCATCTGACATTTAATATTGTTGAGATATGTAGTCGCTGGTGTGGAAGATGCTTGCATTTTTTTAAGTCGCAAATTGTTTTAACTCTCGTATTTATGATGCTCACAACACTAATTGAAATTATAATTATTGTTCCAATATTTCACGGATCTTTGAGGTTTATGGATAAGCCAGAAGTGTTTCGCGAAATATTAAAGCGGAAAAAACGATTTACCATCTAATAAATATTTACTTGCCACTTTTTTCTGAAATATAGATTTGATGGGGATATCAAAATGTTAGCTAAAATAAAAAAGTATTGGTTAGAATATATTTTCGTTTTGTTGTTAATAAACGCTTTCCTTTGTGCGATAGGTTTCGTTCATGAAGAAATTCCTATTTCTCGTCATAAGCTAGTTAATGAAGATTTGCAGTGGGAGGATATGGAATTAGATTTATATCTTGAAAGAATTCGTCAAATTCCCAATATTTTTATACTTATGGTTGGCTCAGAGTTGGATGATAGTTTGTTTAGTAGTGAAGTTTTTAGGGAATTAGAGAATATGTCGCTAACCCAAATAGGTGAAGCGAAAAAACCGATAACAGGTATTATAGCAGTTTGGCAAAATGAAGGAATAAATTATTGCGAAACTTGTAATCATGATTCGATAAAATATGGTGCGAATATAGAGCAAAATTATATTTTCCTTGAAAGTTATGATTACCTTGATAATGGGTATGTCTATATTGATGACGCTTTATGTTCTAAGGGTACGACTGGCTTAAACATAGTTGTTTGGAATCAAGCAAAGAATAGTATAATGGATTCCGTAAACTATAGTAACAAAAATGGAAAGATACAGATTTTACGTTAAACGCAGGGATGCTTGAAATGATAGAATACTTAAGAAAGAATAA
>JAEEGG010013207.1_pt1 | contig 17705 bp, 26 predicted proteins | sample 9134161 | NCBI WGS metagenome assembly JAEEGG01 (sample SAMN16246543, study PRJNA631951) | gut metagenome | biome: gut microbiome; feature: rumen; material: CR-attached | host: Bos | place: Iran: Karaj | collected 2018-10 | reverse complement strand
GGAAATCCGCCATTGTCGATGGCAAGGTTATCAAGGTCGACACTTGGTACACCGTGAAAGACGGTGAATTTGTCGAAGTAACAGAGTAATAACAAATTAAAGGAAACTAACCAAAAGGAGGAACAGAAATGAGAACAATAGAATTTAGAGGGAAACGCTGCGACAACGGCGAGTGGGTGTATGGATATTACGTTGAAAGCCATCATTCGTGGAAAGGACACAAACCACATAAAAGCTGGATTGTAGGCTCGCCTATTACAAACGGCGGTTGGTTTAATTTACTACAACGATATGCAGTAAAGGACGATACCGTCGGACAGTACACTGGACTGAAAGACAAGAAAGGAAACAAGATATTTGAGGGGGACATAGTTCGTGAAGTCGTGGGCTACAAAAGAATAGGGTATGTCGTGTGGTTGCAACAAGAGTGCGGATTTGTAACCGTTTGGAATAAGTCGGATTTCCGATTGGGGCATAGAAACAGAGGCGGCGGATACGAAAACGACCCCTCGCTTGAAGTCATCGGCAACATATACAACAACCCAGAATTATTAAGTAACAACAAAAAATAGAAATAACACTTTTAAAAATAAACAATATGGAAGATTATAAAAAGAAATACGAAGAAGCCCTTAAAAGGGCAAAATATTACAAAGAGGGTATTACAGACCGCAAACTTGAAAAGGGTGAAAATATAATGGACTACATCTTCCCCGAACTTGCAGAAAGCGAGGACGAGAGGATAAGAGAAGTAGTCATTTTAACAATCAAATCACAAGGCTTTATCAGCGATGAAGAAACATTACAGCAATGTGTTGCTTGGCTTGAAAAGCAAGAGCATAATGGCAAAAAGTGGATATATGAGGATGACTACATCAAAGAAAAAGAGCAACTGTTTCAAGATGGTATAGATGAAGTGTTGGAGAACCCACAAAGATACGGGCTTGAAAAGAAGCCAAAACATTTCGAACTAAAAGCAGGACATTGGTATATTTGTCATCGTGCATTTTGTTGTAGAGCAGACCATCTCACTGTTAAGGAAGGAGAAAGGTTTATGTGTGAGAAAGATGGTGTTGTAAAAGGTTTTGTGTTTAAAGACCCAGAGGAGTATTTTGTGGAAGTTTGTGCGCCTGCACCTTTTAAGGATGAGCAGAAACCTTATCCAGAAACACTCGACAAAGCTATTGAATTATATTATTATTCTTATGGTAATGGAAAAGAGGGATTTAACAATATATCACTTGAACAATTCAAAGATATAATCAAAACCTTTGTTAAGGATTATGGAAACAATCTTGCCTGGAGTGAGGAGGATGAAAGAATATGCCAATGCCTGATTGAAAACCAAGATGAGGCACTCGATGAAGTGAGAAATGACAAGTATGGTCACTCCGAAATTATTTCGGATTTGAAGGAAATGTACTACGAAAGAATAAATTGGCTCAAATCCCTCAAAGAAAGAATGAAAGGAGAATAAAATGAAGAACAACAGCATTTTTGAATTCGCCGACAACGGCATAGTAATACGTTACGAAAATGATAGTTGCGTTGAAATTATGGAACACGACACTCCTCTAAAAAAAACATTTGTTAAGCAAACAGACCTCAATTCCGCACAAAAGACAATCGGGCTGTCGTACGGTGGTATCATCGCAAACACCCTGCAATGTTTCGACGAGGAAACATTCAGTAAGGCCGTTGGTTTCAAAGTCAATTTGGAACTTACACCAGTTTTTGACAAAAAGAATTTAATACCGAAAAAACACAGAAAATGAAAGGAGAAACGTCATGCCGATAAAACCAGAGAACAAAAAACGCTATCCGAAAAACTGGAAGCAGATACGCCAGCAGATACTCGAAAGAGCTGGAAACAAATGTGAGTTTTGTGGTATTCCAAACCACACAATCAAAGAAAATGGTACAAAGGTTGTGCTTACCATTGCACACCTTGACCACACTCCAGAAAACTGCAACGAAAATAACCTGCGAGCATTGTGCCAGAAGTGCCACCTTACCTACGACGCGAAGCACCACGCACAAACAGCAAGACAAACGAGAGAAAAAAAACAAGGACAATACAAACTTTTTTAAAAAATATATGGAAAATGTAAAAGTAATCTATGGTGGCAGGCCCATCGAAGAGGTGGTGCACGAAGTCCACGAAGTCAAGGTGCGTGAATGTGAATACTGCGGCGCACCGATGAGCGAGAGCGACGTAAACGATTACGGAACGCTCTGCGAAAGTTGCTATATGAAAGAATACTATGGAGAGGACTGCTGATGAAAAGGTTGCTTTATTATGTGGACCTCTTTTGTGGTGCCGGCGGTACCAGTACTGGAGTTGAGGCGGCACGGCTACACGGTGAGAAATGTGCCCACGTTCTCGCTTGTGTCAATCACGATCCGAACGCCATAAAGTCTCACGCCTCAAACCACCCCAGCACAGTCCACTTTACAGAGGATATTCGGACATTGGCAATGGAACCACTTGCTGATATTGTGGCAAAAGCACGTAGCGCTAACCCAGAAGCATTGGTTGTTCTGTGGGCATCCCTTGAATGTACCAACTTTAGTAAGGCAAAAGGTGGTCAGCCGAGAGACGCTGACAGCAGAACGCTTGCAAATCACCTCTTCCGATACATTGAGGCCATAAACCCAGATTATATACAGATTGAGAATGTTGTGGAATTTATGTCGTGGGGTGAGATTGACGAGCAGGGCAAACCCATCAGCAAACTCAACGGAACAGATTACGTCAGATGGTGTAACCGTGTACAGTCATATGGTTATACATATCTTTGGAGAGAATTGAACGCTGCTGATTATGGTGCTTACACGTCTCGCAAAAGGTTCTTTGGTCAGTTCGCAAAGCACGGACTGCCACACGCCTTTCCAATCCCTACATATTCAAAAGATGGTGCAAGTTCTGATAACCTCTTCAACCATGGCCTGCACAAGTATAAAGCCGTCCGTGATGTTCTCGACCTCAATGATGATGGAGAGAGTATCTTTGGACGAAAGAAGCCACTCGCAGAGAACACCCTGCGACGCATCTATGCTGGATTGATAAAGTTCGTTGCTGGCGGTAAGGATAGTTTTCTGTCTCGGTACAATACGGTGAACCCAAAGGACACGGCCAAGTCATTAGATGTGCCTTGTGGCGTGATAACTACGGAAAACCGATATGCAAAGGTTAAGGCACACTTTCTATCCAAGCAGTTTTCTGGCGACCCGCAAGGTATGAATACAAGTATTGAGAAGCCAGCCGGAACGCTCACCTGCATCGACCATCACGCACTAATTACTTACTATGGTAATGGCGGTGCTGTTTCGATTGAGGGACCATCCCCCACGATAACGACACACGACAGAGTGGCAAAGGTTACTTTCATAGCCAACGAGTATAGTGGTGGTGGACAACTTGGAGATATTAACGACATTAGCCCTGCCATACTTACTACTCCGAAACAGAAACTCGTTACCGCTGATTGCTTTTTAATGAACCCACAATATCAGTCGGCCGGTGGCTCTGTGGATGACCCTTGCTTCACCCTCATAGCCAGAATGGATAAGATGCCACCCTACTTGGTTCAGACGGAGCAGGGTGTGGCTATTGCCGTATTCGATAATGATAGTCCAATGACACGCCAAATCAAGGAGTTTATGGCAATGTATGACATTACAGATATTAAGATGAGGATGCTCAAAATATCGGAACTGAAAGCCATTATGGGCTTCCCTCCAGACTATGTGCTGGTAGGCACACAATCGGAGCAGAAAAAGTACATAGGCAATGCCGTAGAGGTTAATATGAGCCGTGTTCTCTGCGAGGCACTGGCTGAAAGATTGGAGGAAGCAGAGTGATAAATATTATATGAAAATCCAAGAAATACCTACAGACAAATGATGTGCCACGACATAACCCATTGCAAGGGCGGTGATTGCCCAAGAAAGAAGATGTGTTACAGATACCAAGCACTCAAAGAGTTGCAAAAGTTACGCAAAGAAACCTGTGTTTCGATTTTTGAAAACCCCGACGTGTGCAAGTACCAAGATTACAAATACTTTATGAAAGGAGAGTAATTATTATGAAAAAAATTACAATCTACGAATGCGAGGACGGAAAGCGTTTTAATAACAAAGAGGACGCCAAACAATACGATGGTATTTTGTTTAACGTCATGGTTATTATGTCGCCACTTGGCGAGGCTGTTACAAAACAATTTTCCGCAAAAGAGCAAAATGTATTAACCACTATTAAAGCGTTTGGAAAGCTGATGGAACTTTGCGCAAAAGTCATACCCACCTACAAAGAAACTTTTGAAAACACAACTTTATCAAAAGCATATGATAGCCTTGCGTACAGAGTACTTTCCGATTTCTCTAACGATTACCCTTGTGTGTACAAAGCCTATCATCGCTTTACGTGTATTAGTACCAAAACGTTCATAGAATATGAACAACCTTATTGGACTAAACACGAAAATGAGTACAAGCAAAAGTACAATGAGTTTAAAGCAAAGATGATGAAGTTTATTAACAACTAAAACTTTTTTGATATGAGAAAAACGATGAAAACCTACGTAATTATGCTTTCGGAGATATTCCCGAAAGGACACCCCAGAGAGGGACAGCCGACAGGCTTTAAATACAAAATTGAAAGAGCGATAAGGCAAGAGAACTACCCACCGCCACTAATCAAATTACACACCATCCGTGGCAATTGGGAAACTTGGGAAAAACGTTTCAAAGAGATATATAAAGGTGATGCATGCCTTTCTCTTCGAGTTTGGGAAGAAAAGCCATACCGCAGCAAGCAGATAGAGATAGCAAGGCTAACAGCGGAAGACGGAATCGGTCTGCAAAAATTTGAAAACTATTGCAAAGTTGATGGATATTACATGACATTACAAGAAATAGCAGAAAATGATGGACTTTTTTTGGACGAATGGGAGCCATTTATAGAAAACTATCCCGACAAACCACTGGCTATAATTCAATTTACAAAATTTAGATACGGAAATAACCAATGACAGAAGATGATATTAAGAGCGTAGAAATCTTAGCCAAAACAAAAGATGGTGAGTTACTTTATACAAAATCAGAAGATAGAATGCTGATTAGGTGCATTTTGCTCTTATGCAAGTTTGAAAGAATAAAAAAAGTATTTAGACAGCAACCCTTTTGGAACTAATGATGGAGGATAAACAATGGAACAAGGACAGACAGAGCTTTACGCACAATACTTTAAAGGTGATGTAATGGTAGCCCAGAATAGACTAAAGAAGTCTGGAGATTTGACAGCTGATGTCGAAAAAATGAAACCCAAACTAACACGCCCATTTACCGTTGTGTTGGTCAAACTCGAAGTTATAACAGTACACACTTATTTAGATAAGATATGAAAGTATTTGGATGCGAGTTATGTAGAATAAAAAAACAGGCAATGGAAGATTTATTTTTAGGAATGACACTCACCCTTGTAGCAGAAATTGCTGGTGCTTGGGCAGGAATAATAATTTATAAATTTTACAAAGAAAGGAGTAAAAATGACACTGAAAATCAAGAAGAGAATTAAAAAGCTAATCTGTAAATGTGCGGGACACAATGTAGTTGAGGAAAGATATGCAATTAAATACTACTTTGTGCCAAAACGCAGGTGGCAGTACGACATTTTGACAGACGAGGTTTGTGTAAGATGTGGCAAGAGATTAAACCGTAAATATGAGGCTATGGATTTGACACGGGCCGAATTGTTACAACGTGAAAGGTTTATTGAAAAAACTGGAAGAAAATGAGACACCTCGAAGACAACCTACAGATGGAGTGCTTGAAGTGGTGGAACTATACGTTCAACAGCAAGCCGAAAATACAAATCCTTTTGCACCACAGCCCCAATGGTGGCTACAGACGTGGCAAAGAGGCTGAAAGGTTTAAGAAAATGGGAGTACGTGCAGGTTTCCCAGATTTGATACTATGTATGAAATCTGCAGACGAACAGTACATAGGACTGTTTATTGAGCTGAAAGTACCGCCCAACACCCAATACCCAACGCAATATCTCTACCAGCAAGCCGTAGAAGCACAGGGTTACAAGTACGTGATTGTGAAAAGTTTTGACCAGTTTAAGGAAGAAATAATAGAGTATTTACAATTAAAACATTAAAGATTATGTCAAAAGGAAGTGGAACAACAAAAGGTGTTGATAAGACACACACGTCTTACAGCAAAATAAGCAATAAAGATATTGATGAATTAAATTCAATTGACGAAGCTTGGTATGGCCCAAAAAACAGAAAAGTTTCAGAAATTTTGCAAAAGCTTGGGCATAGTGAAAATGATATTAAAACAACCTTTAGCCTATTAGAAGGGCATATTAAAGGTCTAAGTGAGCAAGATTTAGCAGACGAAAAACTTTCTATATCAATAGAAAACAATGACAGTATATCAAAAGTTTTGCAAGATATAGATGCTATTAGCAGAAAATCTTTGATTAGAAGTGGAAAAATAGATATGACTGTATGGAGAGGAGGAGATGAGGTTAATGTAGAATCGTGGACTACTAAAAAACGAGGAGTTGATACACCTGTAGGTCATATATATCCAGATAGACATTCATCAATAAAAGAGCTATCAAAAACCCATTATATAGTTCAAGGAGTTGCCAATCAGCAAAACTACTATGGAGAGTCAGAGATAACTTTTATACGTAAAAAATCCACATTGTCAGCATTTAAAAAGCAATACGAAAGAAAATATAGAGAGCAATGAGTACGGATTTAGCCCAAATAGATTGCCTGTTCCCATCAGATAACGAGTTGGAAATACCTACTCTAAATATTGAGGTACAGCCAAAAGTTTGTGAGATACCTTTTGTCTGCTTTGGAGAGCAAAAACGCACTTTCAAAATGAACGGCAAAGGAACGTTACACTTCTATACTGATGATTATCGTTTTAATGCTGTTTATGAACATCCAGAAAAGATATTGCAACACAATCCCAGCAACATTGTTGAACCAAATTTTAGTTTATACAATGAAACACCCATAGCTTTTGGTTTGCAAGCTGTCTATAAGAAACGGTTTGTGGCTTGTATGATGCAGAAACACGGTATAGGTGTTTTCGTTGATTTGAACGTTGCGGCAAAGTTTTATAAAGTGAACCTACTCGGTGTGCCGTTGGGATATTCAGCATTCAGCACCAGAGGATACAGCGACAGACTTAACTCTTTGGAGTTTGAGCTGGAGATTGCCAAAATGGTTGCAAATGGTAACCCACTCACCTTTGTAGTATATGGTGGTGGAGAGAAAGTAAAAGCTTTTTGTCGTGCTCACGGTATTGTTTATGTAACGCCTATTATAGCAATAAAGAATAAGCTAAAAGCATTTGATAAAATGAGAAAAAGTATCGCTTTTTTCGATACAGGAATAGAAGTTGAACCGAAACAACTGCCAACAGCAGAAGATATGTTTAAAGCACAAGTTGAGAACTATCAAAAAAAGATAGAAGAATAAACCACCAAAACAATGGAGATAGGATGAACGATTATCGGAAAAACAGATATAAAAAGTGTACTATATACAGATTTTTTTGTATCTTTGCACAATAATTAACCACAAATATAGTTTGTATAATATACGTTTAAAAATGGATAAAACAAGCACAAAAAAAGCAATTATATCGGCAATTCCAATCGAACAGATTGAGGTAAACAAGGGACAGGTAGAAGGTTTGCCTCCCAACCCTCGTTTGATAAGAGATGAGAGGTTTGAATTGTTGAAAAAGTCCATATCTGATGCCCCAGAAATGTTGAGTTTGAGAGAGGTGTTGGTTGTAAAGCATGGTGATAAGTATGTTGCTGTAGGTGGCAATATGCGTTTTCGTGCATGCAAGGAACTTGGTTTTAAAGAGATAGTTTGCAAAGTTTTGCCAGAAGACACTCCTGCTGTCAAGTTAAGAGAGTATGCAACCAAAGACAACGAAAATTTTGGTAATACAGACTGGGGTGTGTTGCAAAAGTGGGATATGGCAGAATTGGAGCAGTGGGGCATGGAGCTAAAGAAAGACGTGAAAGATATGACTGAGGACGAGTTTGGAAAAACTTTCAATGGCATAAAAAACAGCGATGCCTACTATCCAATAGTGCCAAAGTTTGACGAAAAGAATGAGGTTTTCATTATAGTAAGCGACAACGAGGTGGATGCAAACTATTTGAGAGAAGTGTTATCAATGAACAAAATGAAATCCTACAAAAGAGGCACAATATCCAAGTCTAATATTATCCACATTAAGGATGTTATAACAGCAATCAATGGTAAAAATAGTGATACCGAGCCACAAAAGGGCTGATAGAGTAAAAACGTTAAAGTTAGTACCAGATGCCATCCTTTGTGTAGAGGAAAGGCAGGCAGATGAGTATAGGCTACACAATCCCAATGTTGAGATTGTAGCCCACCCGAATGATGTTGTAGGTTTAGTTCCTAAACGAAACTGGATGGCAAAGCATTTTGGTGATTTGTTTATGCTTGATGATGATGTTACAACTTTTAGGCGTTTATACATAGAGTCAAAGGAACCAGCTGCTATAAAGGACACAAAGGTTATACGTGCAAGAATTGAAGAGTTGCACGAATTAGCAGTATTGCTTGATGTTCACCTGTATGGATTTGGGAAAAAGGTAACTCCAGTAATGTACGATGAGTTTGAGCCAATATCTTTGAAGCAATGCGTAACTGGGTGCAGTTATGGTGTGATTGCTAACGAAAACACTATTTGGAACGAGTCGTTTTCTCTTAAAGAAGACTTCCTTATTTCGTGTTATGTTAAACATAAAGAACGAAAGGTTTTGATAGATAACAGATACAATTTTGCACAAGAAAAGACTATGACTAATGCTGGTGGTCTTTCTTTTATTAGAAATCAGTCAACAGAACGTGAAAATGTTATTAGATTGCGACAATTCTTCGGTGAGGTAGTAAACATGAAAAAAGTATCATGTAATGGAAAAGACCAGATAGTAGATAAATCGCAGTACAACATAAACGTAACGTTTCCTTGTTAAGTACCTAAAAATCAATAGTTAAACTTGGTTAATAATTTGCATTTCTAGTAAAAAAAGCATATCTTTGGGGTATAATAAAAAAAAAGTAGAATTTATAAAAGACTAAAACAAAAAGTTATGACAGAACTGAGGACTATAAAAGGGTATGATTTTTACGAATGTGCTTCTGCTATGCAGAAAGCAATAAGACGTGCAGATGTAAAAGTGGCAGGTTTTTTTGCATTGGAACTTTGGCACAGCAACTATCAAAGTTATGTATGGAAACGTCTTTTGACAATTTCAGCAGAAGATTGTTATGGTTTGATAACAAAAGAGATTGAGGCATTGCATCAAGCGCATGAATTTATCAACTACAAAGCAAGAGAGCCTAAAGGCAGAATTTTTGTATCAAAGGCAGTGATATTGTTGTGTGATGTGAGAAAGAGCAGAGATGCAGATCATCTTCAAAACCTTATCTACGATAGAAACGATGTTGATGTAGAAAAGTGGATAGATGATGTTCGTAGGGAGCCAATAGAAGTACCCAAATACACTTTCGATGTTCACACTCGTCGTGGTAAGATAATGGGTAAAACAAAAAGGGATTTTTTCAAAGAAGAAATGAACGCCCTACAACCTCGGCAGTTGGGGTTGTTTGATGATTTAGTAAATAATTTGTAAAATATGAAAGTAATAGTTACAGGTAGTGATGGTTTTATTGGAAAGGCTCTTGTCAAAAAACTTGTAGATGATGGCCATGATGTTGTTGGCTGTGACAGAAAGTCGTTTCAAGAGGTAAAAACACTTACGAAATCAGACGCTGATTTATTGCTCGGAACTTCTGCTATTGTTCATCTTGCCGCACAAACCAGTGTATTCAACAGAAATCTAAGACAGATAGAAGAAGACAATGTCAAAGCGTTTATGGACGTTGTGGATTTGAGTAATAGGCTTGGTTGCAGGCTTGTTTATGCTTCAAGTTCATGTGCAATCAATGTCACAAGCATGTACGGGTTAACTAAACGTTTTGACGAGGAATATGCTTATATCTATGCTGATAATTCTATAGGTGTGCGTTTCCACAATGTCTATGGTGAGGGACAAAGACCAGGCACCTTGCTTGCCGAAGCTATTTCGTGTATTAAAAAAAATGTTCCTATTCTTCTTTATAACAGCGGAAAAAACAAAAGACACTTTACATATTTGGACGATATTGTTAATGGCCTTTATTGGCTTATATTGGACCATAAACAAGGTGTTGTTAATATATGCAATCCAGAAGAAAACACAACAAAAGAGTTTGTAGAAATCCTTGGAGAGTTACTTCCTTTGGACTATGTTTTGACAAATGATGTTAGAGAGTTTGACAAGGAAAGACAGATAGTCAATGATTGTATCTCGTTAAACGAAATCCCATACACACCATTGCGTTCTGGGTTGAAGAAAGTAGTAGAGTCTTTGAATTTTTAAACGAAGAAATATGGCTAAACCCACAAAGAAAGAACGAGAGAAAGAGATAGTCGAAATTATCAAGAAAAACAAAATTATGTTTATTGAGCACATTTTTGGCTATTATACAGACATAAAAAAGTCGCAGTTCTATAATCTTAAATTGCACGAATCGGACGCAATAAGAGAGGCTATTCACAAAAACAGAACATTTGCAGCCGGTTATATGATACAGAAGTGGATAGCAAGCGATAATCCCACATTGCAGGTTGCGGCATATCGTCTTGTATGTTCATCTGAGGAACATCGTTTGCTAAACCAGCAGTATGTAGAAAGCACTACAACACAAAAAGTAGAGTTATCGGGATTGTCAGAAGAAGAGCTGAATAAAAAAATAGAAGAACTTGAAAGGAAGTTGTCGTAATGAAACGTATAGAGCTGTTGGAAACGAAAAAGAGGTGTCTCGAAGAGAAACTTCGCAAGCAGTCTATGAAGAGTCTGCTTCGTTTTACTATGTCAACAATGCCTACGTTTCGTCCAGCAGTTTTTCATCGATATTATTATGATGTTTTAACCAAATTTGCTTTTGGTGAAATTCGCAAGTTGATGGTCTTTATGCCACCTCAACATGGTAAAAGTGAAGGTAGTACAAGAAGATTACCTGCCTTTATTTTGGGAATAAAGCCAGATACTAAGGTAGCTATGGTTTCGTATTCTGCCCAGAAGGCAATGAAATTCAATAGAGAATTACAGAGAATTATAGATACGCAAGAGTATCGCAATATTTTCCCAGATACATGTCTTAATGGCAAAAATATTTCTTCTTTAGCAAAAGAAGGTAACTGGTTGCGTAATGCTTACGAATGCGAGGTCGTTGGGCATAACGGCGGATTTAAGACTGTTGGTGTTGGTGGTGCCTTGACTGGAGAGCCAGTAGATGTCATGATACTTGATGATATTTATAAAGACGCAGCATCAGCATGGTCCGCTACGGTAAGGGAAAGCATTTCTGATTGGTATGATACTGTAGCAGAGACACGTTTGCACAATGATAGCCAACAACTTATCGTTTTCACTCGTTGGCACGAAGAAGACCTTGCTGGAAAACTTATCAGAGAACAAGGCGTTTATGATGCTGTTGAAAATCCAGATGGTTGGGTTATAGTAACCTATAAGGCTATAAAAGAGGGAATGCCAACAGAGTACGACCCGAGAGAAGAAGGTGAGCCATTGTGGCCGGAAAGACACTCTTTACACAAGTTAGAACTTGTTAGACAGCGCAATCCACATGTGTTTGAAAGTCTGTATCAACAAAACCCCATGCCAGCAGAGGGGCTTATGTACTCACTTGGTTTTAGGACATACAGCACAATCCCTGCAACCAAAAACAGCATAGTAAAGGCTTATTGCGACACAGCAGACACAGGAGCAGACTACTTGTGTGATATTATCTACGTGGAGACCGAAACGGCCAACTATATTTTGGATGTCCTCTATACCCAAAAGCCTATGGAATACACAGAGCCGAAAACTGCAGAACGATACACCAAGTACGATGTAAAGACTGCTGTAGTCGAAAGCAATAGCGGTGGCCGTTCTTTTGCCCGTAATGTGGAAAGCCAATGCCGTATGATGGGGAACAATACAACAAGCTTTGTTTGGTTTTACCAAAATCAGAACAAACAGGTGCGTATCTTTACCCATAGTGCAGAGGTGCAAAACCTAACCTATTTTCCAGAAGGATGGGAGCGACTTTGGCCCGAGTTTCACAAGGCAATAATGAGCACCACCAAAGAGGGCAGAATGGACCACGATGACGCCCCAGACGCCCTCACAGGCACTATTGAGCAAAGAGGTGAGTTGATACCCAAAGATATTGAAAAACGTTTATCACAACTAATGTAAAAAAACAAAAAAATGGACCTATTCAGCAAAGTAAGAGGAATGTTTGCGAAGACACCGCAAACCGAACAGTCCAATGTTGATGAAAACTACATCGGCACGTTGGACAAGTATTTAGAAAAAGGAAATGTCAATCAAGCTATTTCGTTGATGACAAATCACTCCGAGAGAGCTGTTGCCAATCTGCAACAGTATGATGTGGAAACGCATAAAATTAACTCACGTCCGAAAAAGATGATATACGACAAAGACGGCAATTTTCTGCGTGATAAGGACTTAAACCGTATCACTATTCCGTATCAGAAGTATATCAACGAGATTGCCCTTGTGTTTATCTACGGCAGGCCTCCCAAGTGGACTAATGCCACTCCCAACCCCTTTGCCAAAGAACGCAAGGAACTTGCTGAGCAGATAGACACATTAGAATCCGACAGCAAGGAAAGGAACACCATGCAGGCTCGTATTGACGAGATAGACAGCATTTCCGAAAAGAATGATATGAAGTTCGACAATTTTACTCGTTTGATACATGACAGCCGTTTTAACGCTCATATCAGAGAAGCCAAGCGTTATGCCGGGTGCGAGGGCACAAGCGCAATGCTTTTCCACACATACCAGCAGGACGGCAAACCGCAAATGCTTATAAAGGTGCTTGCAAAAAGCAAAAAGGACAACATCTATACGCTGTTCGACCAATACGAACGCCTTGTGTGTTTCGCTTGGGGTTACGACACCCTTGACAGCGGTAGAAAGACAATCCACCATTACGAGATTTATAAGAGCGATGTAATATACCATTGCCAACAAGTCAATGGTGGCAGATGGCAAGTAGAAAAGGATAATAACCCCATAGGTAAAATACCTGTGATTTTCTTTGAGCAAGAGGTAGAGTGGAACGGAGTTCAGTCTATCATTGAACGCATTGAGTTAGCAATGTCTAAAAATGCAGACACCAACGACAATTTTTCGGACCCTGCACTTGTGGCAACATCCGACATTGTAAATACCTTGCCCAAGCAGGAAGAAGAAAGCAGGTTGTATGTTTTACGCAACGGTGGTGATATAAAGTACCTCGAACGCTCCAACACCAACCAAGCACGCAATGACGAAATTAGCACCCTCGAAGAGCAGGCATTGACAAAATCGTTCACGCCCAACATAACGCTTGACGAGCTCAAAGGACTGTCTAACGCCAGCGGTGCCACTCTCCGGCAGATAATGATGTTGGCCAATATCAAAGCCGACAAACGCAAGGAAACGCACGATGGCTATCTTTCACGCACCAGCAATCTCTTGTGTGCTATCCTGCAAAATGTTCTTGACGTAGCAGGTGGCAATTATACCGATTTGGTTATTGCTCACGAATTCCAAGAGCCTTTCGGTGCAGATCTGACAACAATCCTCAGCGATGTGCTTCGTCAGTTCGGTGCTGGAGCCATGTCGTTGCAAACGGCATTGGAACAGTCGTACCTCATCGCCAATCCAGATAAGGAAATTGAACAGATGAACAAAGAAAAGGCTTTAGCCGCAGCGGAGCAAGAGCAAAACATGATGGATATATTCTCAAGAGCAGAATAGACGTTCTGAGTTTTTCATATTTATTTGTGGTTATTGGCAGTGGGTAACCGCTGCCTTTCTTTTTATTAAACAACCAAAAACAACCAAATTCAACCAAAAACAACCTAAAGTAAAAGTAAAAGATAAAGATAAATAGAAAGTAAAAGCAAAAATCAACCTAAAAAAAAGGAAAAATCCAATCCAAAAATACGTAAAAAGCAGAGCCACAATTACTTGTAGTGACAAAATTACATTTTTTTATCATTTTTCTAAAAGATTACTATTAAAAGTCTTACGACATAATACGCTTTAAAATATTGAGTTCCAGCAAAATAAATTTGCATAATTCAATTATTTTTATTATTTTTGCACTACAAAAATAAAATAATAATAAAAACCGATAAAAAAGGAGAAAAAATGAAAATCTACAACTTAGAACACAACAGAGGTGATGGCTTTATTGACACATATAAGACAACCAATCTAACAGCAGCCAAACTGTGGATGAAAAGACGCCCCGGAAGCAAAGGTTTCATCACGAAAGTATATGCCAATGGCGACTGGGAGCCTTGCGGAGAAATAAAGCTGAAAGGCAGCAATGCCGTGCAAATGAGCAACCAAACAACAGCAACGTATTAAGGAAGCGTCCACACGGCCACCCCTGCGAAATACCAGTAAATAGAGCAACTGGCATGTAAAATCTGGACTGAGCGTGGGAGCGTTACCCACCGCAGGGGCAAAAAAAAATTTGGTAGAATGAAAAAAAGTTCGTAACTTTGCAAACGTTCTTGGGATAACAAAAGAGCAATCTGGAAACCCTTGAGCAAAACCGATTAAGTTCGTGAAACTCGGTGCTACGGCTGCTGGAGTTATAGAGGGCAAAAGCCCTCTTTTTATTTTTGCAAATTCCATTCTTGTCTGAATAGTCTATCAAATTTTTTCTTTGTTGCTTTATCGTAACTTATTTTTATCATTCGGCTCCCTTTGAAAAGGATGACCTCTTTAAGATTGCTATATTGCTCAAATGCTGTTTTTACAATTGATGATACGTAGTTAGCACTTATTGAGCTCATCACGTCAATGCTTATTCTCTCTGATTGTTCTTTGTAGAATTTATGGTCAAGCGAGTTTTTGCCTGTTAGAAATTTGCCTTCTGTGTAGTACAACTTATTGTCTTTTCGAAGAATATAGTCAGCACTTCTTGTGTTTTTGGGGTTAGGCAACATATAAACATCATAACCTTTGGCCACAAATTTTTTTGCAAGTGACAAGTTTGCTGGCATTTCTCCCTCTTTTAGTTTTTTGTCGAACATTTGCATTCCCATTCCAAAAATAGAGTTGTCCTTAGTTGAGTGATAGTCGAGTTTTTTGAAATTTTTGTCTGCCACCATTTGTTTTAACAACTCGATTTTTTCAGCGTTTGCCTCTGCTTCATAATATCGTTTGATTAAAGCAGTTATACCTTTCACAGCTGGAGTAGCAATTCCACCGGTAACATCAACAGCGAGTTTGTTATCAAGTGGATTTACAAAGTCTTTGCCTTTGTAGTTTATGTATTGTTTGAATATTTGTTGTATTTGTTTTGAGTTTCCCAACGCATTGCTTACCCATGTAGCATTGTCAGTTAGGAAATAAGGCAAACTATTAGCCTCCACAATGCGATTTTCGTTATCTTTTAGCCAATCTAAGAAGTTTTTTGGCAGTTCCTTAATCTCATTATCACATTCCACATTTGAGCCGTCTCCGCCCTCTAAAATGTCCTCTATCATCTTGTCGGTTTCCTCCTGTGTGGCAAGTATTGGTATTTGGTAGCAACGGCAGTTAGGGTGCCAGCCGGTCCACTTAAAGTCTTTTGGGTATTTCCCAGCAAGCCTGTCGCAGATATCCTCCAAAGGCACAACGCCCTTTGACGTTTTTGTAGTGTGGTTGTTAGAAATGCGTATCTCTATGCCGATAACAAAAGGAGTGCTTTGGTAGGTGTTATAGTCTGCTGTTCTGTATGCTATATTGGTGTGTGTACGTGCCATACGCAGGGCGTTTTTGTATGACGAGTGATAAACGCCCTCTCCTGCTGGGTAGTCGCTTGGTTTGCAGTCTTTCCACTTATACGTGCCGTCCGGCTGTTGTATTCTCTTTTTCCATTGTCGGCCATATATGCTTTCGCCTGTTTCGCTCTCTCCCGTCTTTATGCGGAAACGTCGGAAGAAATTGTCGGGCTCGTTGAGGTATTTTTTCATCAGCGTAGCCATTTGTTTTGCAGGCATACCCTCCAGCATGGCCTCTTGCACCGCTGTTTCCATTTGTCCGAGTGTGGCACCGTTCCACACACGTTGCGACACGTTAGGCATTTTAGCCATAACCGACTTAACGGCATCCGAGGTCCTAACGTGGGAGAATATCTCTGCCTGCACCTGCTTTTCGATGTTTTGTTTAGGCACTATCTCTTTCAGCAATTCCGCAACGTTTTTCTCCGACACCTTAAACTCGTTTACGACACTTGCCGACACGGCTTTATAGATATTGTCGGCCAAGTTATCCATAATGCTATCTACTTTGTCCTGCAATCCGTATTCCTCGAAAGAGAAAGGTTTGTCCGGCTCAAAGTCTATCGTAAGCATTTGACGAGATATTTTCGTAATAGCCTCGTCGTACAGCCTGCTCACTTGGTATGCTGTGCGTTCAGAACGCTTCAACAGCTCTGAACGTATCTTTTTATATCTGTTTTCGCTTGGTTTCATTTCAGTACAATGTTTCGGTTGTTATCACGCAATATTTGTTTGCGTAGAATTGTCTGCCGTGCAGATTTACATTGAGCAAAGACTGGTATTTAATGCCTACAATGTTTTCGCTCAACACGTTATAGATGTCGGCTGTTGTGGTAAAGTACCAGTCGAATTTCCCTTTGTACGCTTGGTGTAGATGTACCTTTACAATTGTTTTCATAAGTGTATTTTATACGTGCAAAGTTACACTTTTTTTTACAATCTACAAAAAGAAAATTTATTGTATTTTTACGAGTTTTTACAATATTTTAATGGTTTTTGTGTCTGTATATTATACACACATCATTTTTTATCGTATATTTGCAGTACCAAAATTAAGTAATCATGAATAAAGTTTTAGCAGACAAAGTGAAAGCCAAATGCAAGGACATGGGGCTTTCGGATGAGTTTCTGAACGGCTTAACCGAGAGACTTGGTGCAGACGTTACGGACGAATCCACAGAAGAAGCAATTGAGCAGTGTGCAAATCTTATCGCTGCTGTAGCGAAAGTTTCGCAGGGAGAAGCAACAAGATGGGCACAAAAGAAAACAGGATCTACACCGCCTACGCCTCCCACACCCCCCACACCGCCTACGCCCAACGAAGCGCCGGAGTGGTTTAAGGCTTTCCAAGCTGACAGCGAAAAACGTTTCAAACAGCTGGAAACCGAGAATGCGGAGTTAAAGGCAGCACGTGTAAAAACCGAACGTGCAAGTGCTATTGGTGCAAGTTTCGACAAGTTCAAAATCCCAGAATACCTACGTAAGTTCGTATCTGTTCCCGAAGATGTCGAAATGGCAAAAATAGACGAGTACATAGGTCAGATGGCCCAAGAGCTCACAACCCAAAACCTGCCCGGCATTGGCAACCCACAACCCAAGGTGGAGACCAAAGAGGAAATGCAGGCTGCTGCCGATGCTTTTTTTCAAAGGCTTAATCCCGAAAACTAATCATTAAACAACAGAAAAGATGGAAAGAAAAACAAAATCCTATG
>JAEEGG010013204.1_pt1 | contig 17706 bp, 15 predicted proteins | sample 9134161 | NCBI WGS metagenome assembly JAEEGG01 (sample SAMN16246543, study PRJNA631951) | gut metagenome | biome: gut microbiome; feature: rumen; material: CR-attached | host: Bos | place: Iran: Karaj | collected 2018-10 | reverse complement strand
CATATTGTAGTAGTTACTCATATTATTACCAGAAAATTCCAGGACGACTTGTTTCTTGAATACGCGGTTTTGCGTGTTCGGGGTTCTTAGCGATATATTCGTCAAAGTCCGCACGGAACTTTGCAGTGTAGCTCGAAACCGGGCCACCCAAAGAAATGGAGAGCGGGCAAATCGTCACGCCACCAAATCCGCTAGAAAGGCTCTGCATGAGTTCCACATCGCCATCGTGACCGTTGCCGGCCACCATCTGGTTCAAGATGCGGTGCAAGAGGCCTGTACCTTCACGGCACGGCGTGCACTGGCCACAAGATTCATGGCTGTAGAAGTTGCCGAGGCAATTCAAAAGGTCCACCATGTTGTGCGTATCATTAATAACGATCATAGCGCCGGAACCGAACATCGTCTTCATCGAGGCGAGGCATTCGTAGTCCATCGTGGCGACGGCAGCTTCTTCTGCCGTAAGCGGAGCGCAAGAGGAACCGCCCGGGAGCACAGCCTTGAGCTTGCCTCCAACAACGCCACCGGCGTAATCGTTAATCATAGTCATCATCGGAGTGCCGAGAGGTGCTTCATAGACACCCGGATTCTTCACGTCACCGGAAATGCAGAACACCTTCGTACCGCCGGCGCGCGGCGTACCCATCTTGGCGTATTCGCTCGGATCGTGCTGCAAAATCCACGGAAGCGACATAATCGTTTCGACGTTGTTCACGCAAGTCGGGGACTTCCAGGCACCGCAAACAGCCGGGAACGGCGGCTTCAGGCGCGGCTGGCCCTTCTGGCCTTCGAGAGAGTTAATAAGAGCAGTTTCTTCACCGCAGATGTAGGCGCCAGCACCACGATGCACAAAGATGTCAAAGCTGAACTTCGTGCCCATGATGTTTTCGCCGAGGTAGCCTGCGGCGTAAGCCTGGTTCAAAGCCTTGTTCAATGCTTCGATGCACGGGAGGAATTCGCCACGGCAGTAGATGTAGGCCGCGCGAGAGCCAAGTGCCCAAGCGGCAATGATAAGGCCTTCGATCAAGCGGTGCGGATCTTCGAGCATGAGGAAATGGTCCTTAAAAGTACCGCCTTCGCCTTCGTCCGCGTTTACAACAATGTAAACCGGCTTGCCGGAATTGCGCGGGACAAAGCTCCACTTCATGCCCGTCGGGAAGCCCGCACCACCACGACCGCGCAAGTTAGAACGTTGCACGTAATCGATGAGCTCGAACTGGCTCATGTTGAACAAGCGTTCAGAAATGTTCGCGTAGCCACCCAGTTTCTTGTAGACTTCGATGTCCTGGGCGCCCTTGCCAAAGTTCTGCGTACAAACTTTTACACATTCAGCCATAATTAAACCGCCTTTTGTTCCGGTGCGGGCTTCTGCTTAGTCACAGCAACAGCCGAGGGTTTAGCAACACGTTCACCGGAGGTCGCAATCATACGGTATTCGTCGCCGACCTTTCCGTTCGGATCTACAAAAGCCTTGTCCTTCACGCCCGGCTCGCCCACGGCGACCCAGTCGTTGCCGTTCTTCTTTTCGACGACAATCTTCGTGAATTCCGGAGCGCCCTTCCAAGTGAGGGTGGCACCCGTTTCGTCAGCTTCGGACTTGACATTCAAAACCGGAGAAGGAGGAGCGTAGTCCGCCACCTGCGGCTTCGCGATTGCACCCGGAGCGCCCGGATGACCGCAATGGCCCTTCACCGTACCGCCGAGCACATCGTGCTTCGGAATGTTGTCTTCATGGGCATAGCACCACTTGAGAATGCGGTCGATGCTGTCTTCGGTAAGCGTCGTACCCGGCTTCATCGTGAGCACGTCGCCATCGGCGTCCGTCGCAAAGTCGTCGTTCACGAGCATCATCGGGCCGTTACCGCAAGAACCGAGGCATTCGACCTGGAGGATCGTAAAGAGACCATCCGGAGTCGTTTCACCCGTCTTGATGTTCAAAGCTTTTTCCACATAAGCGATAAGGCTCGGAGCGCCCTTGATGGTGCAGCTGATGTTACGGCAGAACTGCAAGAGGAACTTGCCCTTCGGAGCGTGGTTGTACATCGTGTAGAACGTAGCAACGCCAAGAGCATGAGCCGGAGCGCAACCGCAGACGTTAGCAGCCCAGCGGATACCTTCGCGCGGCACCCAGCCAAACACGCCCTGCACGAGCCAAAGCACTTCGAGAAGTGCTGCCTGACCGACCGGATAGCGGCTGAGCAAATCAGCGCAGCGTTCCTTGATTTCAGGCGTATTGAGCTTAGCGAGCACTTCAGCCGTAGGCGGCTGCGGCACAGGCTTGTTCACATAGCCAAACTTCTGGCCCGGATCCGGCAAAGCATCAATCGGCTGTGCCGGACGGTCGAACTTCAAATGATTGTTCGAGACAAATTGGACAGCGCCAGTAATATGTTCTCTCATCGGTCAAGTTCTCCAGCAATAATGTTGAGACCCGAAAGCACGGCCATGGAGTCAGCCAAGAGACCGCCTTCGACGAGTTCATGGAATGCAGCAAACTGCGTGAGGCAAGGCGGACGCACCTTGATGCGGTACGGATGGCCAGAGCCGTCAGAAATAATCGTGAAACCGAGTTCACCGTTAGCGCATTCGGAACCGCAGTAGTATTCGCCTTCCGGCACGCGGATGCCTTCATACACACTCTTGAAGCGACCGATAAGGCCTTCCATGTCCTGGTAAGCGAGCTTGTGAGCCGGCACGCGGATACGCGGATCGACGATATCGACCGGACCCGGAGTAAGGCGCTTGAGAGCCTGGCGCACAATCTTCACGGATTCTTCAATTTCGGCCAAACGAACCTGCAAACGGTCGTTGCAGTCGCCCTGAGTACCGACCACGACTTCCCAGTCGTAGGTTTCGTAATCGTAATACGGTTCGTCCTTGCGGAGGTCAGAAGCGACACCGGAAGCGCGGAGGCACGGACCGGTCCAGCCGTAGCTGATTGCCTTTTCGGCAGAAATCTTGCCGATGCCCACCGTACGGTCGAGGAAGATGCGGTTTCTGTCCAAGCAGGCGTGCAAGTCCTTCAAAGCCTTTTCGGTAGAATTGAGGGCTGCGAGAACGTCCTGTTCAAAACCTTCGTAGCTATCGCGGTAGAGACCGCCAATGCGTGCAAAGCTGTTCGTAAGGCGTGCACCCGTGAGCTTTTCCCAGATGCACATGATTTCTTCACGCGGGTTAAACGCGTACATGAACGGAGTCGTACCGCCCAAGTCCTGGAACGCAGCCGCAACGCACACAAAGTGGTCGTTGATACGGCTAAGTTCGTTCACAATCACGCGGAGCACCTTGCAGCGTTCCGGAATTTCGACACCAAACATGTTTTCCACGGCACGGCAGAACGCGATGTTGTTCATGATTGCAGAGCAGTAGTTCAAGCGGTCCGTATAAGGAACCACTTGCTGCCAAGTGCCGCGTTCGACCATCTTTTCGAACCCGCGGTGCAGGTAGCCGATTTCCTCGACAGAAGCCACGATGGTTTCGCCATCCATGGCAGCCATGAAACGCAAGCAACCGTGAGTCGCCGGGTGGCTAGGCCCCACGTTCAAGGGCATCAAATTCAGCTTTTCGCCATTCGGATCTAATACGATCATTCCTTGATACTCCCTTCCAAAAATTCATTGTCGTTCGTTTCCACTTCCTTAGAGCGCTGGACGACCTTGTAGCCCAAGGTTTCAAGACGCTTTTCGAGTTCCGGAAGCAGGTAGTCGTTCGTCGAGAGCCACTGGCGTTTCTGGGCAGGGTAATCCTTGCGGAGCGGATGGCCGACAAATTCAACGTGGTTCAACAGGCGGCGGAGGTCCGGATGGCCCTGGAAAACGATACCGAACAGGTCATAGACTTCGCGTTCGTACCAGTTGGCGTTCGCATAGAGGTCGCTAATCGTCGGCACCTTCATGTCTTCTTCGGAAACCAGCACCTTCAGACGGATGCGGGCCCCCGGATTCTTGATGCTCTTGAAAGCATAGGCGACCGCAAAGCGCGGGCCTTCGTGATTCGGGTAAGTCAAGTAGTCGATACCGGCAATATCCACGAGCATATCGAACTTGATGCCGGCTTCATCCTTGAGGAACTGGACAACGTTATGCAGGTAAGAAGCAGAGACGATAGCCGTCACGCCCCACTTGTCATGCATTTCGCGCTTTACGCCATACTTTTCTTCAAGGGCAGCGAAGATTTCTTCAACAGTCATTCTTCTACTCCTTCCAGAACTGGGCTTTCTTTACAAGATTCTGTTCTTTCTCTTTCATGAAATCCTTCACGTCCGCGACTTTTTCATGAACGGTGGCTTTAGCTTCGCGCTTCACCTCGGCAGTCTTCGCCTTGATCATTTCAAGCTGTTCCTTGACCCTGTCGGCACGCTGCTTCATGTAGGATTCGTCCTTGATTTTCTTCTGCAAGTCAAACATCGCATCGAAAAACGCTTCCGGACGGGAGGGGCATCCGCCGATATACACATCCACCGGGATGATGTGGTCGATACCAGGGACCGTGCAATAGCAGTCATAGAAACCACCGGAACTAGCGCAAGCACCCATCGCGATAACCCAGCGGGGTTCCGCCATCTGCTCGTAAATGCGCTTCAATATCGGGGCCTGCTTGTAAGTGATTGTACCGGCCACCAGAAGCACATCGGACTGACGCGGCGTAAAACGCACATATTCTGAACCGATACGTGAAAGGTCGTAACGACCCACTTCCGTACTCATGAATTCGATTGCACAACAAGCCGTACCGTAAGGGAACGGCCACAACGAATTGGAGCGCCCCCAGTTGACCAAAAAGTCAAGCGAGGACGTAATGATATTCGGCTTTTCTGCCTCATTACCCATAGGAGTTACCTCATAAAATTCGCGCCAAAAGATAGAAATTTTCGCGACCGGACGCACAGAAAATGTAAAACCAACATGCAGGAAAAACGCCAATCCCCGCCCATTTTTCAAATGCAACAAAAATGTAAGCAGTAGACGGTAGGCAGTAGGACAAATACGTAAGGCGAGAGAAGCGGCGGTGCTCGCACCGACATTTCCGAGCCTAGTATTTGGTAAATGAGCGTAGCGAATTTACAAGTAGGCCGTAGATGGTAGGAAGTGGCTAGGAACGTGTCATCCTGAGCGGAGCGAAGGATCCAGAGCAATTAGGGTGTGAGGTGAGGAGGAAGTCTCCCCCTCGCAAAAGCCTCGTCTTTTGCTACCCCTTCGAGCGGGCTTATAGCCTGCCCCGGACTTGTTCCGGGGCCAGCCCGCAACGCCCGGCTTCACCGTAATAAAAATGTAAGAAACCGTCAAACCGTCAAATATCACATTTCGAGTATTTTCTCAAAAAATGTTCTCACAATAGTTCTCATAAATATTATATTAAGTTTCGTGGAAAACTATATAGACATTTATCAATTTACGCACTTCCGCAAGTACTTGGAAGAATACCAGGCGGCCAGAGTCCAGTCCGACCCGGAGTTCACCCGTACCGGGATTTGCAATATGCTCGGCCTCCCCAAGACGCGCAGCTACTTTGCCGATGTTCTCAGAGGAAAAAAGGTCAGCCCCCGCATGACGGCAAAATTCATCGAAGTCCTCGGCCTCAACAAGAAAGCCGCCAAGTATTTCGAAACCATGGTGAAGCTCGACCAGGCAAAAACCGAGACGGCCCGTAGCGCCGCCATGGAAGAACTCCTGCACCTGCACCCGAATCCGCAGCATATCCTCGATTCGAACACCTATGAATATTATAATCACTGGTACCATAGCGCAATGTTTGCTATTCTTGATGCTATGGAAGTTACCGACGACTTGACACCCGTGCAAAAGAGAATCTTCCCGAAAGTTCCACTCGGAAAGCTCAAGGACTCACTCGCCCTTCTCGAAAAACTTGGTCTCGCGCGCAAGAACGAAGCCGGTTTCTGGAAGCCCACGAAGGAATCCATCTCCAGCGGTCCGTACAACAACGCGGAACTCATCAAGCAGTACCAGTTGCAATGTTTCGAACTTTCAAAGCAGGCGCTCATCACGCGCCCCAAGATGCCGACCGTCATGAGCACGCTCACGTTCAGCATTTCGAACACCGCCTACAAGAAACTCGAATCCGAACTCCAGGAATTCAAGGCCAAGGCTAGGCGCATCATCAGTGAAGACAACGAAAAGGCAAGCGGCGTTTATCAAATGAACCTGCACCTGTTCTCCAACCTCGATCCGGAGGTGAAAGCATGATGCACTTCAAGCTCATTCATATCACGAGCGCACTCGCACTCGCCACGATTTTCTCCGCATGCTCCGAAGAAAACCACGCCGGCGTGCTCACGGAAACGGAATCCGGCACGACCATCGCTAGTATCGAAGGCTCCGTGACAAACGAAAAAGGCAAGCCGGTCGCAAGCGCCAAGGTAAGCCTCATCTCGGCAGACCACATCGCCGCACGCATGGCTCCCATCAAGACGGCCACCACAGACAAGTCCGGCAAATACACCATCGACAGCGTTTCCGCAGGCGACTACGCCTTGCAGATCAGCAACACGGAACGCACCCAGTCCGGCTACCAGGCCATCACAGTCGAAAACGACAAGACGGACACGCAAAAGCTCAAGCCCGCGACAAGCCTCGAAGAGAATGCAAGCCTCAAGCTCAAGCTCAGCGCCTACTCGCTCGACAAGGGCGACACGCTCTGCATCACGGGTACGCTCAACTGCATCGCTGTTGACGACAAGAGCGTCAAGGCCGGAACCGTAACGCTCGAAGAAATCCCGCCGATGGAATTCACGAACATTGCGCTTATCCGTAAAGCCGACCACAAAGTTACGACACAAGACGTCCAGTGGGACTTCGTCCCCGGCGAAACGCTCGAAGTCTCGTCCATCCAGATTCCGGTCGTCATTTCGGAAGAAACCATGAAGCAGGCGAAATTGCTGAACGACAAGACGACACTCGATTCCATGATTGTCCCCGTCACGCTCAGCACGAGTCTCGAGAACCCGATTCTTCTTAGCGACAAGGGCGATACGCTCGCGCTTTACAAGGTCGAGAACGACAAGAACAATTCCAAATATTTGACAGTCATCCCGAACATCGATGTCGGAACATATTCGTTTACCGTATCGTCAAGCGATTCCGCCATCCAGTCCCCGCAAGTCCTGAAAGCTTTCGGAGAAACAAAATCCGGCATGAAAATCATCAACAACGATCACTGGAAAGCGTTTGGCAATGTTCTCGGAATCAGTTTCTGGATAACCAAGGACAAGGCTTCCCCCAGTGACTCCATGTTCCTTCTGTCGAAGGACCAAGACAGCGACGTTTATTTCAGCCTAGTCGCCGGAAAGAAATCGGATGAACTCTGTGCCGAATTTTTCAAAAGGGATTCATCTTCGTCGACAGTCGACAGCTCCGGAGGCTACTACACACTGAAGGATTCGTCCTGTCATAAAATTCTGGACGGGGAACGCCACCATTATTCGATATTCATCCAAAAGCACCATGTTGTTATCGCTATCGATGGCAGAGTCGTCGATACCAAGGACTTCAGGGATCAATACCAGAGCATTTCCCCGATTACCATAGGGAACAACAAGCTGGAAAACCTAGTCATTTACACGCTCGGGGAATCCATCACGCAAAGCGATAAAGGTTGGGATCTCTTGCACGCCTGGCTTTCCGCATTCTACCAGTTGCAGAAGTAATTAATTTTATATATTCTCTCCCATGAAAATTCTCGTTCACGACAGAGGTGTTTGCTTGGAATGCGCCGGATGTGTCGGCGTATGCCCCAAGATGGCTCTAGACATGTATGGTCTAGACCTGCAGATTGATCAAGAAAAATGCATCCGTTGCGGACTCTGCGCAAGAGCCTGCCCCGCAGGCGCCCTCAAAATCCAGGAGATGAACGATGTTCTGTAATAAAGAATATGATGCCGTCGTCATCGGGGCTGGTCCAGGCGGAAGCGTTGTCGCCAGAAATCTCGCACGTGCAGGCCACAAGGTTCTCCTCCTCGAAAAGCGAGAGAAAATCGGATATCCCGTACGTTGCGGCGAAGCCAGCACCAAGCTTGCGGACTTGCAAACTTACGGTCCTGTCGATGAAGACTGCATCGAGACAATTATCAACGGACTTTATATTTACGGCCCGAACGGCGTGAACATCGACCTCGCGCAGAAAGGCACGGGCATCATGCTCAACCGCGAAAAGTTCGACCCCTGCCTCGCCCGCCTCGCCGAAAACGACGGCGCAGAAGTCGTCACCCGCGCCCGAGCAGAATTTGTCGGTGAAGTAGAAAACGGAGCACGCCTCGTCCGCGTCAAGCTCGGCGAAGGCGCCGGAGAAACGACTGAAGAAGTCCGCGCCAAGATGGTCATTGCCGCTGACGGTGTCGAAAGCCGCATCGGCCGGCAAGTCGGCCTCGACTGCATCCAGAAACCCGCGTTCACCTGCACAGGCGTTGATATCCAGGTGCAAGGCATACTCACCAAGCCGGACTACCTCACATTCTGGCAGGGCCACGACTTCATCAACGACGGCTACATCTGGAGTTTCCCGAAAGTCAAATCCAACGTCACGAACTTCGGCGCCGGTTTCTTGATTTCGAACAATCACGGTTCAAACGTTTTGGACGTCACGATGGAATGGCTTTACAAGCTCTTCCCGGGTGCGCAAATCAACCACGTTGTCGGAGGCGCCATTCCCGTCTCCAGCGTCCTAAAAGATTATACGCTCGACCACTTCGCCCTCGTAGGCGATGCGGCACACCACACGAACCCGCTCACCGGAGGCGGCATCGCGGCCGCCATGCGAGCAGGTCGCTTCTGCGCCCAGACCGTCCACGAAGGACTCGAATGCGGCAACTTGAGCAAAGAATTCCTCAAGACGTACGAGAAGCGCTGCTACGATTACTTTGGACGCATGCACGACTTTGAATACAAGTTCCGCAGATTTCTCCTCAACGTGAACAAGGACGAACAGACAGAACTCTACAAGGTTCTCCAGAACTTCGCGAAACACGGCTGCAAAAAGCGTGCCTTCTTGCAGACCCCCGTTTCCTCTGCGAAAATGTTGTACAAATTCTGGAGATTCAAGTAATCAACAGTCATTACTAGCCGCGCTAGTCAGCCTTAGCACGTGCAAAAGGTTTTCTCGAATTTATACATTCAAGAACCTGAGCAAAAACAATCGTCAAAACAACAACTGCAAAAGGAAGCACCCATCCTAGTAGTCCAGTTTGCAAATTGACACCGAAAAGAAGCTGATAAAGCCTAACCGTTACAATGCCTATTATGGGATGGAATATATATACATTGAGTGACAGTTTATCACCTATATATTCCAAAGGTTTGCAATACGATTTATTTGGAAGTTTGATTGCGATTACAAAAACAGCTAAGGAATAAAATAACGTCCCTAAACTGAACATTTTTACGGGAACATCAAAAGCAACATTATAAGCGGCAAACGCACATCCGGCAAACATCGTCAAGAGCAGAACCGTATAAGGAATAGATTTGAAAAAATCCTCTTTCGAGCGAAGATAATAACCAAAAAGGAAAAAAGGCATAGCCTCCGTCAAAAAATTCATTTTAAACATCCACGGCACACGCATGGTTTCGCAATAAGTCGTTAAAACAACCTTGAATACGAACAAGAAAGGGATTGCAAACATTACGCAATGCTCTTTTTTATGCTTAACCAAGAAATACCAAACAAAATAAGTTTCAACCATAGCAATCAAATACCAGAGCGGTATTGCAAAGTCTATGGTACAAAACACAATATATTTAATGGGTGTAGTGCAGTTAAAATTGAGCGAGAGCCATTCTGCAACAACGCCCTGTTGAATTTTAAACAAAATATGGAGAACCAGAAAAACAGCATAACTCCAGAGAAAAATCTTCAGAATTTTAAACAGGCGCCTTTTTATCACAGCTTCATCTTTGCCAAAAGCAAAATAACCTGCAATCATTAGAAAAAGCGGAACCGCAAAAGACGAAAAAGACCTATGAACAACTATACCGGTAATTCCTGGAAAATGAACATGGACAAAAACCACACTGATACAAGCAAGCCCTTTAAATAAATTAAGAACATCGCTTTTCTGCCGCCGCGGCATAGTTTGAACATTTTGTTTTTCCATATTTGCGCCTTGACCATGTCAAGAAAAATTATAGAAAAACATGCAATAGCGGTATACGCGCCTTAAGGAACAACTGGGCTAGTAGCATCCTTGAGGCAGCGAACAGAAAACTCCGACTCTTTTGTGTTATAATGAGGCCAGCCATCTAATTGGGTAAGTTCGTAATCGTATACTAAAGACACTCCATACTCATAAGAGTCATCACTGAACACTTCTAAGTTCAGCTGCATAATATATACTTCATCAGCACTGTGTTCAGTCGAGGTCAAGAAGAATGCAGCTGACCCTGCAAAATTATATTCAGGCGCACGGTAACTGTCAACATGCTTTCCTCCAGCAGGCACCGCAGAAAAACCGGTCTTGTCACAACCTTGACCGCCATAATTCCAACCACTGGTGGCCTTCAACATACTAGCCAAGCTACATTGTTCTTCATCATATCCTTGTTTCACAGCAGATAGCAACGTGTCAAATTCAGCCTTTGATGGCAAATGCCAGCCTTCGGGGCAAACTTCCCTTGCCACGTCCCATTTATAAAGGCGCCCACCCGCTTCGCAGTTTTCGGGAACATCTTCGTAGCAATGTCCAATTCCGCCACCAGCATAATTGAGATTTTCGGCCATCCAAACCTGGTCTCCAATCTTTACCGTCTTGTATGTTTTACCATCACGTTCATCTTTCAGGCTTCCATAATTAATATCCGGGTTAAAATGGAATTCCTTCGGCACACCAAAACTCCAGGTCCTTAGATTCACCCAACCAATCCTCGAACAGTAATACTTGTTAGTAACCGTGTCTATTCCAGGAATAATCCGGCCAACATCTTCACTGTCACATTTCTTATCGCGTTTAATAAAATCAATTTCGCGCGCTTTTTGCCAAAAACATCCATCAAATCCATCCGCCTCATCTACTTCATGCTTACAAACGTAATAAATATCATCCTTGGGACTCAAGCCGATTTCGCCTTCGCGTTTACGCGTACATCCGTTGAGTCCAAGGTCGCGGTCTTTACCATAAGCATCAAGCCCCACCCAATCATTTAAAACTTCATCATACTTATAATATCTATCTGTTAAATCACTTTTCCGCAGTTCACCGTCTATACCAGCATCCCATCCATACGTACCCACAGTATTGACACCAGCATTAAACCATACACCATCTAGACAAAGGAACCATGAATAATCCCCCTTGCGAATGGTCCCTTCAACGTCACACTCTTCATAACAGTTGCTAATCCAATCACTAATACCACATCTAATCTTGAGTATATACTTTCCAAATTTCGGAACAGAACCGATTTTCCAATCCACAACATTGTTACGGATTCGCAATACATCATCCGCCCAGTAATTATACCTGGATCCAACATTGTATCTGGCACTTTCATCATCCCACGTACCATCTTTCTTAAAATCTGCCGCAAAAGTTTCCAGAAACTCGGCAAGTTTCGCATTACCATAATACTTAAGTACAAGCACACTAATAGCAAGCAAGGCAGCACTTTCTTCGCCATCACCAAAAATATTCATATCCTCGAAGTTTTCAAATTCGTCGCCGATATAAAACGCTTTAGAAAATTCAGACTCGGCCTGCTTCTTGGCCTTGGCAAAGTCAACGCCTGTTCCAACCAGGTAAAGAATGCGTTCGTACGTCAAATGCGTAAGCAAGTTGATGTTCACCTCTTCGCGTTCATCAAGATTGACGAGAGCGTTCAGGGTGATATCATCGCTAGACATTTCACCCGTCACCTCGTTACGGAACCGGCCATTCACCTCAAGAAGAGCGTATGGGCTCGTCAGTTCCACATTCGGCACCTTGAATCGGCCATCACCATTTGATTTGACCTTTCCAGAAAAGACCCGTCCTGTTTTGGCCAAAGTCTTTTGATCCAGTTCGTAAAGCTTGACTCCGGATTCGGCGAGGAACGGTCCCTTCTGAGCAACACCAGAAATAGTCTTACCGCTGCCGGAAGACGATTTGCCTTCGTCGTCAAGGACCCAGCGTCCGACATCACAAACGTAAGTGACCTTTTTGTCTTTCACGTAAGCCTTTTCACCATCGCGTTTGTCAGTACATTTCGGCAACTCATCTTTAGTCGCCACAACCACGTCGAACTTAGACGCATCGAAAGATGCATCCATCTCCACAGCATTAGTAGAACTGCCGTCATCCCCACAAGCAGCGAGCATGACAACAACACCCATACAGAATAAAAAATTTGTATAAGCCATAACCTACTCCTTTCAGTGGAAGAGCATTATTTTTTGAATATATATTATTTTATAGGGGAAAGCAATAAGCGATGAGCTTACACACTAAGCTCATTAAAACAAGCATTTTAGTATGCTATTTACAATACAGCCATGCAGGAGACTCGCATGGTTTATCCCAACATTTAAAGGCATCACATTGCTTAGTAATCATCACCAATTCATTGTTGTAAAAAGCAAACGTGATTAATTCTCGATTCATCCAAGAGTTTCCGCCTTCAAGAATTCCCCACGCATAGCTATCTCTTTTTTCCAGATGGTCGCCACCGATAAAGCCCAAATAAACCGTATCGTTTTTACTTTCCGCTCGATAGCACCAATAATTCACCGTTGAAAAAACTTCATGGGCATCCAAATAACTTCTAGCTTGTTTGTAGAAATCCTCATACGTTTTTTCGATTTTGATAGGCAACTCGTTATATGCGGACTCGCGAGAGCAAATCCCCGCAACAAAACACGCTAGGCACAAGGCAATTACGCCAAGCACCTTCTTCATGCTAAACTTAAACGACAGAAATTTCTTTATTTTCGTACGAAAGGGCATATACGTATTATACAAAAAAATCCCGCAGCTAACGCTACGGGAAAAAGGTTACAGGTTTCAGGTTATAGGTCTCAGGACAAGTTTCACGCGCTATCGCGCGTCCACTTAGGGTGGCAAAGCCACGATTATTTACCTGATACCTAACCCCTGTTACCTAAAGCCTATTACACGTCGACCACTTCAGTCCAGCCGAACGGGTCTTCCGCTTCACCGAACTGGATAGCCGTGTACTTCGTGAAGAGTTCCGTGCAGACCGGACCCGGATTCACGCCGTCACCGTAGGTGAATTCCTTACCGGCAACCGGATCCACAATCTTCTTGATCGGGGTAATCACGGCGGCGGTACCGCATTCGGCGGTTTCGGAGAATTCAGCGAGTTCTTCGAACGGAACCTGGCGGCGTTCCACAGTGTAGCCGAGGTATTCAGCCAACTGCTGCAAACTTTTGTTCGTAATGGACGGCAGAATGGATTCGGACTTCGGGGTCACGTAGGTCTTGCCCTTGATGCCGAAGAAGTTTGCCGGACCGCATTCGTCGATGTACTTCTTTTCCTTCGCGTCCAGGTAGATGGTGCTGGAGTAACCAAGCTTCTTGGCCTCGGCGAGGGAAAGCAAGCTGGCAGCGTAGTTACCGCCGACCTTCACCGTACCCGTACCCTGCGGAGCGGCGCGGTCGAAGTTGCGGCTAATCATCATATCCACAGGCTTGAAACCGTCCTTGAAGTACGGACCCACCGGAGTCACGAACATCAACAGCAGGTATTCGTCGGAGGGCTTCACGCCGACTTCCGGGCTCGTACCGATGAGGAGCGGGCGGATGTAGAGCGTTGCGCCGTGACCGTAAGGCGGAATAAAGCGGGCGTTCGCCTTCACCACTGTGTGGACCATCTCGCGGAACAGCTCGACCGGCGGCACGGCCATGAGCACGCGGTTCGCGGTGTTCTGCATGCGCTTGGCATTCTCGTCGACGCGGAAAATACGGACCTTGCCGTCCTTGCCCGTGTAAGCCTTGAGGCCTTCGAAACCTTCCTGGCCGTAGTGCAAGCAAGTAGCGGCCATGTGGATGCTGATGTCCTTGGAAGAAGAAAGTTCAACCTTGCCCCACTTGCCATCGCGGTAGTAGCAGCGGACATTGTAATCGGTATCGTAATAACCGAAGGGGAGCGTCTTCCAATCGACAGTGTTCAAATCAAGCATATATTCACCTTTTTGTGCAATTTGTGCATTTTTAAAGGTATCATTCGGTACCGCACAGAAAAATACAATTATAAACGCGTTTTTGGCATCCCTTGTTCAAAAATTTTGCAAAAAAATTGCACCCTATTACAAAGGGGGAAGCCTCCCCCTGATTGCAGCCCCGGCTCCGCCGGGTCTTCCATCACCCCCTCGAGCGGGGGCACACCACCTAAAGGTGGCCTTGTACACTAAGGCCTAAAGGCCAAGTGTCCAAAGGCCGGCCTTATTCAGAGTCCTGGACGCAACGGACAGAGTACCCGAAGAACTTATCAGCGCTGGCCAGACGCGCCTTATCGCTATCGTGGCTCAGCTCCATGATATATGCATAGAGGTCTCCGTACTCAGTAGAGCTCCAGAAATACGCATAGGTGCCCCCATTGCAATACGAGACAATGAAGCCTCCGAAACCAGCAGGCAGCGCAGTGAAGGAATAATCATCCGTTCCGTTTTCGCCATCGCTATAATACCAGCCGCTAGTAGACTTGAGTTTCTTACCTGTTGTATTGCGTATCTCGGGTACAGCCGATCGTCCCCCGACAGCTGTAATTAACGTATCCCATTCCGTTTGCGTAGGCAAGTGCCAACCCTCGGGGCAAATACCGCGCACCGGGTATGTCGGCGAGCATTTGTTTCCGTTGCCGCAACCCTTGCCGTTCGCACTCCACTCGCCCACGCTGTCCATCGCGGCAGCCCACGTGTAAAGGCGCCCGTACTTGGCACAATATTCTACAGAATCTTTATAACACCAGCTAGTGGAATCGGAGGTGTAACTGCTATCGTTAAGGGTATAATTATAGGGAACGTCAGTATATGCGTAGTTCAGGTTCTCCGCCATCCACGTCTGCGTGCCGATGGTAACCGTCTTGTAAGTCTGCCCATCGCGTTCGTCAGTCATAGTCCCCTTAACTACAGTCGATGGATCTACGTACCCCTCACTCGACGAAGACTCCATAGAACTACTGCTGGGTTTAGTACTACTACTGGACACACTTGTCTCGCTATCGCTTGACCCTTCGACTTCGCTCAGGGTGACATTCTGCGGTGTGACGCTGGACGAAGACCCGTCCGAAGGGCGCGTCGCAAAACTGCTATCGTCATCACCGCAAGCAACCAGCACCGCCGCCACAAAACCAATCACCAGAAAACGCATCAAGGCCATAAACACTCCTCCAAATAAGCACCTGAAATATACATTCAAAATCATGATTTCTGCATTTTTATTACAAAAAATGTACAGCGGGGTCTTAGGGGGTTACCCCTAGGAGAGGGGGTAGCAAAAGACGAGGCTTTTGCGAGGGGGAGGCTTCCCCCCTTTTACTTATAGAAAACTTGAAAACTCCCCTTAAAAAAACTATCTTTGCGCGCGGAATTTTTAACAGGACCAAGGTCATGAGCTACAATCCTCTCGCCGAACAGGCAAACGCGGAACTCTCCGCAAACGGCTGCAACGTTCTCTCCATGCTCTCCGAAAGGGGCAAGGCAATCTTCTTCCCGCGCAAGGGCATTCTGGGCCAGGGCGCCGAAGCCAAGGGCTCCGAAATCAACGCGACTATCGGCACCGCCCTCGAAGACGACGGGAGCCCGCTCGTGCTCGACTGCGTGCTCAAGAGCCTGAACCTCCCCAAGCAGGCGTTCCTGTACGCCCCGAGTTTCGGCAACCCCGACCTCCGCAAGGCCTGGAAGGAACAGATTGTCCGCAAGAACCCGAGCCTCGCAGGCAAGCAGTTCAGCAACCCGGTCGTGACCTGTGCTTTGACCCACGCCATCAGCTGCGCGGGCTACCTCTTCCTCGACCCGGGTGACGAAGTCATCATCCCCGACCTCTACTGGGACAACTACGAGCTCGTGTTCGTGAACAGCTGCGGCGCGAAAATCAAGACGTTCAACACCTTCAAGGACGGCGGGTTCGATACCGAAGCCCTCAAGGCCGCCCTCGCCGAAAGCAAGAGCCAGAAGAAGGTCGTTCTCCTGAACTTCCCGAACAACCCGACCGGCTACACCGCCACCGAGAAGGAAGCCGTCGAAATCGCGAAGATCCTCACCGACTGCGCCGCCGCGGGCAACAAGGTCGTGGCCCTGCTCGACGACGCCTACTTCGGACTCGTTTACGAGGAAGGCGTGACCAAGGAATCCCTGTTCGTGAAACTGCTCGAAGCCAACGAGAACCTGCTCGCCGTCAAGCTCGACGGCCCGACCAAGGAAGACTACGTCTGGGGCTTCCGCGTCGGTTTCATGACCTTCGGTTTCAAGGGCGCCACCGAAGCCCAGCTCAAGGCCCTCGAAGACAAGGCCGCCGGTACGGTCCGCGGCAACATCTCTAACGCCCCGAGCATCAGCCAGAAGATTTTGCTCGCCGCCTTCCAAAGCCCGGAATACCTGCAGCAGAAGCAGGAAAAGTACAACACGCTCAAGAAGCGCTTCGACATCATCAAGAACGAACTCGCCGCGCACCCGGAATACAAGGACGCCTTCGAAGCCATGCCGTGCAACAGCGGCTACTTCATGTGCATCAAGCCGAAGGGCGTGGACGCCGAAGAACTGCGCCAGAAGCTCATCAAGGACTACAGCACGGGCACCATCATGCTCTCGGGCCTTATCCGCGTCGCTTTCAGCGCCGTCCCGACCGAAAAGCTCGGCAAGCTGTTCGAAAATATTTATAATTGCATTTTGAAGATGAAATAATTGGCGGTTGAAGCCCGCCCCTCCGGAGGATAAATGTCCGAAAAGGCAACACTGAACTATAATGGCAAGAGCTACGAACTAAGCGTGGTGGAAGGTTCCGAGGGCGAACACGGCCTCGACATCAGCACGCTGCGCAAGGATTCCGGGCTTGTCACGCTGGATTACGGCTACCTGAACACGGGCAGCACCAAGAGCGCCATTACGTTTGTTGACGGCGAAAAGGGCATCCTCCGCTACCGAGGCTACTCCATCGAAGATCTTGCCGAGAAGGCCACCTTCCCCGAGACCGCATGGCTCCTGATTTACGGAGAGCTCCCCACGCAGGAACAGCTCGGGCACTTCCGCACGCTCCTTACCGAGAATGCGCTCCTGCACGAGAACCTGCTGCACTTCTTCCGCGAAATGCCGCCGAGTGCACACCCGATGGGCATCCTCAGTTCCATCGTGAACGCCGTGGGCCTCTTTACCCCGCGCTTCTACGACGACGAAAACATCGCGAGCGCCTTCGAGCTCACGACCGCAGGCCTTATTTCCAAGATCCGCACCATCGCCGCCTTCGCCTACAAGGCAAGCATCGGCGAACCGTTCGTTTACCCGGAAGCAGAACGCAGCTACTGCAGCAACTTTTTGAACATGATGTTCAGCAGCAAGGCCCGCCCCTACCACCCGGACCCGATCATGGAACGCGCGCTCAACACGCTCCTGATTGTGCATGCCGACCACGAGCAGAACTGCTCCACCTCGACCGTGCGCATGGTGGGCAGTTCGCAGGCGAACCTCTACGCGAGTATCTGTGCGGGCATCTGCGCCCTGTGGGGCCCGCTCCACGGCGGTGCGAACCAGGCCGTGCTCGAAACGCTCCTGCGC
>JAEEGG010013203.1_pt1 | contig 17707 bp, 21 predicted proteins | sample 9134161 | NCBI WGS metagenome assembly JAEEGG01 (sample SAMN16246543, study PRJNA631951) | gut metagenome | biome: gut microbiome; feature: rumen; material: CR-attached | host: Bos | place: Iran: Karaj | collected 2018-10 | reverse complement strand
GATCTTCTTCATCTCTGCAAGGCCAATTGCGGTGTTCCCATTTGCATGGGGACTTCCATTGATCATAAGAATATTCATAAAAACCTCTCCACTGATTTTACAATTAGTGGAGAGTAAAAGCAATGAAATTTTTACGATATTATTTTTTTATCTGTTTGAGCCAGTCTTCCACACTTTTCTTCGCATCTGACCGCTTGTTCTGGGCGGTGGATCCCCGCAGCGCCAGCCCTTTTGTCACAGTGGCGCCTTGGTACAGTTTCTTGATTTTGTTATCTGTTCCGCTTATGCCGCTTCCTTCATGGGTGCAGAATGGAACTAATGTCTTTCCGTTTAAGTCGTGTTTCTCAAGGAAAGAATATACTACCATGGGCAAGTCTCCCCACCAGATCGGGTAGCCTATGTAGATTGTCTCATAACCTGCAGTATCAATATCGCCTTTGTATGCAGGCCTGGCATTCTTTTTCTGCTCCTCCTTGGCAACATCGGTGCATTCCTTGTACTTTGCAGGATAATCCTTCTCGGGGATGATTTCGAAGGTATCTGCTCCGGCCTCCTGGGCAATCATCTTTGCTATGATTGCGGTGTTCCCCTCGGTGATTGTTCCTACTGCGTAGTTCTCTCCGGTGTGGGAAAAATAGACAACAAGGGATTTTCCTGGACTCTGGGCAGATATCGGGGCAGGGTAGAAGACAAAAGCTGCCAGTAAAGCCACAGCTATTGCAATAGTTGATCTTATTCTCATTTTTTACTCCTTCTCATAAGATGGCTTCCAGATTGCAAACTGCTCCAGAGCCTCTTCTGTCCGGGTATAGCGGCGCTCACCTTTGTCAAGCTGTGCCATCTTGGCCATGTCGTCTGCATCAAGGGCAAAGTTGAAGATGTCAATGTTAGCTTTTATATGCTCCGGATTCTTGCTGCCAGGAATCACGATTGTTCCCATCTGCACATGCCAGCGGAGCACTACCTGTGCGGCAGACTTCTTATGCTTATGTGCTATTCCGCTTACAACAGGGCTTTCCAGAAGTTCAGCAGTCATGCCCTTTCCACCCAGCGGATACCATGCCATTAACTTTATATCCTTTGATGCAACGATTTTCCTAAGCTCTGTCTGGGGGAAGAAGGGATGGCATTCCACCTGGATGACCTGTGGCACCACATCGAATTCGCTCAAAAGTTCATTTATATATTTGCCTTCAAAGTTTGAGATTCCTATGCTTTTGATTTTGCCAGCCTTGTAAGCCGCGATAAGCTGCTTGTAGCCTTCACGCCAGTTCTTTGTAGGCTGATGGAGGAAGAGCAGGTCGATATAGTCGGTCCCCAGCCGCTCAAGGGTCTCATCCACTGCATTGGGATTCTCATACTCGCTGGGCCAGAGCTTGGTGGAAAGGAAAATCTCCTTCCGGTCAACACCGCTTTCTTTCATACTGCGGCCGACGGCCCGTTCGTTCACATAAGCATTTGCTGTATCAATAAGGCGGTAGCCCATCTTTAGAGCCTCCCGCACGCTGTTCTGTGCATCCTGGGGGTCCAGCAGGAATGTTCCGATTCCTACACCAGGCATCTTGATTCTATTGTTAAGTGTGATTGTCTCCATTTTTTCTCCTTATCTGTTTGACATGATCCAGTTTGTTATAGCTGATTCTGACCGGTTGCAGGATGATCCGCTTATAGCCAGGCCTCTGGCTACAGTTGCCTTTGGGCAGAGTTTCTTTATGTCCCGTTCGCTGTGTCCCATGCCGCTTCCTTCGTGGGTGCAGAATGGAAGTATCTTCTTTCCTGCAAAGTCTGCGCTCTCAAGGAATGTGAACACAGCCTGCGGCATGGTTCCCCACCAGCATGGATACCCCAGTATTATGGTGTCATATGCTGAGATATCAGGGAGTGTCCCCTTGAGTTCCGGCCGCTCATCAGCACTGCTTTCTGCTGCCGCCACATCGCAGCATCCCTTATAATTAACAGGATAAACCTTAACTGTCTTTATCTCGAAAAGGTCTCCGCCGGTTGCCTTCTGTGCAAATTCTGCCGCAACAGCTGTATTGCCCTTTGATATGTTGCGGATTGACCCGCCGAAATAGTTTTCTCCGGTATGGGAGAAGTATGCTATAAGTGTTTTTGCCATGTTTCACCTCATCTTTTTTGATGTCTTAAATATAGTTTGGATAAGTGTGTTTTGTACAATAGAAGTTTTGCATTCACTATGCGTGTAGCGCAATCTGAAAAAGTGTGTTATAATGTTTATATGGAACTGATTCAGCTGCAGCAGCTTGTTGCAATATCGGAAGAGAAGGTACTTTCCCGTGCGGCGGAGAAACTGTGCATTTCCCAGTCTGCCCTGACCCGGTCGGTGCAGCGCCTGGAGGAAGAGCTTGGGCTGCCTCTCTTTACCCGGACCAAGAACTCCATGCACTTGAACGAGGCTGGCCTTTTGTGTGTGGAGCAGGCCAAGATTGTCCTTGCCGATGCACAGCGTCTTACAGCAAAGGTCTCTGCCCTCAAGAACAAAAGCAGACATCTTACTATAGCCTCCTGTGCCCCTGCGCCTCTGTGGAAGCTTTCTGCCGAGATTCCTGCCGCATTCAAGGCAGTCTCTGTCACAGGCAATATGGTGGACGAGGATAAGCTTGTTTCCCTTCTTCTTTCGGAGAAAGCCGACATAGCCGTTGTCCGAAAACCAATTGAGAGTGGAGCAATCGAGAGTGTTCCTTTCCTGGATGAGCAGCTGTTCATGCAGATTCCTATCTCTGATTCATTGGCGAAGAAGAGGAAGATCAGGTTCAAGGATCTGGCTGGCAGGGAGATTCACGAGTATACCCAGACCGGATTCTGGCATGACATGCACCGCAGCCTGATTCCCGATGCCCATTACATAGAATACTCAGACATAATGATTTATATGAATGCTGTGGCCCGTTCCGCAACTCTTACATTTGTGACAGCTCTTGCCAACACACAGAAGAACGAGAGGGAAGGATGCGTGACAGTGCCCATAACCGACAGCGAGGCAACAGCCCATTACAGTCTGGCTTTCTTGAAGAAGAACAGAACAGCCTTTGACGATATTGTGAAGTGGACAGTTGCTGCTGCAAAAGCTTGGTGACAGGACAGCTTTTATAAACGGAAAGTTATAAGATATTCTTTCTGAGCCGGAGTGATCCGGTAGCTTTCTATGGCTTTCTGGATAGCCTTGCAGTGAGTCCATGGATCCAGTTTCTTCTGCTCTATGTAGGGGATGATGGCATCATACTGCTTGGCAAGGGCGGTGGCAAAGTACCAGGCCCTCATCATGTTGATGTAGTACTCATCCGATTTTATGGCAGCCACCATCTTGGGATATGCCGGGCTGAAACCGTCGTCCAGAAAGTGCTGCATCAGCATCCCCACTGCAAAGCGGACAGTGTAGGTTCTGTCAGACTTGAGCCAGTTCTTTATATATGACAGGAGTTCTGTTTTGTGCTTGCGGAACACCTTTGGGGAGAGCTGGTCGCTGGTGGCCCAGTTGTCGATATATGGGAGGAAGCGGTCCACAAGGGTGATGCATCGGTCATAGTCCTTCAGCTCCGACAGGATGAAGGCGTGGAGCTGGTTCTCGTCGAAGTAGGTGTGGGGCAGAGTGTCCAGGAATGTACCGATGTCATCCTGCTTGGCCAGTTCTTTTGCCAGCTTGCGGAGGGCTGGAGTGCGCACCCCGATTATTGTTCCGGGATCCACGGTGGGCAGAAGTTTGCCCTGGAAGTCCCGATATTTTGTGTCCAGCAGGAAGAATAGCTTCTTAAGGATATCTTCATTAATCATAGGCTATAGAATGGGCACTTGGTCTTTATGCACTGGCTGTTCTGTGGCGAGAACTCACACTTTATCTCTTCCTTCACCATCTCGATCCCGAAGTGTTCCTTCACAAAGTCGATGGCAGAGAGGATAGAAAGGAAAGAATCCCGCTTGCAGCACCGCGGGCCTCCGATAGTTCCTATTTTTGCCAGGGAGCTGGATGTCATCAGGTTGGAAAGTCCCATAGGTTTCTGGGTCAATGGACCTGAGTCTGTGATGATTGAGATAAAGATGCCTGAACTGATACCTGCACCGCAGGCTCCCCAGAGGCCGCATGCCATGCCTGGAACGTTACTGCCCCTCTTTATCATTTCAAAGAGGGCAGGTTTAAGATCGATGTCGCCACCGGCGTTCTTGTAAGCGGTAAGAAGTGCGGAACCCACCAGAATATGGTGCTCAGGCCCATGGATATGGCAGAATGGAAGAGCTGTCAGCTTCCGGAATATTGCCACCGGGTTTTTGCTTTTTGTTCCCATGCATACAGGGAATATTTCATCAAAAGTCATTGTCTTTTAAAAGTGTACTCCTTCTTTATTCAATAAGCAACTTTATATTTTCAATTACTGAATCTATTTCTTCTGTCGCAGCCTTTTCTATGAAAGTGCAATTTCTTTCCCACCAGTCAAATTTTTTTACCTGGTCGCTGAGAATACACCCAGATATTGAATGCTTTTCAAGAACAACCTCGAAAGGATAACCCTTTATTTGGCTTGTGATAGGGCAGAACAAGGCTAGATTGGTTTTTTGGTTATATTTTTTCTGTGAAATACAGATGGCCGGTCTGCGTCCTTTCTGTTCATGCCCAAGCTGAGGATTGAAATCCAGCCAAACCAGATCGCCCTTATCAGGCACATATTTAGATTTTACCATTCCTCATTTCCTACAGCAGGGCCAGTCTTGATTTCAGAGTGCATATTCTCTGAAGTTATCTTCTCCAGCATTTCATCAAGGGATTTTTTTTGAGGTAGAATAATTATTCTGCCTTTTTCTACAATGAGTTCTACCTGGTTGCCGCTTTTTACTTCGTTATCCTTGGCCCAGATGGAAGGGATTCGAAGTCCTAAGCTATTTCCCCATTTCTGAACTACAGCTTTCATTTTTTTCTCCTATACTTGAGTATATACAATGTATATTCAGAAGTCAAGGAAAAGTTTTATTTTGTTTTGGGGAGCTCTGGAAACATCGTTTCTACAAGCTCTTTAAGGAATTCCCGGTTGTCTATATCTTCTACTAGAAGCATTTTCTTGCCACCTGGGTAAGGTATTTCCAGCGGTGCATCGGGCATTAGGGCCTTGGAACTTGGAGTCACCTTGACAAGGAATCGGTCATCATAGATGCCACCGAACACCTTGCCCTTGTAATAGAGGACATATTCGCCCATCATCTTGCGGGATGTGACGCCCTGCAGGAGTGAGAGCTGGTCTAGAACGAAGTCGCAGTAATCTTGTGAGCTTGCCATTTATTTTCTGATATCATCCAGTTTGTCGTTGATCTCGAAGAGCACCAAGATGGGCGGGATGATGAAGAGCTCAATCATGAATGCAAGGAAGAGGCCGCCTGCTCCGCCTATCAAGAACCCCATGAACCCCCATTTCTCATAGCCTGTGCCAGCTCCGCTCAATGCGGCGATGATGAGGAAGGCCCAGCAGAAGATGTTTGCCACCTGTCTGTAATATTTAACCAGTTTTTCTGTTAACATATGCGTTCTCCTTGTATTTGTTATTCAATTATGATGTTAATTCCCTTTTTCTTCAACAGGTAGGCGAATGCTCCGCCTGAAACAATGCTGTCAAAGGCGTTCCCTAGACCGAACAGCAGGGCTATTCCCATCAGAGATGGTACCCATATCCCGACTGAATACAGGACAAATACTGTACCGTAATAAAAAATATTTGTCACCAAGGACTCAAAAAGCAAATAATTTGTTTTCCCAAGGCCATAGAATTCACTATCAAAGACATTCTGAACCGCATACAGAACATAGTAGCCAAGAAGAAGTTTGACAAGGTTATACAGCTTGTCAACATCGGAGAACTGAAGTACATGTGCCATGAAGCCTTTCCAGAGAGGGATTGTCACAACCCATAAGAGGCAGATGCCTGCAGTGACGGCGAGATACCCGACTGTATTGTTCTTGACAGCCTTCTCATCTGTTCCAACTTCCTGTTTTATAAGTTCTCCAAGCTGATTTATAGGGAGCAGGAGCCAGCCCCAGATGAACGTGTTTGCGACCCAGTATGTTCCCTGCTCATTCACCATATTGACCATCCTGCTGATCATAAGCATGTAGGCAATATTCCTTACAAATGATTCGGTCCCAGATATACCACCGATTCTGACAAAGACTTTTGCCCAGGCAAAGGAGAGCTTTCCTCTGCTGAAGAGAGGACACCCTTCTTTGTGGAGCAGGATTGAAGAGACTATGAACAGAATAAGGCACACGATGATATTGCTGTACCCGATTCCGTTTACTCCTAAATTGGCAGAAATCGGTAATGAAGAAATAAAGAAAGTGTCGCACAGAATGCACAATGCAAGTCTTGTACCGGTTAGAATATATACATATTTTGATTTCCCCAGCGTCACAAGGCAAACAAGAAGGAAACTGCTCAGAAGCGAGAAAATGTTCGCTATGCTTTCAATCCGTATGTAAACGGCAGATTGTGCAATGATTTCCCTGCTGGTGGCCATCGCAGATAAGAGTGAGTCTGCAAAGCAGAAGATAAAGATGGAGCAGACAGCATAGACACTGAAGGAAATGATGAGACCTGTCTTTATTTTGTTTGTATATTCTCTCTTGTCGCTGACACTATTCCCCATGAAGAAATACAGGGGAAGAATAATTGCCTCATTCAGAATCTCATAGATCAGGTTTATCCAGGAAAGCTGGCCGGCAATTGAGAAAACCCAGTCGCCAGGGAACTGCCCTAAGAAAAAAACTCTCAGCGTTGTGTAAAGAGTAGGGCATAATCCCATGATCAGAAGAGAAACATACAGCTTCCAATTCAGGTTTTTAAGGGATTTCTTTATACACGGCAAGGATTAGTTCCCGTTATTGTTGTTGAAGATAATTGCAGCTATTACGCCAGGGACCCAGCCTACAACTGTTAGAATGGTAGTGAGTATGATTGCTCCGCATCCGCAGTCTAAAACTGCCAGCGGAGGAAATATAATGCATAGGATAACTTTACCACAACCCATTTAGTGCCTCTAAGTTTTATTCATCAGCAAATTCAAAAACTAAAGAATAAGTATTTGTTTCTTGGATAAAAAATTGATTTCTATTTTCAGGATAGACATATATTTTATAAACTTTTTCTGAAAAAACAAAAGCAATATGTTCTATATCTTCTAGGGTAGTTGATGTATCCAAATACTGATTTGCTCCAATTGTTATTTTTGAATTTCTTCCTCTTAACGGAAAAATCTTATCAGAAGTGACATTACCAAACGATGTTTTTATTTCATGAAATTCAAAAGAAATGTCATGATTTGTAGAATTAAAGAAAAAAATTGGGCTTCTCGGGCCGATTTTATCGTTATCGAGTTGGTCATCAATATCTTCATCAAAAAATACAGCCATAGAACCATATTTCTTTTCTACATATTTTTTAGGGGACTTTGCGTGTACCGTTGTTACACAAAAGATAATCAATAGAAGTAGGAATAATTTTTTCATGCATTCCTCATTTTATAAAGTAATATGTACTGCTCAAACCACTTGATGGAGCCTGTATCAAAGTCCAGCCACGGCTTGCTATATAGTTTAATACGGCTCCTGTTGTATAGTATGAACCAGATGAATCTAAGGCCCCATATTTCCCGAATTCATTTCCAAATGCGCTTTTATAACCATCATTTGAATCTTTAATTCGAATCATTCCTCCATTGTTTAAAGCATTTTTTACTTGAACTTGATCAGATGCTTTTGAACTTGAAATATCATCTTCCATACTAACTAAAAGAACTCTATGTGTAGAATCAATGCCTTTATTAGAATTAGTTTGCCTTATAATATTAAGACAAATGTACCCATTGCATATAAAAATTAGTATTAATAAAAATATTATTCCAGTAAGATTTACAGTTTTAGCAGGTTCTTCTCTTACGATTGTTTTTTCTGCATCTATTTCTTTGTTTTCAATTTTATGTTCTTCGTCCATATTTCTCCCACTCAGTCTCTGTACATCTGCAGAATTGCTTTCTTGGCAAGGTCCGGGGTCACATCAGCATCTTCTATGAACTTGTCCGGAGCGCCGCCCTCATAATCAACAGGGAACTTCTCATAATAGAGGATTCCGCCCAATCCCCAGGTATAGAACGGCTTGTTGTTATTGTGGGTGCCAAGATAGCCGAAGCTGGAGGTCATAGACCAGTGTCCGCTTACACCTTCATAGCTATCTGCGTAAATATCTGCCTCGGTGCTGTTTGCGAATGTGATATCAGAAGGGCGGACCAGAATATATTCTCCACCTGAATTATCCCTGACTACATTGAACTTTTTCTTCACATCATATTTCTTGAGCACGTCCTGCTTTGCCTTCTCCTCGGGATCCATATAAGTCATGCCTGATGCGGAGAGAATGTTCTGGTACTGCTGCAGGGCTGCCATGTCGTAGCTGTCGGTGCTGTCACTTTGGGATGTGGAAGGGGAGTCATCATCTTCCTCGAAAGCTTTCTGGAGCTCCGGGTAATGGTTCTTGACCACCTTGAGGTCGTTGGGTGCGACTTGGGTGCGGACATCTGCTATAGGGTCAACTCCCATGCTCTGGATCATCTTGGCTGCCTGTGGGTCGGCTGCAAGGGATGCCTCGAAGCTTTCTATGGCATATCCGAATCCGATGGCTTTCACTTTCTCAAAAGCGTTGTTGCCTGAAACTCCGTTCTTGTTGAGTATGCTGAGTGCTTTTGCTTTTGCGCTCTCTGCACCTGCAAGGCTGTCGGTGTCCTGCACGTCTACGCCCAGCTTCTCCAGCTCTGCTTTGATGGTGCTGAAGTTCTTGCAGAACGATTTGACATCGCTGTCGGTAAGGCCGGTGGATGCCGCGCTCTGTGCGAATGCACTGAATGAAACGGTTAAAACTAATAAGATGACAAAAATCTTTTTCATACAAACCTCACATTGTTGAATTCTGATTTTATTGTTTCTTTATCCTTGTCGAGGAAAAGGAGTTTGACGTTGGGACCTGCGTCGATGGTGAGGTAGAGGGGCAGACCTTCTCTGCGCAGTTCCTGCACCTTGCTGATGATGGCCTCGGTTTCCGGCTCGAAGTAGTTGAGTGGTGGGGTTGCAGCCCGCATACAGGCGTGCATGGCCAGGGCGTTGGCTTCGGCGGTGGAGCCCAGCAGTTCGAAGTCATTCTCTTTTATTGCCTTGAGCATTTTGGCCATATCGTTCTGCACCTGCTGTGGCCATACCTTGTAGAGAGGTGATGTCTCCACTGTGCGCTTCATACCGTCCCGGGAGCTGACCCGCTTGGCCTTCTCGGACACAGTTACCAGGCCGATCCTGAGATCGGGCCAGGAGAAGGGGAGTGACTCGGAGTATGAGTCCATGCCCTCCGGATCTGTGCCGGCGTGCCGGTAGACAAAGCCTGTGAATATGCTTCTGGAGGCGCTGCCGCTCCCCAGGTTGGCCAAGAGGGAAAGCTCCCGGCCTGCCAGCCCGAGAGAGAAGAATGTGTCCAGCGCCTTTGTCAATGCCGCAAAGCCTGATGCCGACGATGCCACGCCTGCGCCTGTGGGTATGTTGTTTTCTGTGGTGATCTTGAGGGCTGGCAGTTCTTGGCCTTTCTGGCTAAAAGCACATCTGAACAGGTTCACGAAGTTGATGACCTTGGATGCGAACTTGTCATCGCCTGCAAGCTGTGTTCCATTCAGTATGACGATATCGCGGTCTGCTAGCTCCACTGTGGTTGTTGTCCCCAGCGTTCCCAGGTCTATGGAGAGACTGTCGGTGACAGGCAGGTTCAGCTCCTCATCACGCTTGCCCCAGTATTTGACTAAAGCTATGTTGGCCGGCGCAAAAGCTGTGGCCTTGTCCTTGAGTGATGGTGTGTGGCCTCTCAGGATGCGCTTTGCAAATTCGCTTCTAGTCAACATAGAGTAGCTCCTTGGTCAGTGATTTTCACTGGTATGTTGAGGTATCCTTCCAGCTTATTTGCGGGGATTCCAAGACTCATTACGCAGTCGCCCAGACCAGATCCTGATATCTTGGCTCCCAGCACCTCTGGTGAGTTCTGCATCTGTGTGACTATATCCTTAAGGGTAGTGTCGCATACCCCCAGCTCTTCCATTAGCTGCTGATATTTGTTGAAGAGGTTGCCGGTCATCTGGCGGTTGCTGGCTTCCAGCGCCTTTATGGTCTGGTCTGCCACAAGGCCCATGTATGTATAGAGCTTTTCGTATTTGGCAGGCTCTGCCTGTGCCTTCTGGTTGACCAGGGCGATGACGTCTGGTGTCTTCATCTTATAGCCGCAGTAGTAGAGGTCGATGTCAGGGAAGATGGAACAATTCAGCTTGTATGGAGTATACTCTCCATCTTTGCTCTGCATGCCGATGATACCGCCGTAGATGGAGGCTGCCAGGTCGCATCCGCTTCCTGTCTTCTGCACACCGTGGACCACGCTGTAGCACTGGCGGAAGAGATCTTCCTTTGACACTTCTTTTTTGAGGAGCGCATTCAGGGCCATGCAGATGCAAACTGTGACTGCGGCCGAGGAGCCCAGGCCCACGGTGGAGGAGAACTCAGACTCAGTCCTGATATCGATACCGGTGGTGATGCCGCTCTGCCGGATTGCTTCTATTATAAACTTGAACTGGCTTTCGGCCGGCAGGGCGTCCAGTGTGGTATCCAGCTTGCCCAGGGGCGACTCTATATGCACTGTTCGGTCGGGCCTGGGCTCTAAGTACAGGTATATCCGTTTGTCGATGGCGCAGGCAGCCGCCGGCTTTCCGTGCAGCACTGCGTGTTCGCCTGTTATCATGAGGGAGCCGGGGGCGCTTACTTTTATGCAAGGCATGGGAGGCCTCCTGTGTGGATGCTCATTGGTGAAAGCTTGTAGCCGTAGCTTCTGCACAGTTCCTGTGCCATGCTCTGTTTATCGGGGGTCATGAACAGGAGGCCGATGCCACCTGCATTGCCGCACACTGCACCTGCGCCGCTTATCTTGAAGCCCATGCCCAGCGCCTCGGCCTTGGCGGCAAACTCCTGCACCATAGGAGGTACAACGCCGATGGCCTCCAGCAGTTTACCGTTGGTCTGCACATCGGAGATGAGCGAGGCCAGGTCGGCGCTCTCCAGGTGGCGCTCTATGTTTTCAGACACCTGTGTAAACTGGGCTACCAGAGCCGGTGTAAAGTGCTTCTTTGCCTCTGCCACGGCCTCGCCGGTGGTGCAGGAGGGGCGGCCGGTGTCCACGATGTAGAACTCAAGTGCTTTAGTAAGCGGCTTAGGGGAAATGGCTCCACCCTGCTTCTTCACCATACCGCCGTAGATTACAGCCGCTGGGTCAAGACCGCTGGATGTGCCGTGTATTATGTTCTCGCACCGCTTTATGGCATCCAGCATCACTTCGGGGGCAACCTTGTTCTCTGTCATCATGCAGAGCCCTGCGAAGACAGAAGAGGCAACGGCGGCAGAGCTTCCCATCCCCGAGCCTATGGGCAGGGTGGAGGAGAACTCCATGGTGACGCCGCTTTCCAGCGGAAAGAGCTTCCTGAACTCGTCGGCCGCCTGGTTTAAGAGCTTGTATGCGACTGGCGGCTGGGGCTCCTTGTCTATGAACTTTATTGTGTTCTTATCGTTTGCTGTAAGGTGGTTGAAGATGTACTTCGAACAGGCCACTGCTATGGCAGGGCATCCCTGGAGGACAGAGTGCTCCCCTGTGATTATGACTTTGCCCGGAACCTTTACAGTACATTCTTTGAGCATGGCTCATATATCCTGCAGTGTTCTTTTATTCCGCAGAACCGGAACGCACCTTCTGTCATCTCAGGTGTTGTGAAATCTCTGCTTTCTCCAATAGGATCTGCAGCCTTGTGGAACTTGAGGTAGGTCTCGAAATCTATCTCCTTCCGGCCTTTGATAAGCTTCTTGTTTATGTCGGTGCGGATATATTTCTTGTAGCCGGGCTGGAATGTGCCGGTGTAGAATTCACCTGAGCATCCGGAGCCGTATGCAAAGAGGGCCACCAGCTTGTTCTCAAGCCGCTCCGGTGCATTGTCCAGAAGCGAGCAGAGTGCGAAGTAGAGCGATGCGGAGTAGCAGTTTCCTATCACCTTGCAGTAATGGATGATAGGGGCAAGCTGGTTCTCAAGCTCCACAGCGCTTTTCTGGCTTCCTGCCTCCCTTGCCAGCTTGAGGTGGGCTTTGAGTCCCATAGTTGAGAAGGGGAGGTGATAGCAGAACCAGTCAACCTGGTCAAAGGCAAGCCCTCTTATTTCGGACAGTTCCTTCCAGGCTCCCTTGCAGGTCTTCACATAATTTATCATTGAGAATTTGCCGTCATACAGCGGGTAATTGCTGTAGTTGGGCCGCCAGAAATCCCAGGAGTCTGCGCTGCAGCAGCCGCTCTCGGGCTGTATTTCCAGTATTCTAGGATTCTCTGTTATGAGCATAGCCACGGCACCGCAGCCCTGGGTTGCCTCGCCCGGGCTCTCCAGCGGGTAGTGGGCCACATCGGCGGTGATCACAAGCACAGTCTTCTTAGGATTGCGGGCAACCAGGGCACAAGCGGCCTGCACTGCGGCTGTGGAGGAGTAGCATGCCTGCTTCATCTCCACTGTGCGGCAGGTGGATGGAAGGCCCAGAAGCCGGTGTACGAACACAGCCGCAGACTTGGACTGGTCCACGCCGCTTTCGGTTGCGAAGAGCAGTGTTCCTATCTTGGTCTTGTCGCAGCGTTCCACAACAGGCAGGGCCGCATTGGCCGCCAGGGTTATGATATCCTCATCCGGGGCAGGGATGCTTATCCGCTCAATGCCGATTCCCTCGGTATATTTGCTGTACTCAATATTGCGCTTCTCAGAGAGGATGTGCATATCAAGGCAGAAGCCTGATGTGTATAGAGATATATCATCAATTCCGGTGCTTATCATCCCATCCTCCTGTCAGGAAAAGAGCAATCTTGAACTCTTCCCTGTATTTCTCTATCAGTTTCACGACTGCATCCTTGCTATCAAGGGCTGCCTTAAGGAACGGCAGTGCGGCGCTTCCCATCTGTGCTCCAAGCCCTATGGCCTTTGCCAGGTCTATGCCCGACCTTATGCCGCCCCCTGCGATCAGGTACAGCTTGTCCCTGAATGGCTCAGCCTCCTCAAGGCTCTCCACTGTGGTGAGCCCCCAGTCCTGGAATGCAAGACCGCAGGAGCCGTCATCTTTATTGCACAGATGCTCAATCCTGCTCCATGAGGTGCCGCCCCGTCCTGCAACATCAATATACTTGATTCCGCAGTTTATTAAAAGCTGGTAGTCATCTTCTGACATTCCGCAGCCTGTCTCCTTTATCATCAGGGGCACCTCAAGCTTGGCCCGTATGCTCTTTATCTTGTCCGCAAGGTATGCGAAGTTCCGGTTGCCACCTTTCTGGATCACTTCCTGCAGAGGATTAAGGTGGAGGAAGAGGGCGTCGGCGTCAAGCACCTCCACTGCCTTCCTGCACTCCTTGATTCCGAAGCCGTAGTTGAGCTGTACTGCCCCCAGGTTTGCGATGAGCGGGATTGATGGGGCAAACTCCCGGAGCTTAAAGCTTTTCTCTGCCTTCTTGTCCTCGAACATGACACGCTGGCTTCCCACTGCGAATGCAACCTTGCACTCCTCGGCAGCCTGTGCCAGGTTCCGGTTTATGGTCAAGGTCTCCTTGCTTGTGCCGCCTGTCATTGCGCTGAGCATGAAAGGGAAGGAGAGCTTTTTGCCCAGGAATGTGATGCTGGTATCCACCTTGTCGAAATCTAATTCCGGCAGGGCTCTGTGGATAAGCTGTACGTTATCGAAACCTGAATCTCTTCTGTCGATATCAGGGTCTTTGAGACACTGTTCTATGTGTGCATCCTTGCGCTTGGCAACGCTCATTTCTTACCTCTCTCTATTCTGATGTGAGCCTTCATAAGCTCGCCGGGATTGGTCTCGGCTGCCAGGAGTGAAAGCTCTCCGCAAAGCACAGTGGCGGCGCAGATTGCTGCCAGCCGGTCTCCGTTGGCTCCGGGGCCGCGCTCTTCCTTGCACCCCAGTTTCTCCAGGTTTTCCTCGGCGTACGGGGCATTCTTGCCATTGCCCACGCTTCCCACGATGATGTTTGGCAGGGTGCAGGAAAGGTAGAGGCTGTCATCCTTTACTTCTGCGAATGTGATGCCCTGGGAGCCCTCAACGATGTTTGCCGCATCCTGCCCAGTGGCCAGATAGAAGGCCAAAAGCATGTTGGCGTAGTGGGCATTGGCGCTCCTGAGGCTGCCTGCGAGTATGGAACCCAGCAGGTTCTTCTTTGTGTTTATGTCTGCGATTTTCTCAGGTGTTGTGTGCAGGTATTCCTCGCAGACAGCCCGGGGTATTGTGATCTCGGCTATGACGCTGCGGCCCCGGCCCAGGATGCTGTTCACTGCCGACACCTTCTTGTCACAGCAGTAGTTGCCTGAGATGGAGCAGTAGGAAAGCTCCGGGAATTTATCAAGTATATAGGCGAAAAGCTTGTCGGCTGCATTGGTGGCCATGTTGTGGCCCGATGCATCGCCGGTGAAGAACTCGAGGCGTAGGTATATGAGGTTTGCGGCAATCTGCCAGTTGATGTCCAGGAGCTTTGCGATGTGGGAGCTTTCGGAAACAACTTTCTGGAGCTCCTCCTTGGAGGCTGCTATCTTCTGGGCATCGGACAGGGCAGTGGCAGCATCCGGGGCCTCCAGTATGATGCTCCGGGTCATCCGGCTGTCCAGCAGGGTAGTGGTTATGCCGCCGCACTGGTGGCTCACCTTGGCTCCCCGTCCCACCGAGAACCAGAGGGGTGTCTCAAGGGTGGCCAGCGGTACAGAGATATCTCCCTCAACCGCACCTTTTATCTTGATCGGTCCCACATTCCTGGTGGGTATTTCTGCAAATTTAGACACAAAACTCTCCTTAAAGCAGCTCTTTTCTGCCGGCATCCTCAATCTGCTTCCGCACTTCCTTCACTTTCTGGGAAGAGCCCTTTTTGCAGATCAATGCCTTGCCGTTCTTTATCACCACAGTTATTTCCTCAACATCGCACAGCGCCACCGGAATGTCCGAGAACACAGTGGTATTCTTACATCCGGTCTGGTACACATCCTTCGCATCCTGCTCTTTCAGCAGGGTCTCGAACTGATCCCAGCTGCCTATGTCGTTCCAGTCGAAGTCAGCGGAAACCACAGCAGAGAGGGAGCTTTTCTCCATCACCGCATAGTCTATTGAATTGGCAGGCGACTTTGTGTAGGCCTCTGCCACTTCTTCTGTATCCATCAGGATCTGGATGCCATCTTTAGTATATTCGCCGGTAGCCTTAACGGTGCCGATTGCATCAGCCATCTCCTTTGAATGCTCAGAAAGCTGGTTCCAGTATGTTTTGCCGGTAAAGCAGAACATGCCGGAGTTCCACAGATAATTCCCGTCAGCCAGGAACTTTTTGGCAGTCTCCAGGTCGGGTTTTTCCCGGAAGGATTTGACTATATAGCCGGTAGCCTTGGGCTCTCCCTGCTCGATGTAGCCGTAGCCTGTCTCGGGGTAGAGGGGCTGGATGCCGAAGGTCACCAGGTGTCCCATTCGGGAAAGGACATCAGCCTTCTCCACGCAGGCTCTGAATTTATCAATGTTCTCAATCATGTGGTCGGCGGGGAGCACCAGAAGGGAATTATCAGCTTTTCCCATAAGCTCGAGAGCTCTTACTGCAATACCGATGGCCGGTGCAGTGTTCCGTGCTGCAGGTTCAGGAATGATCACAATCTTCCCGGTACTTGCGAAGGGGGCGCACTCCTTTATAAGCTCATCCATCTGGCTTTTGAGGGATATGATGTAAATCTTCCCCGCAGGGTTCAGCGCCAGCGAACGCTTGATGGTGAGGGCCAGGAGGGAATCATCTCCCTTCACTTTTATATACTGCTTAGGAAACCTGGAGAGGGATGCGGGCCAGAGCCGTGTTCCAGAGCCCCCTGCAAGTATCAGAATGTCGTCAATCATAATTCATTATCCTATCATTCTACCTAAAATACAAGTCTATTATATTGCAAATATCTTTTATACGCTATATATTTAATTATTCTTTATTGATAATTTGGAGGATATTTTGTACAACCCTGTAGATCCAAAAGTTGATTTTCCTAAGATGGAGGAAGGAGTCCTCAAGTTCTGGGAAGAGAATGATATTTTCAAGAAATCCCTGAAGCAGCGGGAAGGAGCTGATGAATATGTATTCTACGACGGCCCTCCGTTTGCCACCGGACTTCCGCACTTTGGACACTTTGTTCCTGGTACAATCAAAGATATTTACCCAAGATATATGACCATGAAGGGAAAGCTGGTGGACCGCCGCTTCGGATGGGACTGCCACGGACTTCCTGTAGAGTACGAAATGGAGAAGGAGCTGAAGATCTCTGGAAAGAAGGAGATTGAGGACTACGGTATCGCCAAGTTCAACGAGGCCTGCCGCAAGATCGTGCTCCGCTACACCAGCGAATGGCGCAAGACTGTGACCAGAATGGGCCGCTGGGTCGATTTTGACAACGACTACAAGACCATGAACCCGGACTACATGGAGTCAATCTGGTGGGTAGTCAAGCAGCTGTGGGACAAGGGCCTTATTTACGAGGGCTTCTACATCCTGCCATACTGCCCGAGATGTTCCACTGTACTTTCCAACCACGAGCTGAACCTGGGTGGCTACCAGGAGGACACAGACCCTGCAATCACCATCAAGTTCAAGGTGAAAGGGGAGGAGAACACATACTTCCTGGCATGGACCACAACCCCATGGACACTGCCATCCAACCAGGCTCTGGCTGTAAACCCTGACATCGACTATGTGAAGGTTAAAGACGGCAACGAGTGCTACATCATGGCACAGGCACGGCTTGCAGCATATTACAAGAAAGAAAGCGACTACCAGGTACTCTGGACCAAGAAGGGAAGCGAGCTGGTGGGCATGGCTTATGAGCCGCTGTTCAACTACTTCGCATCCATCGAGGAGAAGGGTGCATTCCGGGTATTCCCTGCAGCATATGTAACTACCGAGGATGGTACTGGTATCGTACATACAGCCAGCGGCTTCGGTGAGGACGATAACAACACCCTTAAGGGAACCGGCATTCCTGTCATCTGTCCTGTTGACGCAGAGTGCAAGTTCACCGCAGATGTACCTGACTACCAGGGACGCTTCGTAAAGGACTGCGACAAGGACATCATCGCCCGGCTCAAGGCTGAGGGCAAGCTGATTCTCCGCCAGAACTATGTGCATAACTATCCTCACTGCTGGAGATGCCATTCTCCGCTTATCTATAGAGCAATTTCCTCTTGGTTTGTTGATGTGCAGAAGATCAAGGACAAGATGCTCAAGGCCAACAGCCAGATCAACTGGGTTCCTGCCCACCTCAAGGAAGGCCGCTTCGGAAAGTGGCTTGAGGGAGCACGGGACTGGGCTATCTCCAGAAACAGATACTGGGGTAACCCGATTCCAATCTGGAAGTGCGACAAGTGCGGCAAGACCCACTGCGTGGGAAGCAGGGCCGAGCTGGAGAAGCTTTCCGGCGTAAAATGCGTGGATCTGCACAAGCACTTTGTGGACGACATCACCTGGGGCTGCGAGTGCGGCGGCACAATGAAGAGAATCCCCGAAGTACTGGACTGCTGGTTCGAGTCCGGCTCCATGCCTTATGCACAGGTGCA
>JAEEGG010013202.1_pt1 | contig 17708 bp, 15 predicted proteins | sample 9134161 | NCBI WGS metagenome assembly JAEEGG01 (sample SAMN16246543, study PRJNA631951) | gut metagenome | biome: gut microbiome; feature: rumen; material: CR-attached | host: Bos | place: Iran: Karaj | collected 2018-10 | reverse complement strand
TTCAGGCGGAAGCTCTTTCCAAAGGGCTGTTATGGTGGTGTTGCCGGTAATAGTCACATTAGTTCCGGGCGTAGCAAATTTGATTAAATCGCCATAAGACCATTCTTTAAATTTGTATCCTTCCGGCGCATCAAAACCACACTCAGGAAGTGTATAAACTTCGCCTTCTGTTACTGTGACACTGTCCATCTCTCCGCTGCCGCCGCCTGCGTCAAAACTTACCGTGTATACTTCGGGCGGCGCTGTTATGGTGAACTGCGCTTCAACGCTTCCGGTAAAATCGCCGGTTCCGTTGATAGTTACAAGGGCCTGTCCGGGCGCAGTATTATTGCTGTAAACCTGTGAATAATCCGCGCCTTTGTTAAGAGTTATGTTTCCTGCTTCGCCCCGGTATACTACGCTCATTTCGGGCGTAACGGCCACGCCGCTATAGACATACTCTTCCTCTGCAAAGCTTACTTCGGTGTTGTTTGCAGTAATAGTTGCGGGTGAAACAGTAAACTGCGCCGTAATATTGCCGTAGTAATCGCCCACGCCGGCGATCGTAACCCGGGCTGTTCCCGCATGAATATTGTTGCTAAATGAAGCAGTGTAATCCTCACCTTTTTTAAGAACAACACCGGATTCTTCCAAACCAAGGACTATCACCTCCGGTCTGACTGCACTGCCGGTAAACTCTGTTTCAAGATCTGTGTTTATCGGAACATTATCCGTAGTCACAACTGCATAATCAGTCTTGGTGAGCGCTTTCATACCATACCTGACAGGTAAAAGAGCGCTCATTTCGGACGGCTGTTCATTATTATCAAGCGAAGTCATTCCGAAATATAAGAGGTCTCCCTTGGAAAAGCTGTTGATTGCTGCCTCACTTACATAATATTCCATATATGCGTTTACGGTGAGACCGTTATCCGTTATCGTTACCTCCTCAAGTTCGTCCTTTGCAACATAAGCCATTGACAGCACGTAATATGTAACGCCATCCTTGATCTCGACAGGGCCCTCGCTCTCCTTTACCTTATCGCTTGCATTATCCTCAGGGCATAGCAAACAGCAGGAAAAAAGCTCTGTCTTGTTGTCATAGGAGGAAACCTCGGCTCTAAGCATAGAGCTTTCAAAATCCATATCAACCTCGGTGACAACAGGCGATGCTATAACTGCCCCGCTACCTTCTCCAAGGTCGATCGAGGCCCCGTAATACATATTGTCCATCAAAAGAGGCTGAAGCCTTACAGACGCAACCGTCTCTGAGCTTCCGTCTTTCTTAAATGTATACGGATAGAAGGAGACCTCATCCTGATTCTCCTCGCTCTGCTTAAAAGGCTTATACTCCGGAACCTCTTTCCAGTTTCCGTCCTCATCCATAGTCATAGAATAATATATATTTGCAGATCGTGCATCGCTCTCTGCAACCGGTGTGCTGACTCCGGGCGTAGAGCAGATGCCAAGTGCAAATGCCATGATTGCCGACAATGTCCTTTTCACGTTATTTCTCCTTTCCCCATCAAGGAATATAACTGACGATCAAAAAACAACATACCAATTTATTTATAGCACAACATGACTTTATATGCAAACGGTAATAATGATTTTTGCACAAAAAATAGAGCAAAAATAGATTTTACAAATGAATGCTCGTTGTGTTATTATTTAACCGGACAAACATAAACCCGGAGGGGAGAATAATCATGAACAGATTTATTACATTCGGAGAGATAATGCTGAGGCTCACGCCTCCAAACTATGAAAAGCTTCGTGTCGCAACGGGCTTTGAGGCGAGCTATGGCGGGAGTGAAGCAAATATAGCGCTTGCCCTGGCGAATCTTGGGATCGATTCAAGCTTCTTTTCTGTGGTGCCTGACAATTCCATAGGAAAAGGCGCCATAAGGATGCTTAGGTCAAACGATGTGCACTGTACGCCGGTGATACTTTCCACGCAAAAGCAGACGCCGACTCATAGGCTCGGGACATATTATCTTGAGACAGGATACGGGATACGTCCAAGTAAAGTAATATATGACAGAAAGCACAGCGCTATTACGGAATATGACTATTCAGGCTATGATATTAAAGGGCTTTTAAAGGACTACACCTGGCTCCACCTTAGCGGTATAACTCCCGCACTTTCAAAAAGCTGTGCCGATTTTATAATGGAATGCCTTATGGCCGCTAAGGATCTCGGCCTTACGGTAAGTTTTGACGGAAATTTTAGAAGCACGCTCTGGACATGGGATGAAGCCCGCGATTTCTGCACTCGCTGCCTGCCGTATGTTGACGTACTTTTCGGAATAGAGCCGTATCATCTCTATGAAGATGAAAACGATCCTGCGGCGGGGGATGTAAAGGATGATATTCCCATGCAGCCTTCTTTTGAAGAGCAGGATATGGTGTTCCGCGAATTCATAAGAAGATATCCCAACATTAAATATATTGCAAGACATGTGCGCTTTGTCCACAGCGGAAGCGAAAACAGTCTGATGGCGTATATGTGGCACAGGGGCTGTACTATAGAAAGCAAGCTTTTCAGGTTTACTATCCTCGACCGCGTGGGCGGAGGCGATGCATTTGCAAGCGGCCTTATCTATGCTCTTATGAACGGTTTTGAAGATGAAGAGGCAATAAACTTTGCCGTTGCATCAAGTGTTATAAAGCATACCATCAGAGGTGACGGAAATATTGTCGATGATGCGGACTCAATAAGGCATATTATGGACATGAATTATGATATAAAAAGGTGATCTGCCCGGTATGGACGATAAGAAGAGAATTCAGCTCGAAGAATATTATAATCATTTCTGCGAAGATAAAAGGCTTGATTCAAGGCACGGAAATATAGAGTTTGTCATCAGCATGAAATATATAAAGAAATATCTTGACATGACCGGAAAAGCTCCGGCGGATATAAAGATCGCAGACATCGGTGCAGGCCCGGGACGTTATGCAATACCTCTTGCAAAAGAAGGCTATGATGTCACGGCGATAGATCTTTCGCCAAACAATGTCGGTCTTATGAAACACAAGTCCGATCTTGTAAAAGCCTCACTTGGAAATGCTCTTGATCTGAAGCTGCCGGATGACACATTCGATCTCTGCCTGCTCTTTGGCCCTCTGTATCATTTGAATTCAAGGAACGACAAACTGAAGGCTTTATCTGAAGCCAAACGGATCACAAAGCCCGGCGGGATAATAATGGCAGCATATGTCATGAACGAATACGCCGTGCTGACATATGGCATTGCAGAGGGGCATATTCTGGAAGCGATCGGTTCGGGCGAGCTCGATGAAGCTTTTCATGTAACAGACCGAGATGAAAATCTGTATTCATTTGTAAGACTTGAGGATATAGACAGCCTTAATGCCGAAAGCGGCCTTATAAGGCAGATGATCTTCTCTCCTGACGGCCCCGCAAACCATATGCGCATTCAGGTAAACCGCCTTACAACTGCGCAGTATGAAGCGTTTATAAGATATCAGATGAGCGTCTGCGAAAGGCCGGACCTTTTAGGAGCAAGCGCGCATACGGTAGACGTGCTCAAAAAACCTGCAAAAAAAGCGGATATTTGACGAAATATAAGTTTTATGCTAAACTGAAACGAGTTTTTAATACAAATCAATCGGAGCTTTTTCGTGGGAACACAGGCACATAAAAAAAAGAAAAAAAGAAAAACAAAGCAGAGTAAATATAACATTCGGATGATGATAATTTTTGCGACTGCGGCCTGCATACTGACGGCCGCAGCCATACTGCTCATCGTCATTTTGGGAGGCAGGAAGGATAAGGATCTGTCCGTTGCGGAGACCGTTCTTTTATCTTCCGTTGCCGATCATTTTTCGGAGGATGATCCTTTATCTTCCGAAGATGATAATGACAAAAAGTCTTCAGGGGATGTTATAGATATCTCTGCTTTTTCATTTGATAATACGGCTGACGGCACAGAGGACCTCAACACGTCTGAGGAAGAAACAGAAAAAGAGACAAAGCCTTACAAGGCTGTGCTTAAAAGTCTGACCGCTCCGGCAGAACAAAATCCTTCTCTTTCAGATGGCCTTGAATTTGTCATTACAGGTGATGAGGCATATGCATATGTTCCCTATGTGATGGATGATGCCCTTCTATCAAGCGTTACGCTTGACATAGATGTCAAAGGAGGCACGGCGTCATTTTCCGGTGCCGGTGCAAAAGCGGACGGAAAAATAGACCTTGCGGCAGGTGCGATACTTACAGTAAGAGACGATGGCGGAGCCACAAGAAACTACAAGGTCTACTGCAAATACGGGCATGACCTGCCTGTAGTGTACATAAATACCGAAAAAGGCAAGGCTATCACATCGAAATGGAATTATATAAATGCAACTTTTTCGATGAAATCAAATGGCGTGGAAGGCTTTGAGGATGTTCCTCTTCGCGGAATAAGGATAAGGGGCAGGGGCAATTCGACATGGCTCAGATATTTCCCCAAAAAAGCCTTTAAGATGAACTTTAATGAAAAGATATCCCTTATGGGCGCAGCAAATGACAAGGACTGGCTTTTGATCGCAAACTTTTATGACCGATCACTTTCAAGAAACCATCTTGCCCTACAGCTTTCAAGGCAGCTTTCGGCCCTTGAGTTCACTATGGACTCACACCCTGTGGATGTCATCCTAAACGGTGAATACTATGGCATGTACGACCTTGCCGAACAGCCTGAGGTCGCAAAGGGAAGGATAGCGATAAAAACAGACCCTGCCGCTACGGACAGCGGATTTTATCTTGAGGTAGGCGGTGCAGGCTTTTCTGTCGGCTCTTTGGAGGCAGTTGAGATCCACTATCCGAAGGAATACAACGGAGAGCAGAAAAAATACATAGCAAATTACATAGCACAGATCGATAAGATCATCACATCAGGCGCAGACCTTGACGCGCTTTCTCAGTATGTCGATATTGACAACCTTGTTGACTGGCTGATCCTTCAGGAATATACATATAACTTTGATGCCGGTTTTTCACGCAATACCTACATGTACAAAGAGCCGGGCGGCAAGCTGAAATTCGGTCCCGCGTGGGATTTCGACCTTGCCATGGGATCCGTATTTTACAACACGCTCGAATACCAGAACTGGGCAACGAGCTGCAACGGGCTTAACGGCGTCACATGGTCAACATATTTGTACGATAATCCGGAATTTATTGAAAAGATGAAGAACCGCTGGCTTCAGGTAAGAGCATCCCTGCAGCAGACGACCGAAACCGTACTTGCCGAGCTTTTGACTATCGGTAACGCATCATATGAAGAAAACTACGACAGGTGGATGAAAGAATACGAAGGGGAAAACCTTTTGTGGGAATGCGAGCTTGAATACAAGCTTCGTACCATGGCTCAGATGCAGAGCTATGTAAAGAAGATACTGGATTACAGATACACCTTTTTAAACAGGGCTCTGCTTGAAGGCTACAAGCCAAAGAAAGAACCGAAGATAGATTCGACCGAGACTCAGACCGAAACGGAAAAAGATACTGCCGGTGATGAAAGCGGCGAAGATGATGAAACTACTGCATCGGAAGAGGCTTCACAGGATGCAGAGACAGATCTTCCCGCAGAGGAATCTGCCGCGCCGGAAGAGATAAAAGAAGAATGAAAAGCTGCCTTAGGGACGGGATTTTTTACCCGTCCCTTTTCATCGCATTCAGCACCCTCTTCTTATCCGCGCTCCATAGGGGCGCGATGAGGTCTTTCTTTGCTCCGTCGCCGGTAAGGCGGTGGACCACCATATCCGGCGGAATGATCTTTAGACATTCCTTTATTATGTCTAAATATTCATCCATTTCAAGTGTCTTAAACAGCCCCTTTGCGTAGTCTTCCGCAAGCCTTGTGCCTTTAAGAACGTGAAGTAGCTGGAGCTTGATGCCGTTTGAACCGGAAGATGCAACATATCTTACAGTGCCGAGCATGTCCTCTTTCGACTCACCGGGAAGGCCTATTATGACATGGGTTATTATCTGCGTAAGGCCTATGGAAATAAGATCTGCCACTGCCTTGTCATAAACCTTGTTTTCATAGCATCTGTTTATATACTTTGCGGTCTCTTCATTTGATGTCTGAAGGCCAAGTTCAACCCAGACGGGTTTTATCCTGTTTAGTTTTTCCAAAAGATGCAGCACATCTGCAGGCAGGCAGTCGGGCCTTGTTGCTATGGAAAGAGCCGCAATATCATCACGTATTATCACCGGCATAAATATGCTTTCAAGCTTTTCTGCGGGCGCGTAGGTATTTGTAAATGCCTGAAAATATGCTATGTATTTTGCAGATGACGGGTCCGCTTTTTTTGAAAGCAGCCTTTTTCCGTCTTCTATCTGTTCTTCGATGCTTTTCCCGCGAAAGGTGAAATCGCCGGAGCCCGCACCGGAGCAGAATATGCAGCCGCCTCTTCCGACGCTGCCGTCACGATTTGGGCAGGTAAAGCCTGCGTCAAGCGCTATTTTATAGACCTTGCAACCGAATGTGTTTTTTAAATATTCGTTTAGTGAGAGGTATTCTTTCATTTTTCTAACAGTCTTTTACTATATCCCTTATCACTTCCGCCGCGATCATAAGGCCGGCCACGGGCGGAACAAAGGCGCAACTTCCCGGAACTATGCGAGGACGCGCTCCTTCCCTTTCTTCAGGCTCCATATATACAGAAGGGTGATGCGGCAGCGGCTTTTCATCCGAATAAACCACCTTTAACCCGGTGATGCCTCTTTTCTTAAGTTCCCTTCTCATTACTCTGGCAAGAGGGTCTATGCTTGTTTTGCTTATATCGGTTATCTTCAGCCTTCCGGGATCAAGTTTGTTTCCGGTACCCATGGAACTGATAACGGGCACTCCCGCTTCTTTGCATTTTTCTATGATCGCAAGCTTTGCGCTTACGGTATCCACCGCATCTATTACATAGTCATAGTCGGCAAAGGGTATTTCACCCGCATTCTCCGGTAGGAAGAAGATGTCATACCTTTTTATTATCACATCGGGGTTAATTGACTTCAGTCTGGCCATCATAGCCTCAGTCTTTAACATGCCGACAGTATCTTCTGTGGCTATTATCTGCCTGTTTATATTGCTTATATCAACTCTGTCGGCATCGATAATATCCATCGCTCCTATGCCGCTTCTTTCCAGGGCCTCGCAGACATATCCGCCTACTCCTCCCAAACCAAAAACCGCCACGTGACAGGCGGCAAGCCTTTCCATGGCGGTTTTTCCAAGGAGAAGGCCTGTTCTTATAAAGCGCTGTTCTCCATTCATATTTCAGCCTCCAAGATATGCTTTCCTGACATCATCGTTTGCAAGGAGCTCTGCTCCGCTTCCCGAAAGCGATATCCTTCCTGTGCTAAGGCAGTAGCCTCTGTCCGCTATGGACAGAGCCATTCGCGCATTCTGTTCAACAAGGAGGATCGTGGTTCCCGCCTTGTTAAGTTCCTTTATTATGTCAAATATCTCTTCCACGAGTATGGGGGCAAGTCCCATGGAAGGCTCGTCGAGCATTAAAAGCCTCGGCTTACTCATAAGCGCGCGCCCCATTGCGAGCATCTGCTGTTCGCCGCCCGAAAGCGTGCCGGCTACCTGCTTATAGCGTTCCTTAAGCCTTGGGAATCTTTCATATACCATTTCTATCGATTCGGCAACCTCAGAACCGGGCCTTGTGTATGCGCCCATTTCAAGGTTTTCCTTTACGGAAAGCTGCAAAAATATCCTTCTTCCCTCCGGGCAGAGAGCCATTCCTCTTTGCACCATTTTGTGCGCAGGCACATTTAATATGGATGCACCGTCAAATACAACATCACCCGTCCTCGGCTTTAAAAGGCCGGCTATGGTGTTCATCGTCGTTGTCTTTCCTGCGCCGTTCGCGCCGATAAGCGTTACTATCTCGCCTTCGTTTACGTTAAACGAAACGCCCTTTAACGCATTTATGTTTCCGTAATATACCTGAAGGTCTGTGACCTTTAAAATCTCTCCCATATCAGACCTCCTTCTGCCTGCCAAGGTAGGCCTCTATAACAGCAGGATTGTTTTGTATTTCCGAAGGCGTGCCCTTGGCGATTATCTTTCCGAAGTTAAGGACTGCAATGCCTTCGCAGATACCCATGACAAGGTTCATGTCATGCTCTATGAGCATGATCGCTATTTGAAATGTATCCCTGATCTTTCTGATGTTGTTCATGAGCTCTGCCGTTTCCGAAGGGTTCATCCCGGCTGCGGGCTCATCAAGCAAAAGAAGCTTAGGACCTGTCGCGAGCGCCCTTACTATCTCGAGCCTTCTTTGCGCACCGTAGGGAAGCCCGCCGGCGGGAACATTGGCATACTTTTCCATTCCGAAGATAGAAAGCAGCTCCAACGACTTTTCGTGAGCGGCCTTTTCGGTCTTCCAGTATTTGGGAAGTCTGAATATGCCTGTTGCAACGCTGTATTCTTCGTGGTTATGAAGGCCAATCTTTACATTTTCCTCCACCGTAAGGTTGTCAAAAAGCCTGATATTCTGGAAAGTTCTGGCTATGCCGGCGCGGTTTGCCTGCACGGTGTTCATGTTTGCCATATCTATTCCGTCAAGCATTATGGTGCCGCGCGTGGGCTGGTAGACCTTGGTGAGCATGTTAAAGACCGTAGTCTTTCCTGCACCGTTAGGGCCTATAAGTCCGGCTATCTCTGTTCTTCCTATGGCAAGATTGAAATCATCGACCGCCGTGAGACCGCCAAAGTCAATTCCAAGGTGCGAGACTTCAAGTATAGGGGCTTTTCCGATATCCCTTTCGGGTATCTTGTTCGGGCTTGGCACAGGCACAAGCTTTACTTCCGGGTGCTTTCCCATATCAGATATCCCCCTTTCTTGAAAACTTCAGCTTTATGTTCCTGAAAATCGTTTTTGCGTTCTGATTGTTTGTAAGTATCATTACAAGCACCAGAACGATGGCATAAACAAGCATTCGATAGTCGCTGAAAGCACGCAGCATTTCCGGAAGGACTACAAGTACGGCTGCGGCTATCATCGAACCGCGAAGGCTGCCTATTCCGCCCAGTACAACGAAAACAAGTATAAGGATGGACGTGTGGAAGTCGAATTTTTTTGCAACGACCGTTGAATAGTTCAGCGCATACAAAGCTCCTGCCGCACCGGCTATGGATGCCGAGATGACAAAAGCCGTGAGCTTGTATTTTACGACGCTCAATCCACAGGCTTCTGCTGCGATACGGTTATCCCTTATGGCCATTATAGCGCGCCCCGTCCTGCTTCTTACAAGGTTCTGGATAATGAAGAGCGCCACCAGTATGAGTATTGCCCCCGCAAGAAACGTTGATATGGTCTTTATACCTGCGGCTCCGATTGGGCCGTCGATTATCGTTTTTCCCGTCTCATCCATTTTAAGGGCATCTATGCTCTCAAAACCGATGTGAAGGCCTGATGCGTCGACTCCGACGTATATGCAGTTGATGACATTCTTTATGATCTCGCCGAAGGCAAGGGTAACGATGGCAAGGTAGTCACCTTTAAGCCTTAAGACGGGGATTCCGATAAGGAAGCCGGCTAAAGCGGCAAAAACGGCGCCGACTACTATGGCTATGAAAAGTCTTAAGGGGCCAGCTGTCACGCTGTTTTGAAGCATGGCGGATACTATGACGCCGCTGAAAGCGCCGATACTCATAAAGCCTGCATGTCCAAGGCTTAATTCGCCCGAAATACCTACAACGAGGTTAAGGGAAAGAGCCATAACGATGTAGGCGCACACAGGTATCAAAAGGCCTGACACCTGCCTTGTAAGTGAACCGGTAGAGCTCAGTATTTGAAATATTGTATAAAGTACAATGACGATCCCGTAGTTTACGAAACTGCTGACCGTACTCTTTTTTATCTTTTTCTTCATAACTTACCTCACACTTTTTCTCTGACCGTCTTACCAAGAAGACCTGAAGGTTTGAATATGAGTACGATTATAAGAACCGCAAATACTATTGCATCCGAAAGCTGTGTTGAGATATATGCTTTTGCAAGTATCTCGATGACGCCAAGCAGAATTCCGCCGAGAAGCGCGCCGGGTATGGAACCTATACCGCCGAAGACCGCAGCCGTGAAGGCCTTTATTCCGGGCATCGAGCCTGTTGTGGGAACAAGGGTCGGGTATGCGGAAAGGAACAATACCGCAGCTATTGCGGCAAGCCCCGAACCGATCGCAAAGGTCATTGAAATGGTCGCATTTACATTTATTCCCATAAGACGGGCAGCGGCTTTATCCTCCGAGACCGCTCTCATGGCCTTTCCCATCTTTGTCTTAGATGTGAAGAATGTAAGAGCGAGCATGATGAGGATGCAGACTATAATGGTGACAATGGTCGTTCCCGATATCGTTATGCTTCCGATATTTACATTGGGGAAGAAATTCACCATATCGGGGAAGGACTTTGTATTGCTCGTCCAAATCAGAAGTGCCGTGTTCTGAAGGAAATATGACACACCTATAGCCGTGATCAAAACGGCAAGGCTCGTTGCCTGACGCAGAGGACGGTATGCCAGAAATTCGATGGTCACTCCAAGCACCGTGCATATGATGACGGAAGCAATGATGGCGGCCGGTATGTTCCAGCCAAGATATGTGTATGTGCAGAAGGATACATATCCTCCTATCATTATGACATCTCCGTGGGCAAAGTTGAGCATTTTCGCGATACCGTATACCATGGTATATCCAAGCGCGATTATCGCATATACGCTTCCGAGTCCAAGTCCGTTTATAATATTCTGAATAAACGCCATAACGCTCCCTCTTCTTTCTTTTTAAGCATTTTTCATACCGCGCGCGGGCGTGATATGAAAAACGATCAAAAATTCAAATTCCCTAAGGCCCCTTTTAAAGGGGCTTTAGGGTAATCAACCTTTAATTAAAGACCAACGTAAACGCCGTCCTTGATAACTACTGCCTTAGGTGCCTTATCAACTTCGCCTTCCTTAGACCACTGCATATTCTCACCGGTAATACCATTTGTTGAGAAGCCTGTGTCTGTAAGGACACTTATGAGTATCTCGCAAAGATCCTTTTCGGACTTGCCTGTAACATCAAGGCCGCCGTTTTTCTTTGCATAATATGTAAGCGCGTCATAGAATGTGTAGATAACATCATATCCGTCTGCGGCAAACTGTGAAGGTGTCTCGCCGTAATCCTTATTGAAGGTTGCAACGAAGTTCTTGGTCCTGTCATCTGTTGCATCTGCAGAGAAAGGTGTAAGTAAGATAACGCCTTCTGCAAGAGACTTGTCAAAGCCTTCGATACCAAGGATACCGTCCATACCGTCTACACCGAAGAACGTGGGGGCATAGCCTGCATCCTTAGCCTGCTTTAAGATAAGTGAAGCAGGTGTGTAGTAGATGGGAAGGAATACAAGATCTGCGCCTGCCTTCTGAGCATCTGCGATCTGTACTGAGAAATCGTTTGCTGTCTCATCTGTAAAGGTCGTTGTAGAAACGATATCGAGCTTAAGCTCTTCTGCCTTTGCCTTGAAGGTCTGATAGATACCTGTTGAGTATGCATCAGAGTTGTTGTATATGATAGCAACCTTTGTTGCAAGCTTGTTGTCTACGATGTACTGAGCAGAAGCAAGACCCTGGTTGGGATCTGAGAAGCAAAGCTGGAATACGTTGTCGTTGTCTGCAGTTACCTTTGTTGATGATGCTGAAGGTGTGAGCATGAACACTCTGTCTTCGTAAGCCTTGGGTGCAACTGCGGTACAAGGTCCTGTTGTAACTGTTCCGGCAATTACCTGAACCTTCTTGTCAAGGAGCACGCCGTATGCGTTTACTGACTTTTCGCCGTCGTGCTCGTCATCCTCTGAAAGAAGTTCAAAGGTAACGCCGCCCTTGGCATTGATCTCATTTACAGCGATCGTAGCACCATTCTTTACAGCGTTACCGTAGATTGCAGCACCGCCTGTAAGGGGTCCTATAAGACCGATCTTAAGGGTTCCTGTAAGTGCGTCTGTTCCGGTGGAAGCTTCCTTGCTTCCCGATTCGTTTGTTGCCTTGGTCTCTTCACTTGAGCTCTTAGAGCAGCCTGTGAAAGCGCCAAGACACATTGCAGCTGCAAGTCCTGCTGCAGCAAGTCTTTTTTTCATCATCTTTTTCTCCTCCTTAAATGAAAAAAATGTTGTATAAAAGTTTTAAAGTAAAAGGGACTGCCTGCCATCAGACAGCCCCCCTCGGCTTTAAAATTTTTATACAACGAAATATACGGCTTTTTTGACGAAAAGTCAAGTCATTACAAGCGCTTTTTTCGTTTTTTGTCGTTTTTTATAAGGATTTACCACCCGCCGCATCATTTTCCGTTTATATCTGCTATAACAAATTCGGAAAAAGTGCAGGTCTTAAAGATGATCGCCCAGTCGGAAATGCCCGATGTTACTATAAAATCGGTATTGTCACGCTTTTCGTGTCCGTACACACGGTCATCGGCTTTAAAGAGCGTTTCAAATACGTTTGCCGGGAATACCTGTCCGCCGTGGGTATGTCCGGAAAGAACAAGGTCTACGCCCGATGCGGCCTGAGCGTCATAATCGTGGGGCTGATGGTCGATGACTATCATATATTTGGAAGTGTCCAGATCCTTTACAAGCTCTTCCATTGACGCTCTTCCGCCACCTCTTTGCTGCTCGGAGCGGTCCTGTCTTCCTATGATATAGAAACGATCATCTACAAGCACCGCTTCATCCTGAAGAACCGTGACGCCGTTTTTCTCAAGTTCTTTTATTATGTCATTTCCGGTATAGCTTCTGGAATTGTAATAGCCTTTGTCGTGATTTCCGAAAGAAAAATACACTCCGTACTTTGTCTTAAGCTCTCCTAGGGCCTTGCAGCTCCTTATCATGTCTTCCTTTGAAGTGTCATCATCCACAAAATCGCCGGCAACTATTAAAATATCGGGCTTTGCAGCCTGTATCTTTTCAAGATGCTTTGCAAATCCTTCGCCGCCGAAGGTGGTGCCGACATGGGAATCGGCGATCATTGCAACCCTCAAGGTACCGACCTCTTTGTCGGTCGCGATATCGTAATCGGTCTCCCAGACGTTAAAATCAAGATAAGCGCCTATGCAAAGGAAAATGATCGTAAAGGCTATGGCTATGCCTCCGGCATAATACCTTTTCGGCTCCTTCTTTCTTTTTTTCCTTATGAGCATGTTCACAAGATCCGCCAGAAGCCAGAATACTATGAGATGAAGCAATGCAATGACGGCATTGATCGTCTTTATGGTAAGAACGAGTATTCCGAGTACTGCCGCAAAGAAGATAAGACATGCTGTATAGGCTGTCTTTTTCTTTTCCTTAAAAAGCTTTTTAACGAAACCGAACTTCGTCATTTTTTTTGCGCAGACGACCGCGGCGATGATTCCTCCGATATAAAGCCCGCCAAATAAAAGTGCCCACCACATACGCTTCCCTCCTGTTGTTTTATGGCTTGATTATATGATATATGCCCCGAAAACAAAAGTAAAAAAAAACAAAAAAGGAAACCGCCGCTTTATTCACTGCCCTTTACTTTTTTCCTGTCCGAGCCGCAGAACAACACGCACAGTATTACGGCTCCGAAAACAAGTGCGCATCCCGAAAACTCCCTGAAGGAAAGCTTCTCATGAAGAAATATCCAGCCCGAAAGCGCCGCAAATACGGATTCAAGGCTCATGATAAGGGATGCAACGGCAGGGTCCGCATCACGCTGCGCCACTATCTGCAGCGTATATCCGACTGCACTTGAGAGAATGCCCGCATATGCTATCTGAAAGAAGGAGCCCTTTATCACTTCAAGCGAGGGTGATTCCATGATCATCATGAAAACTGCCGACAATAACGAGACCACAAGAAACTGTATTGCCGACATCATGACGACATTTCCAGCGCGCTGAGAAAAGTGATCTATGATCATTATATGCAGTGAAAAGACAAAGGCACATGCAAGAACGTACAGATCCCCCGAAGCTATGGAAAAACCTTCCTTTACGCACAAAAGATAAAAGCCTGTTACGGCCAGAAGCACACACAGCCAAATAACTTTTCCGACCTTTTTTCCTGTCAGGATCCCTAATATTGGGACTATTACTATATAAAGGGCAGTTATGAATCCTGCCTTTCCGGCCGTTGTCATGCCGATACCTGTCTGCTGCAGATAACTTGCGGTAAACAAAGCCAGCCCGCAGCACACTCCCCCGATCACGGTCATTTTGTTTTCAGGCAAAGAGAGGCTTTTCTTTCTTTTTGTACCGCCGCTTTGCCCTGCTTTTTCCATAAAGAAAATGACCGGCAGAAGCATGACAAATGCAAGTATGCTCCTTGATGCGTTATATGTGAATGGTTCCACCTTGTCCGCAGCGGAATTCTGGGCTACGAACGTACTTCCCCATATAAATGCGGTGAGCAGCAAAAGAAGGTTCGCGCGTGTCTTTTTGTTCATAACTGTTCCTTTTCAAAAGCAGCCGGTCTGATTACCGGCTGCACTGATATTTCCTATAATACTTTTGATAAAAATTCCTTAAGTCTGGGGTTTTGAGGGTTTTCAAAGAATTCCTTCGGCGAATTCATCTCAAGGATCTTTCCGCTGTCCATAAATATAACTTTGTTTGCAACTTCTTTTGCAAATCCCATCTCATGGGTGACGACCACCATGGTCATTCCTTCCTTTGCAAGCTCTTTCATAACATCGAGAACTTCCCCTACCATTTCGGGATCAAGCGCACTGGTAGGCTCATCAAAAAGCATGACCTCAGGGTTCATCGCAAGCGCCCTTACGATCGCGATCCTTTGTTTCTGGCCGCCTGAAAGTGTTGATGGATAGGCATTTGCCTTATCCTCAAGACCTATTCTTCCGAGAAGCCTCATCGCATTGTCGTAAGCATCCTTTTTTATCTGCTCGCGGCTTCTTTTGTCCTGACTTCCCTTTTTCTTTGCGGCTTTTGTTTGGATATGTACGGGTGCCATCATTATGTTCTGGATGACGGTCTTATTGTTAAAGAGGTTGAAGTGCTGGAAGACCATTCCCATATGCTGTCTGTGGACATTTATGTCCACGGAAGGATCTGCAATGTCCACATCGTGATATATTATCTGGCCATCCGTTGCATCCTCCATGCAGTTGAGGCAGCGAAGGAATGTGCTTTTCCCCGAACCCGACGGTCCGATGATGCACATAATATCTCCTTTTTCTATGGTGAGATCTATGCCCTTGATCACCTCAAAGCCGTCATTAAATGTCTTTTTAAGGTTAATTACGTCTATCACTCTTACGCAGCCTCCTTTCAAGCATTTTCACACCGATACTTATGATGATGACAAGCATTATATAAATGACAGCCATCACGATGTAGGGAACCATGAATTCATAGTTGTTGCTTCCGATGTAGTTGAATGCAACATAAAGATCCGATGCACCCACGAAGCTTACGACCGAGGTCTCCTTTATAAGCGCGATGAATTCGTTTCCAAGAGTGGGTAGAATGTTCTTTACCGCCTGCGGTATGACAACTTTTATCATGGTCGTGCCGTAACTTAAACCAAGAGCTCTTCCCGCTTCCATCTGACCTCTGTCGACAGAAAGTATGCCGCCTCTCATTATTTCGGAAATGTACGCACCCGAATTGAGTCCGAATACCATGATGGATACTCCGACACCCGTGATCTTTATGCCCATAAGAGGAAGAAGAACATAGTAAAAGACCAGGAGCTGCACGACTACGGGAGTTCCTCTGAAAAGACCCACGTAAAACGAGCAGAATCCTTTGAAAAACTTATTAAGACAATACTTTACAGATCTTTTTCTGTCCTTATTAAACTCGCCTTTTTTCCATTTGATAGGGACGGGAAGCACCCTCACGGCCGCTATAAGCGTTCCTATGATGATTCCTATGACAAGGCCGACCACTGCTATAAGCAATGTGTTTCCAAGACCTTCAAGCACTTTTTTATATCCGCCGGAGTCTATAAGAACACTGACGAATTTATCCCATTTCAGGCTAAAACTACCCATAATTCTCCTTATACCTCGATTGCCCGGCGATCCTTTGTCTATACAGTTTTCCCGGCACAGCATACAAAGGGATGTGCCGGGAAAATATCATCACCGATTTCCGATCCGGCTTAGCCGATGATCCTTATTTCAGTTCATTGATGGACTTTGTGATGCTTGCCGCAGGTGCGGAGTCGATGATGACATAGTCAACATTCTTATTGAGCATATCCTGCACTGCAAGCGCGCCGTTCTTATAGGGAACTGCCGTTGCATTAAGTCCGTCAAAGTCCCAGTCCTTGTCACCTTCAACATAAAACTGTCCTGTAGTACCCTGCTGAACACCGATCTTTACATTTTTGTCAAAGCTCTTAAGTACCTTCTCGACATCCTCTGCTGTCTTGCAGTCTGCAAATTTAGTGTCATCTGAAGGAACTATGATCTTCTGGGAAGCATTGTAGTATGTCTTTGAAAACGTTACGAGCTCTTCTCTGTCAGGCTTTACTGTAAGACCTGCGGCGCCCATATCTGCTTTGCCCTGGTTTACGGAAAGCAGAACAGCGTCAAAGTCCATATTCTGGATAACGAGCTCTTTTCCAAGATAATCCGCAAGGCCTTTTGCCATTTCCATATCTATGCCGTAGAAAGAGTCTCCCTTTGTGTATTCGAAGGGCTCAAATGCGGCGTTTGTTGCAATTACAAGCTGATCCTTTGCAGAATCAAGTGCAGCCGATTTTACGGGCGTAGGTTCGCCTGAGCCGAAATACTTGTCACAGATCTTATCAAACGTGCCGTCTTCCTTGATCTTGTCAAGATAATCATTTGCAGACTTCAAAAGCTCTGCATTGTTTTTGTCGATACCGAATGCATACTGTTCCTTGGTAAGCTCTATGTCGATGACTTTGGCTGTCACCTTCTCCTCTTTTTTTCCGCAGCCTGAAACAAGCCCTGTAAGCATAAGTCCTGCCATTGCGAGTGCACATACTTTTTTAAGTTTCATTTTTATTTCCTTCTTTCTTTTATAATAATGTCCTGTCCGGATCATTTTTACAGATCTTTGTGATGGAACTGTTTTTTGCCGGAAGCGTAATCTCCGACGATATGTCCGTTTCCTTTAAGCACATATTTGTAGGTAACAAGGCCGTCCAGACCGACAGGTCCTCTTGCATGAAGCTTTCCGGTGCTTATACCGACTTCCGCGCCAAAGCCATAGCGGTATCCGTCCGCAAAACGCGTAGAACAGTTTACATAGACTCCCGCACTGTCGACCATGGATGTGAAGTACTTTTCTGCTTCGGGATCATTTGTGATTATCGAATCCGTGTGGTGTGATCCGAATCTGTTGATATGATCTACGGCTTCTTTTACATCTTCGACCAGTTTTACGGAAACAGCCATGTCATTGTATTCTTTGGCGAATTCATCATCTGCCATTTCGCCGCCCGGAACGATACCATTTGAGGAGAGTATCCTGTTCACCTCCGCATTGCCCTTGACCGATACGCCCGCGCCGATAAATGCCCTTGCCATGACAGGGAGAAAATCACCCGCGATGTCACGCTTTACAAGAAGCGTCTCAACAGCGTTGCATGCGGCCGGGTACTGTATCTTGGCATCAATTATGGTATTTACTGCCATCTCCCGGTCAAATACGCTGTCCACATATATGTGGCAGATACCGCTTGAATGTCCCATTACGGGGATCTTTGTGTTTTCCA
>JAEEGG010013200.1_pt1 | contig 17708 bp, 16 predicted proteins | sample 9134161 | NCBI WGS metagenome assembly JAEEGG01 (sample SAMN16246543, study PRJNA631951) | gut metagenome | biome: gut microbiome; feature: rumen; material: CR-attached | host: Bos | place: Iran: Karaj | collected 2018-10 | reverse complement strand
CATGTATATCTGCCTGCTGAGTATTTCACCAATCCCACCAAGCAATTCCCTGTTCTGTATCTGCAGCACGGTATGGGTGAGAACGAGTACGGATGGGCCGAGCAGGGTCATACCGCCCAAATTCTGGACAACCTGATTGCCGAGGGCAAGGCTGTTCCCTGCATCATCGTGATGGATAATGGTCTGAACGCACGCCGTCCTGGCGAGCAGCCTATGGGCTTCGGTGGTCCACGTCCTCAGGGTCCGCGTCCTCAGGGTGCTCCCGGTCAGGGTGGTCCGCGTCCTCAGGGTGCTCCCGGTCAGGGTGGTCCGCGTCGTGGCTTTGGCGGCTTCGGTGGTTTCTCAGAAGGTTTCAAGAATGTGCTCTTCAACGACATCATTCCGATGGTCGAGAAGAACTATCGCGTGATTGCCGACCCTCAGCATCGTGCCTATGCCGGTCTGTCGATGGGTGGCATGCAGGCTCGTGAGATTACGCTGGCCAATCCTGACAAGTTCGCCTATGTCGGTTCGTTCAGCAGCGGTGCATGGAATGTCGACCAGGTGAAGGCTTCTGAAGGTTTCGCCAAGAACGTGAAGCTGCTCTTCATGAGCGGTGGCGGTAAGGAGAACATGGGTTGTGTGGAGGCTGCCAAGGCCATCAAGGAACAACTCGGCATGAATGCCGTGGGTTACGAATCGCCTGGCACTGCCCACGAGTGGCACACCTGGCGTCGCAGCCTCTATCAGTTTGCTCAATTAATCTTCAAATAAACCTTATACATCATATCGTCAGGCGGCACTTGTCCCATGAGGGGCAAGTGTCGCTATTTGTTTTGGCACGATATTTGCAGTCACTTCGGCAAACGAATACGTAAAAAAAATAAGAATATGCAAAAAGGTAACATCGGGGTTACGACCGAGAACATCTTCCCCGTCATCAAAAAGTTTCTCTATAGTGACCATGAGATTTTCCTGCGCGAGATGGTGTCGAATGCTGTCGACGCCACGCAGAAGCTGAAGACGCTGGCTCAGCAGGGCGAGATTAAGGGCGAGATAGGCGACCTGACCGTTCATGTCACGCTGGACAAGGACAAGGGCACCATTACCATCTCGGACCGCGGTATCGGTATGACTGAGGAGGAGATTGACAAGTACATCAACCAGATTGCCTTCTCGGGCGTCAACGACTTCCTGGAGAAGTATAAGGACAACGCCAACAACATTATCGGACACTTCGGACTGGGCTTCTACTCGAGCTTCATGGTGTCGAAGAAAGTGGAGATTGTCACCAAGAGTTATAAGGAGGGCGCAAAGGCCGTGAAGTGGGCATGCGACGGAAGTCCTGCCTACGAGATTGACGATGCCGAACGCGAGGATCGTGGTTCGGACATCATCCTGTATCTGGACGACGACTGCAAGGAGTTCCTGGAGAAGGAGCGCATCCAGCAGCTGCTGACGAAGTACTGCAAGTTTATGGCTGTACCTGTGGCCTTCGGCAAGAAGCAGGAGTGGTCGAGCGAGAAGAAGGAGATGGTGGACACCGAGGAGGACAACGTTATTAATAATGTGGAACCGCTGTGGACCAAGGCGCCTTCGACGCTGAAGGACGAGGACTACCAGAAGTTCTATCGCGAGCTGTACCCGATGTCGGACGAGCCCATGTTCTGGATTCACCTGAACGTCGACTATCCGTTCAACCTGACGGGTATCCTCTACTTCCCACGCATCAAGTCGAACATCGACTTGCAGCGCAACAAGATTCAGCTGTACTGCAACCAGGTATTTGTGACTGACCAGGTGGAGGGCATCGTGCCTGAGTTCCTGACGCTGTTGCATGGTGTCATCGACTCGCCGGATATTCCTCTGAACGTCAGCCGTTCGTATCTGCAGAGCGACCGTGAGGTAAAGAAGATTTCGACCTATATCACGAAGAAGGTCGCCGACCGTTTACAGGCCATCTTCAAGGAGGACCGTAAGCAGTATGAGGAGAAGTGGGACGACCTGAAGCTGTTCATCAACTACGGCATGCTCTCGGAGGAGTCGTTCTACGACAAGGCCAAGGACTTCGCCCTGTTCAAGGACACTGAGGGCAAGTACTTCACCTTCGACGAGTACAAGGCACTCATCGAGGCCAGCCAGAAGGACAAGAACGACCAGCTGGTGTACCTCTATGCTACGGACAAGGAGGAACAGTATTCATACATCAAGGCCGCTCAGGACAAGGGCTACTCGGTGCTGCTGTTCGACGGACAACTCGACGTGCCTGCCATCCAGATGCTGGAGCAGAAGTTCGAGAAGTCGCACTTCACGCGCGTCGACAGCGATATCATCGACCGCCTCATCGTCAAGGAGGATGCCAAGAAGAGCGAACTGAGTCAGGACGAGTCTGACAATTTGTCAGCCGTCTTCAAGTCGCAGATGCCCAAGATGGACAAGACGGAGTTTATGGTACAGGTGGATGCCCTCGGTGCTGAGGCACGTCCCGTCATCATCACGCAGAACGAATGGATGCGTCGTATGAAGGAGATGAGCCGTTTCCAGCAGGGCATGAACTTCTACGGACAGATGCCCGACTCGTTCAACATCGTGCTGAACAGCGACCATCGTCTTGTCAAAGACATTCTCTCAACTCTCAACTCTCAACTCTCAACTGAATTAAAGCCGATAGAGGCCGAGCTGAAGGGGCAGGAGGCACGTCTTGCAGCCATCAACCAGCAGCAGTCAGGCAAGAAGTACGACGAGCTGACGCAGGACGACAAGGACATGAAGAGCGAGTGCGAAAAGGCCATCCAGGAGCAGAAGGACAAGAAGGACGGTGTGCTGAGTGGTTTTGCCGCTCAGAACGACATCGTCCACCAGCTCATCGACCTGGCATTGCTGCAGAACGGCATGCTCAAGGGCGAAGCGCTCGACAAGTTCCTGAAGCGTAGCGTTGACCTCATCAAATAACGGAGTTAACGAAGAGCATAAAAAAGGGCTTCCATTCATCTGGAAGCCTTTTTTTATGTATAGCGTTACAGCGTTACAGGCGTTACAGCAAATCCTGCGCTAAAGCTCCTCACACTCCTTCAGCCATATAGCTGAAGAAGCATCGCTCGGCATGCGCCAGTCACCACGCGGCGAGAGGCTGATGGAGCCCACCTTAGGTCCGTCAGGCAGACACGAACGCTTGAACTGCTGCGAGAAGAAACGACGGAAGAACGTTGTCAGCCACTTCTTGATGACGTCGGCATCGTACTTGCCCTCGAAGGTCTTCTGCGCCAGCAGGAACAGTTTGGCAGGACGGAATCCGAAGCGGACAAAGTGGTAGAGGAAGAAGTCGTGCAACTCGTACGGTCCCACCAAATCCTCCGTCTTCTGCTGGATGTTTCCTTCGGCATCGGCAGGCGTCAGCTCGGGTGATATCGGCGTGTTGACAACATCAATCAGCACATCGCGCTGGGCTCCGAAAGCGGGAATGCCAGCAATGTAGCGGATGAGATACTGGATGAGCGTCTTGGGCACGCCGGCATTGACACCATACATCGACATGTGGTCGCCATTATACGTGGCCCAACCCAGTGCCAGCTCCGACAGGTCACCAGTACCCACCACGATAGCAGCCAGCTTGTTGGCAAGGTCCATCAGAATCTGCGTGCGCTCGCGAGCCTGCGAATTCTCGTAGGTAGCGTCGTGTTTCTTGGCATCGTGGCCAATGTCCTCGAAGTGTTGGGTGACAGCCTTTGCAATGGGAATCTCCATCTGCGAGATACCCAGCGACTGCATCAGCGAAGTGGCATTGTCGTGGGTGCGGTCGGTAGTGCCGAAGCCAGGCATCGTCACGCCCACGATACCCCTGCGGTCGTAACCCAGCTTGTCGAAAGTCCGCACACAAACCAGCAGGGCCAGCGTAGAGTCGAGGCCTCCGCTGATGCCGATGACGACATGCTGACAATTGGTATGGATAAGGCGTTTGGCAAGGCCTGCCGTCTGGATATTCAGAATCTCCTCGCAGGTCTCAGCCATATCACGGTCGTTGGGAATGAACGGGTGCGCATTGACAGGACGCTCCAACGCAAAGGGATGGTCGTTGCTCTGGGGCTTGGCGTCGATGATCTGGGCATGGGCACCACGCTGAGCATTGATGAACGTGGTGTTCGACTGGCGCTCGGTACGAAGACGCTCCACATCAATCTGAGCCGTTTGCAACTGGGGTTGGAACGAGTAGCGGTCACCCTCGACCAGCAATCGTCCGTTCTCGAAAATCATGGCATTGCCACCATAGACCACATCCTGCGTCGACTCGCCAAAACCACACGAGGCATAGACGTAGCCACTCAGGGTTCGGGCACTCTGCTGCATCAGCAACGAGCGCAGATAACGGTGCTTGCCAATGAGTTCGTCGCTGGCCGAGCAGTTCAGGATGATGTCAGCACCAGCCATCGTCAGCTGGTTGCTGGGGGGAACGGGAGCCCACACATCCTCGCAAATCTCGATGCCGAACTTCACACCGTCGCTGGTTTGGAACAACTTGGGGTCGGCACTCAGCGTAACGGGGGTGCCAGCGAGATAGAACGACGTGGCATTGAGGTCTTGCGCAGAAGCAAACCAGCGCTTCTCGTAGAACTCGTTGTAGTTGGGCAGGTAGGTCTTCGGCACGATGCCCAGGATGCTACCGCCCTGAATGACAACGGCACAGTTGAGCAGCAAACCCTCGGCCTGAACAGGCATGCCTACCACGCAGATGATGTCCAGCTTTCGCGTAAACTCCATCAGCATCATGAGGCCTTCCTCGGCCTTCGCCAACAGCAGCTGACTCTTGAACAGGTCCTGACACGAATAACCCGTGATGGCCAATTCCGGAAAACAGACAATCTCCACGTTCTGACCATCAGCCAGCGTAATCAGCTTCTCCATCTCGAGCACGTTGTACTCTACGTCAGCCACCTTCACGGCAGGAACGGCAGCAGCCACCTTAATCAATCCGTATTTCATATATCTTTAAACTTTATTACTTATGGAATGAGCAACGACGAGTCGCCATAGCTCAGGAAACGGAAGTCGTGAGCCAGCGCATAGTCGTATATCTTGTGCCAGTCACCATGCACGAAGGCACTCACCAACAGCAACAGCGTCGATTGCGGCTGATGGAAATTGGTAACCAGCATTTTCACAATCTTGTAGTCGTAGCCTGGAGCAATGATAATCTGCGTCGACGAGTGCAGCACCGTCTGCCCATGCCTGTCGAGCCAGTCCCTCAGGGCTGTCAGGGCCATACTTGGGGACGGTTGTGCGCCAGCCCATTTCTCATTTCTCTGACCGTTGGTCAGAGTGTGGCGAAGCGAACTCATTTCCCATTTCTCATTTCTCATTTCTAATTTCTCATTTGACGCAGGAACTGCGTCATACGCTTCCCATTGGTTGACATGCAGCTCCTCCTCCTTGACGTCAGGATTCGCCAGCACCTTCAAGCCCATGTAATACAGGCTCTCCAGCGTCCTAACACTCGTCGTGCCAATGGCTATGGCCTGACAGTCGTGCGCCAGCAGACGCTCGATGGTATGGCGATGAACGGCAATATACTCCGTATGCATGGGGTGCTCACCGATGGTCTCGCTCTTCACAGGTCGGAACGTGCCTGCACCAACATGCAGCGTAACCTCCTCACGCTCAATACCTTTCGCATCGATGGCATCCAACACACGCTGTGTAAAGTGCAGGCCAGCCGTCGGAGCTGCTACGCTACCCTTGATCTTCGAGTACACCGTCTGATAGGTCGTCTTGTCGCTCTCCTGCGTCTCACGGTTCAGGTACGGAGGAATGGGCAGTTCGCCCAAGATGTCGAGGACTTCAGCAAACGACTGTCCCCCACTCCACGAAAACTCAATGAGCTGACTGGTACCCTGCTCGCCCTTGTGCGTCGCCGTAAAGGTCAGCGAACCGTGAGTGATAGTCAGCGACTCACCTTTCCATTTTTTTAAATTCCCCACCAAACACAGCCACGAACAAGAGCTCGTCTGTTGGAACATCTGTTCGTAGTCGGCAGGCTGGGCAGGCTCCAACAGGAATATTTCTATCAGGGCACCCGTAGGCTTGCGGAAGTGCAGGCGCGCCTGAATCACCTTCGTATTGTTCATCACCATCAGCGCACCCTCAGGCAGATGCTCAGGCAGATGGTAGAATACGTCCTCGCCCACTACCCCTTTATTATACACGAGCAGCTTCGAGTGGTCGCGCTCCGCAAGAGGGAACTTTGCTATCCGCTCGTCAGCCAACTCGTAGCTATAATCGCTGATATGTATCTCCTTCGTTTCCACGTTATTACCACTCATCGTCTTCATTGCCTACGATGCCGTTCTTCACGGCTTCCTCAATCTTGTCCATGATGGCATTCGAGTAGGCATGAGTCATCACGAGGGCTTTCGAACAGGTACGCTTCTGGGAATCCTTCTCCACAAACGGGTAGCGCTTCACAATCTCCCACTGCTCATCGTACAAGTGGCGGTCTGTCTTGTCAGCATTCATGCGCTTACCGTCAGCATAGGCATCCTTGTCTCTGTTACGATTCCTGTCTGTATCGGTCAGAGCGCCCAGCCATCCGCCATCTTCAACCTTCAGAATATCGTAGTTCTGCACCGTATAGGTCACACGTACCTTTCCTTCCTTAATGTCAATCTTGATGATAGGGGTGATATTGACAACATAGCGGTTCACCGTACCCGTATGGTCAGCAATGGCCTCAATGGTCGAGGAAATGATGATGCATCCCGCCTCCTTGTCGTTCAGAGCGATGGCCTGCTTGTCCTTAAAGGTGGCCGTTACCCAGTAGTTCAGCATGACATACAACTGCTGTTTGCTCTTTCCGGGAGTCTCAATAATCTGCTGGTATGTCAGCGACTGATTCTTGTCGAAAGACAGTCCCTTGGCAAGATTAGCAGCAGCGTCGAGCCACTTGTCACCATACTTCTCCTTAGCATATTTCTCCAAGTCAGCGGCTTTCATCACCTGTGCCTGAACGCCTGCCATTGCTCCACAAATGCAGAGGATGACAGTCATAATCCATGTCTTCATAATGATATCTTTTAAACAAACAATCACATAAATCCTTGCAAAGATAGGCATAATTTCTAAAACCACCAAGAATTTCCGCAAAAAATCAAACAAAACGAAACGGACGCTGCGTGTATGCGCAACGTCCGCTCCATAGATGATGCACAGCAAAGGCTGTGAAATGATTGTCTGTTAGAAGTCCTTCGTCATCTCCTTGACCTCAGCATTGATGTGGTCAATGAACTGCTGGATGGTCATGACGGTCTGTTCGCCACCACCCTGAGGACGTACGGCTACGGTGCCATCCTGCTGTTCCTTCTCACCAACGATGACCATGTAGGGGATACGCTTCAGCTCGTTGTCGCGAATCTTGCGTCCCAGCTTCTCGTTACGCAGGTCGATGGTAGGACGAACACCACCCAGATCAAACTTCTTGGCAACTTCCTTGGCGTAGTCGTTATACTTCTCCGACAACGGCAGAATAGCGACCTGGTCAGGTGTGAGCCACAAGGGGAAGTGTCCGCTGGTGTGCTCAATCAGCACAGCACAGAAGCGCTCCATCGATCCGAACGGTGCACGGTGAATCATGACAGGCGTCTTCTTCTGGTTGTCCTCGTCGGTATACTCCAGCTGGAAGCGCTTCGGCAGGTTGTAGTCCACCTGAATGGTACCCAACTGCCAGCGACGGCCAATGGCGTCCTTGATCATGAAGTCGAGCTTCGGACCATAGAAGGCAGCCTCGCCGTATTCAACCTTAGCAGGCAGACCTTTCTCCTGACAAGCCTCGACGATGGCCTTCTCAGCCAGTGCCCAGTCCTCGTCAGTACCTACATATTTATCGTGGTCGTTAGGATCGCGCAAAGAAATCTGAGCCTCGAAGTTGAAGCCGAAGGCCGTCAGCACGATGCCGATGATATCCATCACGTTCAGGAACTCCTGCTTCACCTGGTCGGGACGACAGAACAGGTGGGCATCGTCCTGCGTGAACGAACGAACACGCGTCAGTCCGTGCAACTCACCACTCTGCTCATAACGGTATACCGTACCAAACTCAGCGATACGCAAAGGCAGATCACGATATGAACGGGGCTTCCAGGCGAAGATTTCGCAGTGGTGAGGACAGTTCATGGGCTTCAGCATGTACTCTTCATCCTCCTCAGGAGTATGGATGGGCTGGAACGAATCCTTGCCATAATGGGCATAGTGACCTGAGGTAACATAGAGATTCTTACTTCCGATATGCGGCGTGATAACTTCCTGATAGCCAAAACGTTTCTGAACCTTACGCAAGTGGTCCTGCAGGCGCAGACGGAGCTCTGTACCCTTCGGCAACCAGATGGGCAGACCCTTGCCGACCTTGTCGGAGAACATGAACAGTTCCATCTCCTTACCAATCTTACGGTGGTCGCGCTTCTTAGCCTCCTCCAGCATCTCGAGATACTCGTCGAGCATCTTCTTCTTGGGGAACGAGATACCATACAGGCGCTGCATCTGCTCACGGTTGGCATCACCACGCCAGAAGGCACCAGCAACGCTTGTCAGCTTCACAGCCTTGATCTCGCCAGTATCCACGAGGTGCGGACCACGACAGAGGTCTGTGAAATTACCCTGCGTATAGGTGGTGATAGAGCCGTCCTCAAGGTCTTGCTCGATGTGCTCGCACTTGTAGGTCTGACCATCGGCAGCAAACTGCTTCAGAGCCTCAGCCTTAGGCACTTCACGACGAACGACGGCCTCTTTCTTGCCTGCCAGCTCCTTCATCTTAGCCTCGATGGTGGGGAAATCACTCTCCTTGATCATCTCACCGTCCTTCAACAGCACGTCATAGAAGAAACCATTCTCGACAGCAGGTCCGAAACCGAACTGGATGCCAGGATACAACTCCTGCAAGGCCTCAGCCAACAGGTGGGCCGAGGTGTGCCAGAAGGTGTGCTTGCCCTGCTCGTCGTCGAACTTGTAAAGCTCGATGGAGGCGTCCTCATTGATGGGGCGGTTCAACTCTACGGTCTCTCCGTTAACACCGCAACTTACAACGCTGCGTGCGAGAGCCGGAGAAATGCTCTCTGCAATCTGAAAACCAGTCACGCCCTGCTCATACGAGCGAACAGATCCGTCTGGGAATGTAATGTTAATCATATCTACAATATATGTTTGAATTTAAATCGGGTGCAAAAGTAATAAAAAAAAATGAGAAATGAGAAATGAGAAATGAGAAATGTAAATGAAGAAATGAAAAATCACTGTTTCCGCTGTCGTTTCAGGATGCTATAGGCCTGATAGAGGCCCAGCTCACCAGCCTTCGACAGGTCGGCAACAGCCTCGTTCTGCTGTTTCATGGCCATGTGCACCAGTCCGCGGTTATACCACGCCTCGGCCATCAAGGGGTCGAGTTCAATGGCCTTGCTATAGTCGTTGAGGGCCAGCTGGTAGTCGACACACTGGACATAGGCGTTGCCACGATTGTAATAGAGGAAGGCATTGGCAGGTGCCTGTGCGATGGCTCTCGTCATAGCCTCCAGCAGGTTCGACGTGCGGAGCGGAATGTCAAGGGTGTCCTGTTGGGCCTCACAGACAGCACGCAACCAAATGGCCACAGCCGATGTGGAGTCACGCTTGAGCCAGAACGAGGGGTCCTTGACAGCCGACTTTCCGGCCACGATATACAGCTGGCGCTTGGCAGGCAGCGTATGGTTCAGCGAGTCTACCTGACGGTCGTAGGCCACATAATGGCGGACTGCACTCTGCTGGCGTTCCGTAGAGAGCACATACATCGGCATATAGTCCATCCCCACCCTACGGTTCTGCACCTTGCCGCGATAGTCGCTCTGGTATTCCTGCTGCATCTCCTGCTCGTCAGCCACAGCCAGCTGGTTATACTTCTCGATATCCTCATCGCTGCGCTTACGCATCTGCTTCTTCGACAGTCGGGGCTGTTTGCCGAAGCGCTTGTCGATCTGTGCCTTCAGAATGCGGAACTCGTCGAGTTCGGCCTTCTTCGTCATACCCAGCTTGCGATAGCACTGGGCACGCTGATGCAGACCCGTCCAGAAGTTGGGATACTGGTCGATGACCTTGGTGTAGTCGGCAATGGCTGCACGCGGATTACCCGTCTGTTCCAGCAGCAGAGCACGGTTATAGAGGGCCATCAGGTTGTCGGGCTCCAGCTTCAGCACAAAGTCGAAGTCAGTAATGGCACGGTTGTCGTCGCCCACCTGTGCACGCAACAGTCCTCGGTTGTAGTGTCCCAGGAAGTTGTTGGGTTCGAAGTCGAGGGCCATATCATAGTCAGCCATAGCCCCACGAAGATTGGACTGGTTGAAACGGGCAAGGGCACGGTTGATGTAGAGATTGGCATTCTTTGGCAACAGGTGGATGGCCTTGTCGAGATAGCCCTCACCCTCCTTCCATTCGCTACGAGCCAGACTGATGACGGCTCGCTGAGCCCACACATTACCATTGTAGGCATCGAGTTCGATACTCTTCTCAAGGGCAGCAATGGCCTTTGTCGTATCTTTCTGCATGATGTAGGCCTCGGCCTGCATAGCAGGGACATGGGCATTCTTGCTCCAGCGCAGCGACATGGTGTCGAGTTCGGCCAATGCCTGGTCGTATTCTTTCTGCTGTAGGTGACAGAGTACGCGGTTGTGCCAAAGGTTCTGGCTCATGGGGTCGTAGTGCAGGGCAACATTGTAGTCGCTGATGGCATCGGTGAAATTCTTCTGCTGGATACGACAGAGTCCGCGCAACTCGTAGATACTCACCACAAAGGGATTGCGTGTCAATGCTTCCGTACAGTCACTCTCAGCTCCGGCATAGTCGTCGAGGTAATACTTTGCCACACCCCGCAGATACCACGGTTCATAGAGAAAAGGCTTGGCAGCAATGACCTGGTTGAAATACTGCATGCTGAGCACGTAGTCCTCGTAATAAAGGGCTGATCGCCCAATCCTGATCAGCCTGTCGGTATTGAACTGGGCAAAACACATTGAACATTGAACATTGAACATTGAACAATGTAATGCCAGCAAAAGAAGCATCCATCGTTTCCTGAATAACATTTTCATATCATAAAGTTCAAAGTTCTTAGACCTAAAGGTCAAAGCGACCAAGGTCGATGACAATGTTCAACGTTCACCTCCTCACTGGCTTTGTCTTGTATCCGCAGCGATAGCGACCTAAGGTGAGGGCTTTCAACTTACTCTTAATGAGCTGCTTACGAAGCGGAGAGATATGGTCGACGAACATCTTTCCGTCCAAATGGTCGAACTCATGCTGCATGACACGGGCCAGATAGCCCTCAATCCATGCTTCATGATGCTGGAACTGCTCGTCGTCCCATTCCACATGAATGCGTGTGGGACGTACCACCTTCTCATGAATGGCAGGCAGCGACAGGCACCCCTCCTCAGAAGTGTCCGTTTTCGAGTCATCATATTCCACGATATGTGGATTGATATACACCTGACGGAAGCCCTTGTATTCAGGCAGATCGTCGCTGATGACGTCGAGATCGATGACTGACAGTCGGATGTCACGCCCTATCTGAGGTGCTGCAAGACCAATACCCTCACTCTCGGCCAGCGTCTCCCACATATCAGCAATCAGCTGCTGCAGTTCGGGGTAGTCCGGTGAAATATCTTCGGCCACCTTTCGCAAAACGGGCTGGCCATATATATAAATAGGTAATATCATTTACAATTTACAATTTGACAATTTATTGGGCAATTGAGATATTTTATTATTTACGATTTATAATTTACGACTGCGGAGATAATCCTCCAGGATAATCGTGGCAGAGATCTCATCGACCAAAGCCTTGTCCTGACGGGCCTTCTTCTTCAGACCACCGTCAATCATCGCCCGATGAGCCAGCACCGAGGTGAAACGCTCGTCGTAGTATTCTATCGGTATCTCAGGGACGGCTTTTCGCCAGCGGTTCACAAACTGCTGCACGCGCTGGAGGTTCTCGCTGGGCTGACCGTTCGGCTGACGGGGTTCGCCAATGACGATACGCTCGACAGGTTCACGTGCCACATACTGCTGCAGGAAATCAAACAGTTCAGAAGTAGCGACAGTCGCCAACCCGCCAGCTATGAGCTGAAGCGGGTCAGTGACTGCCAATCCCGTACGTTTCTTTCCGAAATCTATTGAGAGAATGCGTGCCACACGTTGACCTCCTGGTCGAAGAATTACTTGAAATTCTTATTTAGCGTACAGCAACCAAGCACCGGGATACTTGTCCTGCAGGGCATCACGGCTGCTGGCAGCATCCAACTTCGAATCGAAGGTCGTTGCCACCACACGATACATAGCTGGTGATACGGCAGAGTTCAGTACAATCTGGGCATCATAGCCGGCATTGCGTAATGTCTGCTGCAAACCTTCAGCATTAGCCTTCAGAGAGAACGAGCCAACGACGACGCTGAAATTCTTCAGACCAGAGCCGCTGATAACGGAAACAGACTCCTGACGGACGCGGATGTTGTCGGCATTGTCAACAACCTGAGTCTGGGTAACGGGTCTCTCCTGCAAGGGAGTCACTACCGTCTGCTCCACCTGCTGAGTCTGAGGTTCCTGCTGACGCTGCTGAGCCTGAGCCTCATCCTGAGCCTTTGCCTTCAGATAAGCCTGCTTGTAGGCACTCTCACTTGATTTACAACTTGTAAAAGCCATTGCTGCGCAAAGTCCTGCGCACAGTACGATGTACTTCTTCATAATTTCTTTGTTTTTATTGAATAATTAAACGTAATAATCTGTTTATTGACCGCAAAATTACAAAATATCATGCAAACTTCATGAAAAATACTGCGTAAAGTTTGTTAATTTCGAAAATTTACCGTATATTTGCCCTCGAAAAGACGTTTAACTTATAAAAATTATCAGACATTATGAAAAGTTTAGGTTATTTAGGCGCATTTTTCGGCGGAACAATTGCCGGAGCAGTTATCGGACTTTTGCTGGCCCCCGAAAAGGGTGAGGACACCCGCACCAAGATTACGGATGCTGTTGAAGACTTTATGAAGAAGCACAACATCAAGCTGAGCCGCAAGGAAGTCAGCGACCTCGTCGACGACATTGCAGAGGCAGCTCCCGCAGTAGAGGGTTAATTGACAATTGAGAATTGAAATCTCAAACCTCAAACCTCAAATCTCAAATCAGAAGATGCTATCAAGCGACAAGAATGTAGAGTCCATCGCTCAACTGGTGGATGTCGTCAAGAAATACGTCGGGCTTCAGGGCGAGTACCTGAAGCTTGACGTCATCGAAAAGGTGGTACGTCTGACCACAGCCCTCACCCTGACCATCGTCTTCGTCATACTCGGTGTGGCCGTGCTCTTCTACCTGTCCTTTGCCCTCATCTACTGGCTGGAGCCTCTGACGGGCACTGCCCTCGCCTTCTTCATCATGTCGCTGCTATTCCTCCTCCTGCTCATCTGTGTCTTTATCAAACGCAAGTCGTGGATTGAGCGTCCGCTGGTCCGATTCCTTGCAAGTGTATTACTCAACTAATCCATTCCGTCTATGCCGAACACCACCTACCGCACGCTTGAAGAGATACAGAAGCGCAAGGACGAGCTTCAGGCTGATATCCGTCAGGAAAGCAGCCAGATAGGCACCCTTTGGCATAGCCTTTTTGACCCCAAGAAAGCCAACACCAAAGGTGAGCTTGTGACCAACCTTGTATCCAACAGCATCACCGCCATTGATGGTTTTCTGCTGGTTCGCAAACTCATCAAAACCTATGGTCACCTTTTCAGCAAACGGAAAAGGTAAAATGTTATGAAGTCATTATCATTCAGAGAATACGGGCTCGTTCTTGGAACATCGCTTCTCTGCATGCTGTTTTCATGTGCCAGCAAGCAACCCGCAGAGCCCACCGTCAACAACAACCTCTTCACATCGATGCTTGGCAAGAGTCAGGCAGAGGTCGATGCCCGTATCGACAGTGTGTGGGCACATTTCTTCACCCCAGGCGACCTGAGCCGATACGAGGCCGATGGCGAACGGGCAGTCTATTACGAAGTCGGCGACTCGATGGCCATCATCCTCGACACCGGTAGCAACGACGTCCGCACCGAGGGCATGTCCTACGGCATGATGATCAGCCTGCAGCTCGACAAGCGTAGCGTGTTCGACAAGCTGTGGCGCTGGGCAAAGACCTATATGGCCTACCCTGCCGACAGTCCCTGGGACGGCTACTTCTGCTGGCAGTGCGGAATCGACGGCAAGCAGATTGGCACGAGCAATGCCTCCGACGGCGAGATCTATTTCGTCACGGCACTCTTCCTGGCTGCCGACAAGTGGGGAGAGCCACGCTATGCCCAGGAGGCCAACGAGATTCTGCACAAGGTCACGTCGAAGGATGGTCCAAAGACCGGTGTCTATAACCTCTACGACGATTCCACCCGCCTGGTCACCTTCGTTCCCAACGAAGAGGTCCACTGGTATAGCGACCCCTCCTATTGTCTGCCGGCCTTTCTCGACATCTGGGCTGACAAAGCCGATGCCAACAACACATTCTGGCGAGAAGCTGCCGACAAGGCCCGCTGGCTGCTGAAGGCATCGCAGGACTCCATCACAGGACTGTTCCCCGACTACTGTCTCTTCGACGGCAAGCCCTATCGCCGCCCCAACTTCGCCTACAACACCGACCGCTATCAGTACGATGCCATCCGCTGTGCAATGAATGTGGGTATGGACTACTATCTGACTGGCAAGGCCGCTGATGAGCAACGGACTATGATGCGCCGACTGCTTCAGTTCTTCAAAAACGACAGTTTCCGTCACGGACAGTTCAATCTCGACGGTTCCGAGCCCACCGACGGATATACCGAGGGTATGGCAGGAGCCAATGCCGTGGGAGCCTTTGCACTGGCCGACAGCGACGACGAAGCCGATCGGGCGTTGGCACGGGAATATGTCCAGCGACTGTGGGAAGTCCAGCCCCCAACGGGCAAATGGCGCTACTACGTCGGCATGGTGTATTTCCTCTCCATGCTCCATGTCTCAGGCCACTTCACAAGGTAAGAGGCACGGTGTTACAATTCGGTGTAAAGACTTTTCATCGCTTTTTGCACCTTAACGGGCATTCGGGCATTCGGGCATTCGGGTATTTCAATAAAAAAACTTGGCCACCCCTCTCGGGCAGCCAAGCTTTTTTCATTTTTCATTTCCATTTCTCATTTCTCACTTCTCATTTCTCATTTGCGCAAAGCGCTTAATCTCCCGGATTCACAGGTGCGCGGAAGGTCTCCAGCGGCGTGGCGACGAGGTTCTTGTCAACCTTGGTGCCCGAGAGCACGTAGCGGGACTCGAGAGACACCTTCTGTGCCAGGAACTGGCGCGAGGTGAGGTTCTGCAGCTCCGTGCCGTCCGGACGGAAGCGGATGTGGATGCCAGCCACCATTGCCGAAGGCTGGATGCTGCTGTCCTTCAGCTGGGCATCGGTCAGTCCGTTCTGCTTCGTGCCATTGACGCTGATGGGACCGTTCTGGACGGTGGGCACGAAGGTTCCCAGACCATCGAGCTTCACGGGAATGCCCTGCGAGAGCAGTTCGGGGATGCACTCACTCAGGCGCTGCAGCACGGCCTTGATGGCGTCGACGCCATAGCCGAAGTTGTGCTCCTTGATGTGAGCTGCCAGACCTGCGGTGGTCAGCGTCTCCTGCGTGTCGAGGGAGGCGTAGTACTTGCCGTAGCTGGGCGACTTGGTGTTCATGTTCTTTCGGTAGTTGATACCGAGCTTTACAAAATTACTTGACATAATGGTTAAAATTTAGGTTAGACTTATGCGGTAAAAACCGCGTTAATTTTCACGATGACAAGGACGGTGCAAACCGAATGCAGAGAGCTCGCTCTTTGCTGAGGTGCAGCCCGTTCTCGCATTATTTTTAATAATGCAAAGGTACGAAAATCCCCACACCTGTGCAAAAAGGTATGGGGAATTACAGTGTTAATTAAGGTTAACGGGTAAAGCCTCGATATCCTTGTACTCCTTCAGCGCATCAAAACACGGACAGGCCTTGTTCGACCAGTCGCGATGACCACTGATCTCTGCCTTCGGCCAGATAGATTTCAGCAGGGTCAGCAGGTGGCGCAGGGCCACTTTCTGCGCTGGCGTTCTGGTGTCGCACGGATTACCTTCCTCATCCAGTCCTCCCACGTAGGCCACACCGATGCTGGTGGCATTGATGTTGGGCGCATTGCAGTGGGCACCAGCCACAGCGATGTCACGACCTACCTCTATCGTTCCGTCCAGCGCAATCAGGTAGTGGTAGCCGATACCTCGCCATCCGTTGCCCAGGTGCATGTCGTTGACGTTTTTTACATGAAGGTCCACGTGGGGTTTTGACGCCGTACAATGTACGATGATGTGATTGATTTCGCGGGTCATTGTCCGCACTCTTGCATTGTTCTTTCTAATCATAGTTATACTCTGAATTTAATTATTGATCTGTTTTTTTCTTTCTCCTTATAGGCCACAATGAGCATCTTCATCTTGTCTGAATAGCTGCTTTGCGTAGCCTTGACGGGGGTGATGAGGATCTTGTCGTACGACAGGCCGCAGTAGACGAACTTCCTCCATAGCTCCAGGCATATCTGCATGATGACGATGGATGGTCCTTCTATCCGCGCTGCATTGCTGTCACGGTCTACTTCCAGCTTCCTGCAATACGGCATCATTTCACGCGCTGAATAAACCAGCTTTTCGATGTAGCTATTGCCGGGTCTAAGCTCCTTTACTTGTGTTTCTACAAATTCCATAGTCAGATAATTGCTTGAAGTATTTTCCGATATTTGCCATGACCAGTTTTCTCGATGTAACCAGACTGAAGCCATCTGCTAACCTGATTGGATGCTGCAGCTTTCCCTAATTTTAAGTTATCCACCACAGCCTTTGTTGTGAAATAATCCCCTAACAAAGCATATCGAGTTGCATTTTCCGTTGTCCTGACCCTTGGCACAAACTGCCTTTCGCCATTCTCCCAGGAGTCCAACAGCATCTGACCAAAGAACGCATCCTGCCAATAGATAATCGCATCGTAGATGAGGGTTGCAAACTGAAGATCGTCATTCGCGACTTTGATCCTTTCTAAGGGGTTCGTCTTTTCAGGCTCCACCTCAGCCTTCTTCCCTCTTCTCTTTGGTTTCTCCATCATCGCTCTGGCCACAATTCTCGGGATGGTGAACCACGTGGCATAGAATACAGCACGACGTCTGAGGGTATCCAGCACGAGGTTGTCTTCGAGCTTGGCCTGCTTGGCAGATGCTGCGCAGAGATTATAGACGTGGTCTATCAGCTTGCCAATCTTCAACTCACCCTTCAGTTCATTGAATCGATAACCCCAGCTGATGAGTGACGCCCTGCGATCACAATACTTCTTGTAGTCCCCTCGTTCCATCATCTGGAAGTGGTCGCTGACCATCGGCGCAATCGCAATACGCGTACAAAGACCATCATTGATATTCGCCAGCGTAAACTTCTTGCCAAGGGCTATCTTGGTACCAGTCGTGACGCTGTTCCAAAATACCTTCAGAATCTCATTGATCGAGTCGTTATTGGCATAGTCCACACCTGTCGTCTCATTATGGAAGGCCTTCAGCTCAAGGTCTCGCTTGCCTATCCAGTCAGCACCACCATTGCGCTTATTCGCGCTGGCCAACTCCGAGTCGAACATATACAGATGCAGGGGCAG
>JAEEGG010013198.1_pt1 | contig 17709 bp, 5 predicted proteins | sample 9134161 | NCBI WGS metagenome assembly JAEEGG01 (sample SAMN16246543, study PRJNA631951) | gut metagenome | biome: gut microbiome; feature: rumen; material: CR-attached | host: Bos | place: Iran: Karaj | collected 2018-10 | reverse complement strand
GTGCCTGCCTCGATGGCCTCTATCTCTTCGGGCAGCTCGAATGCCGACAGCAGCCTGCATCCGCTGAATGCCTCTTCACCTATTGTGTTGACACTGGTGGGCAGGTTGAGCTGTCTGAGCTGGGCGCAGTCCTTGAAGGCGCGTGCTCCCACCTGCTTTAGCGACTTGGGCAGTCGGAGCGTGGTGAGCTCAGAGCATCCGTTGAAGGCATCGTCGGGCAGCTCGGTGAGCGAGGTGAAGTAGTAGAGCTCGGAGAACGACTTGATGGCAGTCTGTCCCTTGAAGGCGGTGCCGAGTGAGGTGATGGCGGCAAGCTCGCCGTAGGTCAGCTTTCCGTCGCTGTTGGTGTCAAAGTTGGCCAGGCATATCTCGCGAGCCTTGGTGTCAGTGATGGTGATCTTCTTCTCCATGTAGTTGTCGGGCTCAATGTTCACCACAATCTGCTTCCATCCGTTATAGCCGTCTGAGCTTCCACCGATGCCCTGTCCGTCGCCGGGTGTCAGGTTGGTCAGGTAGTACATGCCGTCGCTCTGTCCGCCCCAGCCCCAGTTGATGTGATAGCGCTGGTTCTCGTAGCCGTCGGCAACGAAAGCATGGCCCACTGTGGCGTTTGAACCGCTCAGATAGACTGGTCGGCCGGCTGCCATCTCCTGATATACGATGCGGTCCCATTCATCATCGGTGGACACATCGGCATAGGTCACGAAGCGGGCCTGTGAGCAACCAAAATATTTTACAAAAGCCGCATGGGCATCACTCGACTGTGCACCCGACGAACTGCTGGTATAGTCCATTTTCACACCCACACCGCAGTAGAGCATCAGATTGGCTACTGCCTTCTTCTGCAGATCGTTGGCAGAGCCGTAGGTGTCCTTCATGTTATCCCAGTCGATGGGAGCTCCCGAAGCGATGCCCGGCACCTGTATGCCTTTGGTCCACGTGCTGTAGGCTGGCATGGCAGCCTGCGTCTCGGTGGGCATCTTCTCGCGGTTGTAATAGAGGATCTGTGCCATAGCCGTTGCCACGCAGCCTGTCACCGAACGGTTGCCGCCGTCCAGCGGACAGGTGAGGTTGTAGGGCGAGCCTTGGCTCCACTTGCTTGTCATGAGCTGTTCCACCTTCGGATGGTTGGCTGCCAGCTTCACCACCGGGGCACCCTGCTGAATGAGCTGCAGCTGACGGGCATAGTCGTCGAGCAGGTCCTGCAAGGCCTCTGGCAGTTTGTCGTAGTCGAACGAGCCTTCCTCGCTGTAGCCCAGCACGTCGATGGTCTGGTCGTCGCCCGAGACGATGACAAAGCCCTCGCCGGTGCCTCGGTCGAACACGTAGTAGGGGTCAGCTGTCTGGCCGGTAGTGGCTGAGGCAGTTTTCAGTCTCAGCTTCTGAGCGCTGACCACGGGGGTCAGTCTTCTGAAGTCGCGCTGTTGCGCCATGAAGGCAGCTGCTTTCTTCTGGGCCACCTCCCTGGTGATGGGTTTGGCAGAGGCTGTCATGACCGACAGAACCAATGCAATGATGCATGTAAAAAGTCTCATGGGTAGTAACAAATGTTTTTTTAAGTTCTTCAATGTTAGTTATTTGCATACAAAAATACAGAAATTTTCTCAGAACTCCATGCAATTTCACGAAAATTATACTTAGTTTGCATTATATTTTTGTTTTAGCAACAGACTACTAAAACAGATGAAGTGTAAATTGTCATTTTTGACATTGTGACAAATGACAAATGACATTGTGACAAATGACAAATGACAAATGGCTTTATCTGAAGTGTCGGCTTTTTTCATAAAGAAAGCTTTAATATTATATATATATTATTATATATATAATAATATATATATAATATTAAATAATAATCCCCATATTTCCATTTGTCCATTTGTCATTTGTCATTTGTAACATTTACGCGGTTTACGCAGAAACAAAGGGGATTCGCGTGTTTTTCGCTATAAAAAAACACCAAGGTGTCTGCAAGGACACCTCAATACTTCCCGCTCATTTCAGCCACGCGCTTTCCGCGGTAAACACAGGGGTTTCGCGCGTTTTTGAGCATGGGCTCCTCACTTCTTTCAGAAACTCATCTACGCACGTCGTAGTTTCGTCTGCGGGTAACGTAGATGCATCCAGTTCTTCGGCAAGTTACTATTGCGACAACTTTCTGCATGGGGATGAGTGACCGAGGTGTCGGCGCCGACACCTCGGTGTTCTTATAGTGTCAAAACACGCGAATCCCCTTTGTTTCTGCGTAAACCGCGTAAATGTCACAAATGTCACAAATGACAAAATGACAAATGACAAATGGGCCGATTGAGCGTTACAGTCTCCACCACTGCATATCCTCTTGTGAGGGGGGATGACATGCGGATTTTTACTCCCACTCGATGGTTGCAGGCGGCTTTGAGGAGATGTCGTAGCAGACGCGGTTCACGCCCCGCACCTTGTTGATGATCTCGTTGGATACTTTCGCCATGAAATCGTAAGGCAGGTGAGCCCAGTCGGCAGTCATGGCATCGGTAGAGGTGACGGCACGGAGGGCTACGGGATGCTCGTATGTGCGCTCATCGCCCATCACGCCTACGGAGCGGACGGTGCTCAGAAGGATGGCACCTGCTTGCCATATCTGGTCGTAGAGCGATACCTCAATCTCTCCGTCCTGCATTTCAGCGGGAACACCAGCAGCCAGCACCTTGCGGGCCTCTTCACCGGAGAGCTTCACTTTATAGTCGCGCAGTCCGCGGATGTAGATGTCGTCGGCTTCCTGCAGGATGCGTACTTTCTCAGGAGTGATGTCGCCCAGTATGCGAACGGCCAGTCCGGGACCGGGGAAGGGGTGACGTGTGATGAGGTGCTCGGGCATGCCCAGCTGGCGGCCTACGCGGCGCACCTCGTCCTTGAACAGCCACTTCAGGGGCTCACACAGTTGCAGGTGCATCTCCTTGGGCAGTCCTCCCACGTTGTGATGGCTCTTGATGACCTTGCCCGTGATGTTCAGGCTCTCAATGCGGTCGGGATAGATGGTGCCCTGTGCCAACCAGCGGGCGTCGGTTATCTTCTTGGCCTCGGCATTGAACACCTCTACGAAGTCGCGGCCAATGATCTTGCGTTTCTGCTCAGGATCGGTAACGCCCGCCAAGTCGCTGAAGAACTGATGAGACGCATCGACTCCTATGACATTGAGGCCTAACACCTTGTAGTCGTTCATGACTTGCGTGAACTCGTCTTTGCGAAGCATGCCATGATCGACGAAGATGCAGGTGAGGCGGTCGCCGATGGCGCGGTTCAGCAGTACGGCTGCCACGCTGGAGTCAACGCCGCCCGAGAGACCGAGGATGACGCGGTCCTGTCCCAGTTGCTGCTTCAGCTCGGCTACGGTCGTATCGACGAATGAGGCTGCGCTCCACTCCTGTCGGGAACCGCAGATGTCAACCACGAAGTTCTTGAGCAGTTGTGTGCCTTGCTCGGTGTGGAACACCTCGGGGTGGAACTGCACGGCGTAGATGGCTTTTGAGAGTTTAGAGTTTAGAGTTGAGAGTTTAGAGTTTGCTACCGCAGTCCCGTTTGCTGCGCCCCCTACAGCGGTAGCAAACTCTCCACTCCAGAATGCTGCGTTCTTCACGTCCTTCGTACTGCCAATCACTTTGAAGCCTTCTGGTATGGCAGTGATGGTGTCGCCATGACTCATCCACACCTGGGAATTCTGCTCGAAGCCCTTGAAGAGTGGGTTCGAGGTGTCAACAGTCTCCAGATGAGCCCGTCCGTACTCACGGCTGTCGGCCTTCTCCACGCGTCCGCCGAGGGTGTGGGAGATGAACTGTGCGCCGTAGCAGATGCCCAGCACGGGCAGACGGCCGATGAAGTCGTTCAAGTCAACCTTGAATGCCTCAGGGTCATGCACGGAGTAGGGCGATCCGCTCAGAATGACACCTATCACCGAGGGGTCGTCCTTGGGAAACTTGTTGTAGGGTAGAATCTCGCAGAAGGTGTCCAGTTCGCGTACCCGTCGGCCAATGAGCTGCGTGGTTTGCGAACCGAAGTCAAGAATGATAATCTTCTGTTGCATTACTTCTTTTATGTATTTTGTTAGTAAATAATCGTCAGTTCTAACAAATTCGCTGCAAAGTTAAGAAAAGTCGAGAGCAGAACAAAAGAATTCATTCTTTTTTTTATGCCGAGACGCTGTAACTTCGCGATTTTTATCGCAAAGTTACGTAAAAAGGTTGACTTTGAAAAGCAATTATGGAGAATTAACGCAGAATGCTCGTAAATAAAAGGCAAGTCGGGGGAAAATTTTTATGAATACGCCTTATTGCTATTTTTGAAAGGGTTAGACCAAGTTCGTACTCTGATGATAATCGGAGCCAGATAACGAAAAAAAGCTCTTATGTAAATTATTCCTCAAAAAAAGAGTGATTTTTTCATTTTTTTTTGTACCTTTGCCATGTCATTGATGATGATGCCTCTCTTTGTGCAAAAATGCCGCTGGAGGCACAAAAATGTCTGCTGAAGAAGATTGAGTTTTTTTACGAAATCGTTATTTTGCATAATGAATGTTTGTACTAGCCTGAATATTAATAAAAAACTAAAATTATGAAAAGAAGAAACTTCATACTAACGCTGCTCGTGATGCTGATACCGCTCATGACGTGGACCCAGGACTATGTGGGACAAATCAGTAGCTATAAAATGCAGTATGACGGGGCGGGCAAGATTGAGTTCGAGTTGCCTGTCTATGACCAAAATGGCTACGACAGCTGGGTCTATGACAGTTATGTTTATTACGTTGTAGAAGGAACCTCTAACAAGGTGATTATCGTGATGTGGTCAACCGTTCAGATGGATATAGCTCATGAAGCCACGACTATTGATTCATGGATGTACACGAATGCACCCGGAACCGTGCAGTTGATGCGTTCCAAATCGGTAGAGACCACATGGAGCAACCCGATCCTTACATCAGAAAAGGCTAAGTACACCATTCCCTATACCGTAACCAGCAATGAGCGAATGGTGCTCAATATAGATTGGTACCTGCCACGTGAGCTCCGCGGCAAGAACATCACTATTGGCTGGGATGTACGTAGAAATGGTAATGGGGATATTCCCAACGACCGAGTGAGGATTCCTGATCAGAGCCTTTCTATAACGAATCCGCCTGCTGAGGTTGATCCTATGCTGTTGGATCCCATGCTTGCCTACGAGGCATCGCATGTGGGGCAAATTGCAGTTCCCTGGATGATTGCTGCTAACAGCGTTCAGAGGGTGCAGGCTGAATATTATGACCGCACAGTCGGAAGACAGGTGACAGAGGTGCTGCCTACTGACAGCACCACCGTGATGGGCTATGCATACGTGCCTGCCGACCATATCATCGAGAACTTTACCGTGGTCGTTGATTATAAAGACACCGAGGGTACACTGTTGAGCGGTCGCCGAAGCAGTCCGCCGCTCTCTGTTCCCACGCTTCATCATGCAAGAAACTTCATCGCACAGCTGCAGGCAGACGGCAAAGCCCGGCTGACGTGGAACATCACCGACTTGCAGTGGGACGACATCATGCCCACCGACCAGTGGGAAGTGCAGCGCAACGTGACGGAGGCCACCAGCATGGGCGATGCTAGCTGGAAGACGGTGGGCATGGTGAACTTCGATACAAAACAAATCGACTACGAGTTCATAGACGAAGGCCTGCCACAGGTCTATGACAACAAGCCCGTGAGCTATCGCGTGCGCCGTATGGCTACGGCCAGCTGGGACTGGACAGAGCAGGCCGGCGTGCAGACATTGACGGTCATGCAGCCTATCTCGCTGCCCTACGTGCAGAGTGCCACCGTGGAGCGCGCACCCAACTGGGGCGAGAACGATGCCTACGACATGCTGCTCAATTGGAGATTTCCGCACAGTGCTCCTGGCATCATAGCCAATAATACTGAGGCTATCAAGATAGCCAGTGCCAGTGACTGGAACGCATTTGCTGAGCGTGTGAATAACGGAGAGACTTCTTTGTCTGCCGAACTTTCTAATAACATTGTTCTTGATTCAAATAGCCCGATGGTGGGTTCAGAAAGTCATCCATACGCTGGGGTATTCAATGGAAATGGGTATTCACTGACCGTCAGCTACGATAAAGTTGCTAAATATACAGCACCTTTCAGTAGCGTTAGTGGCGCTTGCATTCGTAATTTGGGTGTACGGGGTACATTGACAAGTATTTCCCCATATACTGCCGGCGTTGTAGGACAGGTGGTGAAAGGCGGTTCGCTCATCCTGACCAACTGCCATTCGTCAGTGGAAATCACTGCAAAAGTCAGTGGCGAAGGCTTCAATGGCGGACTTGTAGGCATTTGTGAGGAATCGACTTTAGTTTACATCAGCGACTGCTTGTTTGACGGTAAACTGTTAGGCGAAACGTCAACAAAGAATGCCGGCTTGGTGGGATGGCGTGACAACAAGGCGAAAACGACGGTGAAAAATTGTATTTTCGCGCCTGAAACGGTTACCATGAGTGAGCAGGGATCGTCAACCTTCATTACGAATGAAGAAATCTCTGATAGCGGTTACCTCGCTCTTGACAACTGCTACTATAAGACCTCTTTTGGTAAAGTGCAAGGTGCGAAAGCACCCAGTAATCTGGAATTGGAAAGCCTGATGGGCAACCAGTGGGCGCTGAATGCGCGTGGTGTGCTATTGCCTCGTATGCAGGGTAATAGTAATAGTCCTATCTATGCCTGGGATGAGCAGGCCAAGTTGACGCTCATGATAGATAAATATGTGAAGGGCGAACTGAGCAGCACCGTGCAGCGCCAGCTTGACAAAGACGAGATCAAAGCTCGGAAAGCCACCGTGACACTCACCAGTCCTTGCGTAGATTACAAATTCCGACTGGTGACGGATCGTGGCGGTTCACAGCTGCGCATCGGTGAAGAGCCAGACAGCGTGAGGTCGGTTGCCTTTGACATCAAAACCGACAGCCTGACGCAGTTCACCTTCGACAGCAACGTACAGCTCGACTCCCTCGTCTATGAGGAGCAGCAGAGCAGCGTGTTGCTCTCATGGACGGTGAAGGGCGGCGTGGCCGACTTCTACCGCATCACCCGCAGAGACCTGAAGAACGACAGCACGGTGGTGCTCGAAAAGGAGTACGACCAGACTCTATACGTAGATAAGAACGTGCGCCCACAGCACAACTATGAATACACCGTGGAGGGCGTGACCCAGTGCGAGGGCGAGCAAATCAGCAAGCTCACCATCACGGGCCATTGCAAGCCTACGGGTATGGTGCAGGGCTACGTGCGCCTCTTCGACGGAACGGCCCTCGCAGGCCGCAAGGTGGTGGCAACGACCGCCACTGGCACTAACTACTCGGATACGACCGATGAGAGTGGCTATTTCGAGATAGACGGTATTGTGTATAATGGCGAAGAGACCGTCACCCTTACGGTGGAGACCACGGGCGAAGAAAAGCCATTCCCAACGCTCTATGCCACCTTCAACGATGTCTCGAACCTCACCACGAACCTCGTGTTCACCCAAGACGACTACTATCTGCTGTCGGGGCAGGTGATGTACGAAGGTACCTCTGTCCCTGTGGTGGGAGCTCAGTTTGAGCGCGACGGTGTCATTGTGCGCAACGGCTCCGGACTGCCCGTCACCACCAACTCGCAAGGCAGCTTCAGCGTGAGCATTCCACAAGGCACTCACACCATCCGAGTGGTGAAAGAAGGCCACACGTTTGCCAACGACGGCTTCTACATTTCACCCGATGCCGCAGGCAATGACAAGACACAGGTGAACTGGCAGATGAGTGTGCCTGGCCATCTGTTCTGGGACCAGACAAAGGTCATGTTGCAAGGCCGCGTGGTGGGAGGCAATGTGCAGGGCATGCTGCCGCTGGGTCAGTCGCTCTCTAAGAACAACCTGGGCGATTCAATCACCATCGTAATGCAGTTGGAGGGCGACAATACCTCGTGGCTGGTGCGCGACCAGCTCGATGCTACCGTCACTGAGCGCCATACAAAGTACTCCTTCGGTGCCACTGATACTTGCGCCGTCGATGTCTATCGCCATCGGATGGTGGTTCACCCTGATGCCACGACTGGTGAATACTGCATCCCCGTGCTGCCAGTGAAATATAAGGTGACGGAGGTGTCGGCCACTGGCTATTCCACTCTGTTCCAGCCTGGCCAGGTGGGCGAGACGGTCGATTTCACCAAGAACGTGGAGGGCGACACCGTGACGTGGAACAGAATCTATCACACCAGTCCGGTGCTGCAGGTGAAGCAGTTCAACATGGGCGGCAAGGAATACATGGGAGTCAACTCCTATAAATCGCTCGACAATACGGGCAAAGAGGTGACCATCGAGCTGTGGAACGACTCTACGGGCTACGCCTTCGGCTATCCAGTGTTCATGGCTGGCAGCTCTATCATCATGAACCTCTCGGCACAAGAGCGCTACTATCGCAACAACGATGTCAAGCGCAACACGCCCGACATCGTGCTCTTAGACGGTGGCAGCGTGACCATCAACAACGGACTGATCAGTACTACTGAGACCGCTACTATCCAGCTGGACAGCATCGGTGAGGGCAACTATATCTTCACACCGCAGAACATGACCTTCACCGAAGAGGGCGACCAGGCACTGAAGGTGATGAACCTCACGCTGCTCTACGACGGCACCTACTATGACGTGTCGCCAGTGAAGGGCTTCGTGATGGCAGCCAAGGCCAAGAGCGAAGGGCGTCGCATCGTGAACGATGGCGGCACCTACCTCATCGACATCCTGCGCGATCCCCCAGGCTCCGGATCGAGTGCCTATATTGAGAGCGGGTCGAAAATCTCGTATAGCTTCAGCGACAACATCAAGGCAATGGCAGGTGTGAAGATGAAGCTCGGAATGGGTGGAGGCTCCACCTACTTCACTGGTGTGTGGGCCGGAATGGGAGGCGGTGCCACAGCTGGGTTGGTGAACAGCTTCAACTCGAAGAACTATCTCGACATGACCCTCTCTACCACCTATTATAATAGTTGGAAGCACAGCTACACCTTCGAGACAGCCGACCGCATCAGTACCAGCAGTAGTCTGTTTAACGTGGGGCGCGATGCCGACGTGTTCATCGGTGTGACCCACAATGCCGTGGTGGAAGATGCTATCGCCGTGCGTGTCATCGACGAAGAGACCTACCAGCTGCTCACCACCCACGAAGGAGGCTCATTTGATGTTGACGGCTCGAAGTTCAACGTGAAGCAGGGAGCCATGAAGGTACTGGCTGAGGGCACGAGCAATGGCAAGAAAGTCTATCTGGTGCGCGATGAGGTGCTGTCGTGCTATTCCACACTGAAAAACACCTTTGCCCATTCGCAGACATTCATTGAGAACGAACTCATTCCCAACATGCTGAAAGTGCGCAACACGCTGCTCCTGCCCGTGGGCACTGCTGAGGAGACCGCCAAGCAGGTGGCCGACCAGCAGAAGCATGCCGTATATATTAGTAAGGTGGATCAGAATGACGAACACTTCGGCTGGCTCTATACAATGGTGGAACCCACCGGACTGGAAGGCAAGTGCAACGACTCAGTCGCCGTCATCAACCGCAACATAGAGACCTGGATACGCTTCATGGCAGAGAACGAGTATGAGAAACTCAATGCCAGTGAGCTGGTGCAGAGCTACGAGTTCGACGGACGCGCCAGCATCACCCACAGTGAGTCGTTCACACTGGGTGGCAGTGAGAGTCGTTACTGGTTGTTCCCGGGCATGGATCCCGGCAGCGTGACATTCACATCGATACCAGGCTATAATGGGCAAGGCACCAAACAGTCTGCCGACAGCGATAACGGCGTTATCGGTGTGGAGATAGAAGTGACGGGATTGAGCCTGCGGTTCGACATTACACCCATTATCGGCTTCGACTATAACTACACTTACGGAAAGGATGAAGGCGAGACGAAGAAGGTGGGCTTCACGCTTGCCACGTCGGCCAAGTCGAACCTCGCCGTCGATGTCTATCGCACGAAAGTGGACCTTGACGAGCTGAAGAAGCGCGCTGAGGAAGGCGATATGGACGAGCTGTTCCAGGTGATGACCGAAGACAAGATTGACGATGTGAAAGGACTGAGCGGACTGGGCTTCATCTCTTATTTTGACAGCGACAGGGCCAAGCGCTACCGCAGCCTGGTCTATCGCACACGAGGCGGTGCTACGGCAGCTCCCTACGAGGCAGCCCGCTACACCAAGTATTACAGTCCTGGCACACTGCTCGATGCCAAGACCATCGAGATAGACAAGTTGCGCATCTGGGCCGATCAGGCATCGGTGTCGAATGTGCCTTACGGAGAACCGGCACGCTTCACCCTCCACATGGCCAACGAGAGCGAGGCTCCCTCACTGGCCTCCATCAACTTTGCCTATTTCCTGGAAGACCGTACCAATACGAAGGGCGCCAAGATCACCGTTGACGGTGCTTCGCTCTCAGGCGAAGGCCACAGCATCTATATTCCTCAGGGAGAAGTGGTGACCAAACAGATAGAAATCTATCCAGGAGCAGAGTTCGACTATGAGAACATTGCCATCGGACTCTTCGACCCCAATGATCCTAATCGCAAGCAATACTGCTACCTCTCGGCTCACTATGTGCCTACAGCTGGTAATGTGAACATCACATTGCCGGGCGACAAGTGGGTGATCAACACTGAGTCGGCCTATAACCATGAGGATCAGCAGTACTATATGCCTGTACAGATAGACGGATTCGACGTGAACTTCCGCAACTTCGACCATATAGAACTGCAATACAAACTATCCACCCAAGGCGATAAAGACTGGGTGACCGTGTGCTCGTTCTACAGCGACTCTACGCTGATGGCCAAAGCCAGTGGCGTGTGCGAGATGATTAAGAACGATGGCCACATCATTGCCAACTTCTATGGCGAGAAAGACCCCATTGAGCAGAACTATGACCTGCGTGCCGTGAACTACTGCCGCTATGGCAACGGCTTCCTGACCAATCCTTCGCGAATCCTCACAGGTATCAAGGACACCCGTCGTCCGCAGCTCTTCGGCACCGCACAGCCAGTCGATGGCATACTCGGTATTGGTTCCGACGTGGTGCTACGCTTCTCTGAACCTATCGCCGCCAACTACCTGAGCAGTCTGAACAATTTCCAGGTGGTGGGGACAACCAATCAGAACAATATCTCGCAAACCACTAACCTGCGCTTCGATGCTAAGGGCATGGCTTATTCAGAGAGTCGTCGTAATCTGAACAACCGTTCGTTTACGATTGATGTGATGCTCAATCCTGACAATAATGGCTCGGCCATGACTTTCTTCAGTCACGGCACTAAGGGCAAATCGCTCGAACTCGGTCTTACTGCTAAACGCCAGTTGGCAGTAGGATTCAACGACACAACCTTTGTATCGAAGGACTCGATTGCTTTCAACGGACTAAGACAGGTGGCTTTCGTCTTCGATGTGGATCTCACGGAGAAGGTGACCAACGTGAAGATGTATGATGGCAATACAGAGATGGGATCGTTCCGCTACAACAAGATCTATGCAGGACAGGGCAACCTCTATCTGGGCGCTACACGCCACAATAACCTGACTGAGAGCCATAACTATCAGGGACAGATGTTGGAGTTCCGCCTGTGGAACCAGGCTCTGCAACCGGCACAGATAGGGGTCTATAGTCAGAAACGACTGACTGGTTACGAACTGGGACTGCTTGACAACTATACCCTGAGCGAGGGTACGGGTAAGTACAGCTACAACAAGTCGCCCAACGGCAATGACCTGCAGCTCGCAGGCACCAGTTGGAACACTGCTGCGGGTCTCAGCATGAAGCTCGACGGCAAGAAGGGCTTCCGCCTGAACGACCAGTTCTTCAACCGCGACTGGTATCAGGACTACACGCTGACCTTCTGGTTCCGCACGCCCGACAGCGACGGTACGCTGCTGGCCAACGGCTTGGGCGAGAACGAACCTGGTTATAAGAACCACTTCAACTTCGGTTTGAAGGAGGGTAAACTGAAGCTGAACCTCAATGGTCTCTCTCTGCAGACCGATGCCGATGTTGACGACAGCGAGTGGCACAACGTGGCCCTTACCGTCAACCGTTCGCGCAACGTGGGTAACCTCTATGTTGACAACCGACTGAAGCAGACCTTCGCTGTTGATACCTTAGGCGGCATTCTTGGCACCAGCCTGGCTGCAGGTGCTACTTATACTACCGACAGCATCGTCAGACCTATCAGTGGTAACATCGATGAGATCAGAATGTACGAGCAGGTGTTGCCCGAGTCATCGATTGTTGACAACTTTAACATGACTGATACTGGTTACGAAATGGGCCTGATGGCATACGCCAGCTTCGGTGAGTATCAGCTGCAGATGGACGGCACTCAACGATTGATGCCGTCGGGACTGAGCTTGCGCCGCTATACCGACAAGACCACTGGTCAGCTGTCGGAACGTCGCGACACTTTGGTTGCAGCTACCGATACCAAGGCATTCTGCGACCGTGACAACTACGCCCCGATGCGTGATACGGAGGAACTACAGAACATCAACTTCTCGTATGTGGCCGACGGTACCGACTTGCTCATCAACTTCGACGTGCCGGAAGTAAGTATTGAAAAGTGCAACATCAAGGTGACGGTCAGAGATGTGGCCGACCTGAATGGCAACACGATGGCTTCGCCCGTCACGAAGGATCTCTATGTCTATAGGAGTCCGTTGCGCTGGAGCGAGAAACATGTTGACCTGACTACTGGATATGGGCAGGAGGATACGTTTACCGTCAGCATCAACAACCTGAGCGGAAATACGAGAAACTACGTCATTGAGGGCCTGCCGCTCTGGATCAGTGCTTCGACAACATCAGGTCGCCTCTCGGCACTCAACGATGAAAGCATCACCTTCACGATTTCGCCCTATATCAATGTAGGAGACTTTGACGAAGTGATCTATCTGGTCAGTGACGACGGCATGACAGAACCCCTTCCCATCAATATCACCGTGCGCGATGAGGCTCCCGAGTGGGTGGTGGAGAAGGAACTCATAGACAAGAATATCGCTATGCACATTGTGGCGCGTGTGGTGATAGACGGTGAGGTGGCGCATGATCCCGATGATATGCTGGGCGTCTTTGGCAAGAACCACCAGTTGTTGGGGGTAACGAAGATTGACGTAGATAACAGCAACAATGCCAATGAGGCTGTGGCCTTCCTTACGGTCTATAACAACAACCAAGAGGCAACACCGTTGCATTTTGATTTCTGGGATGCTTCTCAAGGACGTATCTTCAGTGTTGACCCACAGGTGAACTTCATCACTTTCAAGAGTGACCAGATCTTGGGTTCAACGACTGATCCCCTAATGCTCTACAATACTTCTGAGGAGATGCAGCGCATATCTATGGAGAAAGGCTGGAACTGGGTGTCGCTCTATGTGCAGCCAAAGAAGACTAAGGCTCGCGACCTGCTCGATGCCAGTACGGCATGGATGCCTGGCGATGCCATTGAGGTGATCTATTCCGACGGTACTACTAAGCTGATTGCCTATAAGACGCTGATAAATGGTGACTCATGCTACTGGGACGGTGGTGATGAAGAGGTGGCTATCAATCCGAGACTGATGTATCGCTTCTATTCTACCAACAAGAAGGATGCCTACATGAAGGGCAGTCCCACAACGGCTCGCATCACGGTGAAGAAGGGATGGAACCGCATCGGTTATGTATCGTCCATCAACCTGCCTGTAGCCAATGCCTTAGGTGATTATACCGACAATGGCACCGATGGCGACATTATCAAGTCGCAGAGTGAGTTTGCCGTGCTCTCGGTCGATGCTCAGGGTAACCGTGCATGGAAGGGTACGCTGAAATACATGAAGGCAGGCGAAGGCTACATGCTGCGACGCATGGGCAATGGTAATGTGGACTTCGACTATCCCACCTACAACGATCCTTCACGCTACAACTCTGGCACGCCGAATATGAAACTCGCGACACCTCTTTATCTGAATACGACGGGTGTGTCGATGAATATGATTGCAGTCGTGGAAGGCATTGACTTGCAAGAGGGCGACCGTCTTGTAGCCTATTGCGGTGGCGAAGTGTGTGGCGTGGCTGAGGCCGACGAGGAACATCGCTTCTTCATCAGCTTGGGACAGCATGGTAATAACGAAGTGTCGTTTGCTGTAGAGCGTGATGGTGTCATCATTGCCACTACTCCGGCTACAATGCCTTATCAGGCTAACGGCATACAAGGCACGCTCGGAACACCTGCTGTCATCAACTTCAAGCCAATGACACAGGATGACGGCGATGTGTGGTACACCTTGCAGGGCATCAAGCTCTCGAAACGTCCTGCTCGCCCCGGAGTCTACCTGCAAAGTGGAAAGACGGTGATCGTGAGATAAATTCATAATTGATAATTCATGAAATTCTGAACGCAATGAAATATATTTTGATGACCATGATGTCGGTACTTATGCTTTCAATGACGGCATGCAGTACTGCCGACGAGGACCCTACAGGTGTAGTGAAGCCAGAGGTTCCAAAAGATACTAATGTTGTCAATCCTGTTAATGACGATAACCTGAAACCGGGAACTGACGGACGACCGTCATGGCAAATAGCCAGCGACCTCTATCAGCGCTACGAACAGACAATGACAGTACAAGTCACTGTGCAGACGGAGTTGTTGCCGTATGTCTCAGCTGACGATCTGATGTGTATCACCGTGAATGACGAGATCAGATGTGTCAGCCCGGCACGCTACAACAATGGAGAATGGACGTTTTCACTCGTCATAGCAGGAATGGGGAATGACAAATTACTCAGCGTGAGCTACTATTGCAGCAAACTCGCGAGAATCTACAAGCGGGAGCGTTGGGTCGTATTCTCCCAGACGTACAAACCTACCCGTGAGAACGGAAGACCATACGTGATAGATTTCTTTTATTAACCTAACTATTAAGTGATTAAAAATGAAACAAGTTTTGTGTTTAATGTTCTTGGTGATCATTTTGTGCGGATGTTCAAAAGAGACCAATCTCTATGTTCCCACCAACGAAGTGACCAACGAAGAGAACAACAAAGAGGTTTTGAGCTATGCCGAGAAGACACTGGGCATCACCATTGATAAGAACCATGACTGGGTGTTGAGCCGAAAGTACCAGGTCACTGTTAAAGCTGATGCTCCAATGGAAGACATACGCTTGGTCTGCATACTGAGCGATGACCCTTATCTCTCGTCTGCCCAGTTGCTGGCTTCTGCGTCTGCCAGCAATGACGCTGAGATAACTGTTGAGTACCGTGCTCCGTTGGCTCAACAGTTGCTCCATGCAGCCTGTGTCAACGACAAAGGTGAGATGCAGACGGTGGCATTTGTGCCTGGTGACGGGAAAGTGAGCTTTACTAAAGAACGTACCGTTACGATAGAACGTAATAAGGTCGTAAGGCGTGCCAAGAGAAGTGCTGATGAAGAGACAGTGGTGGTCGATGATGATTTGCTGTATATTCCCTGGAACCGTCCTGACTATCCTGAGCTGCAGCAGGAAGCCCTGCTCTTTGTTCCAAAGAAGTTCCCGGAAGGGCAGACAAGCAATCGTCCGCAGGTCGAGGCACTGAACAACCACTCTCTGCAGACCGACTGGATTGGCGGACAGGTAACGATGACCTATCTTGGTGGGCGTATGGACAACACAACCACCCATATCGGCTATCGCATCTATCCTATTGATGACCCGGAGAACGTGCAGACCTACATCATCAACGACCGTTACGATGCCAGTAGCGACGACCCTCTGAAAAACTATATGGTAGATGAAGGCAAGCGTCCCACAAACTACTCTAGTCAGAAAGTTGCACTGGTGTGGCGCGACCATACAGGCAACCTGAAAAATGCCTTGCCGCCAGACATGAAGATTGACTTCTTTGTGGTGGTTGATGGGAAGGACATGAGTAGCGATTCTCTTCGTGTAACAGTCTATTCTGTGAACGGTCGCACTTATCTGTCGTGCGAAGACAGCAACAATGATACCTTCAACGACAAGATGTTTTATATTGAGGAAGGCATCATTGCGGCACCCGTTGCACCCGATGTCAAGCCCGCGCCTCTCACACCGCTGTTTTGGACCTATGCTTGGGAAGACAGTGAGCTTGGCGACTTCGATATGAACGACTGTGTGATTCGTGTATGCGAGAATGCCGACGATGCATCGAAACTCGACATTACTCTGTTGGCGGTAGGTGCTAAGCGCGATCTCAAAGTGTATTTTGCTGCCAATGACGTGGACGTGTTTGGTGGAGAATTACACGATGTGCTTGGCATAGCTCGTGGACAAATGACGAACACCAATCAAAAAGATGTCAACCCCGTCACTGTCACCGTTGCCAAGCCAGCTGGCTTCGATTTCCAGACCAATGCCTTCAAACTGCAAACGAAGCGTTTTGAGAACGAGATGGCAGGGTATGAGAACGAATATACTTTTGTCATGTTGCCTACCAAGGGACAAGACCCGCATGCTATTGTAATCCCCGGTAACTGGGCTTGGCCAAAAGAGAGAGTCGCCATTACTCAAGCCTATCCCAAGTTCAGCCAGTGGGCAAAAGACGTTACAGATATGAATGCACAAGACTGGTATCTGTATCCTGCCGAAAAGAAGGTCATGAGTATAGAGTAATCCTCTGAAACAGACTATGCTGTGACACTACTGCTGTTAGTGTCACTCAGCTCCTTGATAAACTGACCAGCTTCGCCTATGGTGTCGAGTTTTCCTACATCCATGAGGCGAAGACTGGTCTTTTCCAGTCCCATGAAGGCGCACTGATTGCAGTATTTCAGGTAGAAGTCAATGATGCCAAAGCGGTCTGGCATCTCGCTGAACAGGGGGAAAATGTGAGGCCACAGCACATGAATTCCGCTGAAGGCCAAATGCTTCAGACTGGATGGGTCGAGAATGGGGTAGGGACTCTTTACCTCGCCTGTCTTGATGTTTGTCCATCCGTCGAGAATCATCTCGTCGTCGAATAGCAGGTAACGCTGCGTGTCGCGCCGACTGACCAGAAGAAGTGCGTCGGGATGGCGTTCGGGCAACAGCTCGTCAAGACAGATGTTGCTCAGAATATCGACGTTATGGATGAGGATGGGGCTGGAGGAATCAAAGAGTGGCAGAGCTTTCTTGATGCCGCCTCCAGTTTCTAACAATCCTGTCGTTTCGTCGCTGATCTTGATGCTGATGCCGAAGTTGTCGTTGGCTTTCAGGTAGTCAACTATCTGTTGTGCAAAATGGTGCACGTTGACCACGATATGTTCAAATCCGGCGGTCTTCATCTTCATGATGACGTGCCACAGCAGTGGTTGTCCTGCCACTGGCACCAGTGCTTTCGGCATGGTGTCGGTGAGCGGTTTCAGTCTGGTGCCCAGCCCTGCGGCAAAGATCATTGCTTGTTTCATTTGCGGAGATGATGTCTTTATTATTTGTCTCTTACTTTTCCTTCCTTACTTGATTCCTTCTGTGACGGACGAGTGGCCTCCAGCACCTGCTCGATGTTCTGTTCGCGGTGGCAGATGCGCACCTCGATGCCGAACCGCTGGTGGATGTGCTCAGCCAGATGCTGGGCGCTATAGACAGAGCGGTGTTGACCGCCTGTGCAACCGAAGCAGAACATAAGTGAGGTGAAGCCACGTTGCAGATAACGCT